>Ga0116168_1002112_pt1 | contig 13309 bp, 12 predicted proteins | sample AD_UKC129_MetaG_FD_89795 | JGI IMG/M metagenome (GOLD analysis project Ga0116168, IMG submission 89795) | Active sludge microbial communities of municipal wastewater-treating anaerobic digesters from Canada - AD_UKC129_MetaG | ecosystem: Engineered > Bioreactor > Anaerobic > Digestate | place...
GCCGCCATCGGTCAGATCCCAGCAGACTTAGTCTCCAGCTCCCGGGTTATGGAAGAATTGCCAGTCCTCTTTAGAACGATAAGAGGCGAAAAGCCTACCCGCCAGGAACTTGAAGATTTGATTCAGGCTCTGACTGAATAAATGATGGTTAAGGTGAGAAAAATGCTCAGGCTAAACGTCATTCTTATATCTAATCTTTTTAGTCTGGTGTAAACCATGGGCAGAAGCCAATGCTGGTCTCACATTTTTGAACATTTGATCGTCAGCGGTGCCGCAATGTAATTAGTTGTGTTGGGCCAGACACATTAGCTTGCAATTCTTATTAAGATTTAGTATAAAAAATTGGAGGCATAAGATGGAAAATCATTCAAAAGGGACGGAGGAGATCTTTGCCGAAAATCCGGATGTTGCCCTTATCATTGATATTTTTAAAGAGATCGAACGCGTCTATCTGGAATCATTAGAAGCAATGGGCATAGAGAACAGGCAAATGCCCTCTGTTAAAAATTCATCAGAAATAACTATATCCTTTCGGCCATCGATATCGTCATCCGGCGATTAGACAAATCTGAGGGGTTAGAGAATGTCATCCGGAACACTAATTAAGGATATGGGGAATGCAGCCTCCCCCTCTGATCTTTCCAAGCTTGAAAAATTACCCATAACCTATCAGGATATTTCTGATTTTTTTGCCAAGCTGGGAGAAGCTAACCCCTTCAACCTCCGCAAGGAGACCTTCCTTCGTATTGAAAGCCTGACAAAAAGGCCACTCCTTTGCTATATAACAAAAACACACAACCTACCCCAAGGGGTACCTGCCTATGTTAACGACAGTGATCTAATCGGATTCGGAGATCTCGTCCAATCGATAGATGGAGATTCGGTCGACGTTTTCATCGTCAGTAACGGTGGCTCGGTAGAAGCAAGTGAACGAATCGTTCGCTTATTACGAGAGCGTTTTAAATCAGTTCGATTTATAGTACCCGCCAATGCCTATAGCGCCGCCACTCTTATCTGTTTTTCAGGTGACGAAGTTATTATGGATTTATTGGGGACATTGGGTCCAATTGATCCTCAGATAAATGGCGTGCCCGCCCGCGCCATATTACGCGCATTTGAAACAATTGAGGAACGCTTAAAAACCGAAGGTCCTAGGGCTCTCGCTGTTTATATGCCACTCCTTTCAAAATATGACCTTCATATATTGGAAATATGTAAAAGCGCCCAAGAACTTTCAAAGGAATTGGCGCGGAGCTGGCTTAGCTCTTATATGTTAAGATGTGCTGAAAACGATCCCGCCGTTGTCAGAATTGTCAATTTCTTTTCAGATTATGATGTACATAAGAGTCATGGTCGCAGTATCGATCGGAAAAAAGGTCGCGAAATAGGGCTTAAAGTAATTAATGCTGAAGATATAGAAGGCCTCTCAGATCTGGTGCGGAGTCTTTATAATCAATATGAGCTATTTTTTGACAAAACGCCGTTCTATATGGTTTTCGAAAATGCTCATGGTATTAACTGGGGACGCCATCTGCCATACGTTACAGTTCAGGTACCTACTCCACCCTCGACAGGAAAAGCACAGCCCACTCCGCAACCAGACTCGCCAGAGCAGTCGGCATGAGATTAAGATCAACATGCTTAATTACTCTATTAGCATCATCAGAAGTAGCTCCTTAACTCTTATAGGTAAGCCAAAGTCTTTTTATGGCTCAGCTTTCGTTGATATTTGCTTATGGCGATGCAGTGGGGCGCAGAATCCGAATAGAGGTCGGCCGCCTGTTCCAACTATCGTCTAAAAAATGGCCGCCTTCCCATTGGAACTCCCGGTTGAATTCAATTGGAGTTAGGGGCCGGCTTCCCGTCGGAATGCCCGGCTGGATTCGATTGGAATACGTATGAGAAACTTTTTGTCTGCCATTCTGGCAAAAAGCGGCCAATAAGATAAAAAAATAGTGAATATCTAGGGTGTCCCCATTTTTATCGTAGTCTCTACATTGTCCATATTCTGCCCTCTTGCAGCCAGTCTGGTATCTTGATCTTGGCGCTATCTACATCAGGATGATTGGCAAGCATTAAACGCAAAGTTCTTACTGCTGAGTAGGCCTCTATAATTAGTTCTCTTTGTTCTTTAAAATACTTCTGATCAAACCGATCTTCATCGATAGCATGAGCTGGCCTCTGCCTCATTCTTCTAATTTTACGCATAGTAGCAATAATCTTTTCCAATGGTTGCCAATCATCAGTGATAAAAAAGGTATGTATCCAGTCATCCAGAATCTGTAATGTGCCTTTTCTTTCGACTTGAATCTTACCATCTTTCCGTGGAATCTGATTTTCGTATGGAACCTCATTCTGAAAGAAATCTCGGTTTATATTCTCGGAGAGCATTTTATCAAGAAGATGGACAAAGTCGTTAAATTCTTTTAATGTGGGCCTAATAAGGAAGGTAAATGCCTTTGGCCTATTTTCTGCGTATTCCCCATAGTCATCTTTAAATAATGCTGGCCGGCCCATGGCTTCTGCCATTCGGTTTATGATGTAAAGTTCTTTCAGAAATGCCAGACAAATAGGTACCCCTTCTCCCCAATCCCCTATAACTGCGCTGCGGTAATAATCTGGATGAAGTTTATAATTACCTTGTAGCTCTTTCGCTTTCCATATTTGCTGATGTTCTGGAGTTAAGTTAGCCAGATATCGCAGAAAAACAGCAATGGCACGATTGTAATTGTCATCGTATGAAAACCCAAATGTTTCAAGTGCAATCTTATCGCTATCCTTAATCTCCCCCGTATCATAATATATCCGTCCCGCTGTATCGTTGTTTTCATATCTGTACCTCGGATCATTTCTATAAAATTCAAGCACAGACAAGTCGAAAGAGCGGAATGACAGCTGTGCTTCTCCAAGAGCTAAATATAGTTTGTAAGGCTGACCCTGATAGTCCTGCGGATTCACCACGGACTTAAGATGTTTCGGGCTGGGATAAATACATCCATCAGGTGGTGAACCACCAGAAAGCTTTGATATTTGAGCATTCTTTGGTTCAAAACCTATGCGGATTATATGGGGATTCGCATCTGTCCTCGTATCAATCAGGCCTACCAAATCCTCCTCAATGAGATCTTTTATAAGTCCCTTAAGAAAGCCCCAATCTTGATGAGATTCTTCTATCAGATTTTGAATTGGCAAGCCATTGAAGTCAACTGATTCCAAATAAAATGTTGTTACCATTCTCACAATATCTTGTTTGGTTATCTTCGCCATAATAACACCCTTAGTTCAGAGATTTCTCTGATCTAAATTTCCGCTTCTCAATCATTTTGAGACACTCAAAATAGTGCACATTACTCTTGTAGTATATATGAAATTGTCTTTAAAGCGAGCAATGCCCGCTAGGGCAATGTGGGCAATTGCAAAAAATGTTTGATTATTATACATTGCCTATAAAATGCAGAGCGTAACCGATAAAAGGCTACCACCCTGGGTGATAATATTTGCGCTGCTTGCCTTCACTGTCTCTCTTATCCTGTCAAATGCCTTATTTTCAAAAACTCCATTCATAAATGATGAATTTGGCTACTTATTCCAAGCAAAACTTTTTGCTTCTGGTCATCTTTACGCCCCCTCACCTGAATTAAAAGAGGCTTTTGATTTCCCTCATATAATAAATAATGGTAAATGGTACAGTCAGTATCCACCGGGACTGCCCATTCTCCTTGTACCTTTTATGTTTATTAACGCACCCTGGCTTCTCAATCCGCTTCTTGCAGCCTTATCAGTAATTATTTTTTATCTGCTTGGATTGGAGCTTTTTGGAAAACACGAAGCTTTATTGTCAGCTATCCTATGTTCCCTTTCGATGTGGTTTCTGACTATGTCAGCCACTTATATGTCCCACACCTCTAATATGCTATTTTTTTCTCTTTTTCTTCTTTTCTTCTTTCGTTCGTTAAAAAAACAAGATATCAGCAATGGAATTCTTGGCGGTCTAAGCTTGGGAATCGCCTTCTTAATCAGGCCATACGAAACTGTCTGGGCTTGTATACCTTTTGTCATTTATTATGGGCTAAAACTGATCAGCTCAAAAAGAAGTCTATTAAAAAATGCGTTAGTTTTTTGTGTCTCTGCTATTTTGGTCATCTCTATTCTCTTCATTTACAACTACCTGACAAACGGAAGTCCCTTTCTGATGGGATATGTAGTTAGATACGGACCGCAGCACAGTATAGGTTTTGGTAAAACAGGATATACACAGACACCTCACACGCCATTTCATGGAGCCATTCAGGTCGGACAAAGTTTTGAGGCCATTAATAACTATCTTTTTGGCTGGCCTTTATCTTCGCTATTTCCTTTATTGTTCTTTTTCTTCCCTGGAACAAAGAAAAAAGGTAAAAATGCCGAGGCAACACTCCTTGCATTATCAATTATCAGTCTAACGTTCGGGTTATTCATCTATTGGGGAACATTCATTCTCATCGGAGCCAGGTTCTTTTTTACTATTTTGCCAGCCCTGATCCTGCTATGCTCAAGGGGACTTATTTTCGGTTTTGACATGCTTCCAGAGAAGATAACTATAAAACAGATCCCAAGATATAGCCCAAATAAAAAATGGATTGCAGTCCTTTTCATGGTAGCTCTTTTTGCTTATGGCTATCTTTATACTTTTCCTAGAGAAACAGGCCCGAAGAGGACAGCAGCATTAATCCCTGCTAACCTTAGGGCCAAAGATTATCATGCCTTTTATGAGACCTTTGAGCTTCTAAGCTTGCCACCTTCCATTATTCTTATTGAGCCTCTTCATACACCTCTCAAGGAATTTCCTTCTTCCGGATGGGAGCCAGGATTTCTTTTAAATGATCCTTTTTTAAAAAGGCCAAAAATATTTTGCCGACTAGACGGTTATTATTATGGTGATTTTTTTGAACATTTTCCAGAAAGAAAACTTTACCTTTATTGGGGGACATACAAAAGGGGATACTTAGTTGAAATAAAAAGGGACGGGCAAAATATATTTTATGAAAAGCCGACTGAATATACTCCCAAAAACGATGCCAGCTCAACTCGGCTGGTGTCATCTCCAGAAGAAGTATTTTATCTATATAGCGATGATTTTCGGAACTATTTAAAAGAAGTTTTCGCGAACACACCTTTCGAACAGGTCAATTCGACCTGGTTACAGAACCGTGCTACCTATTGGTATCAAAAACACGACATTCAACGAGCCGTCTTCTCTTTAGAAGCAGCTCTTCAAGTGGAGACAGATTTGGATACCAGGTATCGCTTATTAATTCAACTGGCCGGTCTGTACCGGAGGATAAATCTTTCTGATTTCAGTAAAATTATCTTGAATAAGATAAATTCAGATTACATAGCTGAGCTTTATGATGTAATTCCTGAAAGAGGTTTTTAATGGAAAAGTCTGCAAGAGTCTTAGTGATCGGGGGCGGGCCGGCCGGTCTTACCGCCGCCTATGAGCTAACCAAGAACGGTCAGGAAGTCGTCGTGATCGAAAAGGACTCTCAGGTCGGCGGAATAGCTAAGACCATCAACTACAAAGGGTATCTATTTGATCTTGGCGGTCATCGCTTCTTTACCAAATATCCAGAAGTCCAGAAAATCTGGCAAGAGGTTCTGCCCAATGACTTTCTCACTCGCCCGCGCCTTTCGCGGATTTATTATCGCGGGAAGTTCTTCTATTATCCGATCAAGCCTTTTAATGCCCTGCGGAATCTCGGCCCTCTTACGGCGATCTCATCAGTCTTCAGCTATTTTAAAGCCCGCCTTAGGCCCTATCCAAACCCTACCAGCTTTGAGGAGTGGGTTGTTAATCTGTTTGGCCGCCAGCTCTTTGAAATCTTTTTTAAAACTTACACAGAAAAGGTCTGGGGAATTCCCTGCCAGCAAATAAGCGCCGACTGGGCAGCCCAAAGAATTCAAGGGCTTTCTCTGATCACAGCCGTCCTCAATGCTTTCGGGCTAACAGGGAAGCAAAAGGTTCGGACACTTATTGATGAGTTTCAATATCCCAGAAGAGGACCTGGCCAATTCTGGGAAACAACCGCTGAAGCAATCCAGAACTATGGTGGAAAAGTCGAGCTGAGAAGCGAGGCTGTTGAAATAAACATGAGGCCTACAAATGATTTTCTTGTTAAGATTAATCACAATGGTTCTTTAGAAGAAATAGAGGCAGACGCTATCATTTCTTCCATGGCCCTGGCTGAATTAATTCTTTCTCTGAGACCTTATCCACCCGCAGAGATAATCCAGGCCGCAAAAAGACTCAGCTACCGTGACTTTTTTACAGTAGGTGTGGTGGTTAATAAAGAAAATATTTTCCCGGATAACTGGATTTACATCCATTCTCCAGAGATAAAAGCCGGTAGATTACAAAATTTCAAAAACTGGAACCCGGAAATGGTACCTGACCCGGCAACGACCTCTTTAGGTCTTGAGTTTTTCCGCTTCGCTTCAGATCCAGTTTGGTCCCAACCCGACAAAAATCTAATCGATACGGCCATAGAAGATTTAGCCAACCTACACTTCGCCGAAACAAAAGACCTGACTGATGCGGTGGTTATCAGGGTACCGAAAGCCTATCCAGTCTATCTGCCCGACTATCAAGCCAATGTAAAGATAATAAAGGATTACTTGGAGAAACTACCCGGGCTTCAGACCATCGGCCGGAACGGACTCCATCGCTATAACAATCAGGATCATTCCATGATGACTGGCCTGTATGCCGCCTGGAACTTAAAGGGAGAACATCACTCAGTCTGGGACGTTAATGTTGAAGAAGAATATCATGAAATCCAGCGGGATTAGCCGAGCCAAGATAACAAATATTTAACTCTTTTATCGAGTAAAGACATATTTTTTTCTCATGCCGAAATTCCATCCAAGAACAATAACTACTGCAACGGCTTTGGCTAGCATATAGTATAATTTTCCTTCTTCAACCAATAACCAGATAATAACCTCATTTAATATCAGGCCACCAATACCTATAACCGCAAATAAGATTATTTCTCTTTTGACCCTTCCTGTACTTTCAAATATCCAGGCAACACACAAGAGATAATTGGTGGTAACACCGAGAATAAAAGCAATAGCTGCAGAGATTAGATAATTTAGGCCGATAATGGAAGTAAAAATATAAAGAGAACCCATATCAACAATTGTCGCGACTCCCCCAACAAATATATATCGCAAAAACTGAATTCTTGTATCCTGGTTCTTTTCTAAAAATAATTTTTTGGCAAGTTCATTGATATTTTGCACTTTGTGTTAAGCCTCCAAGTTTCAGCTAGAACAAATCTGGTAAAGCAACATTGCTACCATATAGCAAGCGCATATAACCAAATATATCTATCCTTCTCAGTTAAAGCTTCTGTTTGCGATCCTTCCAGTAATGTCTTATAATTTGCTCGAACCATCACAAATGTTCCCCTTTTATTCAGATTAATGTCTTTTAAAGGAGATTTCAAAATTACGCACTCCTTTAGAGCAAATTATGAACTACCTTAAACGTCAGGATCTCTTTTTCAAATCCAAAACTTATCCTCGCTTGGCTGTGTGAATTCGTAAATCCGTTAGGAACACGAGCTCTGCTTTCTTCTCTCCGTTATTTTGTTTGATAGGAATATATTCTCCTTTTTTTATATCTAAAACTCCAAAATAAACAGCGACTTCCCCCTCCGGCCAATCATCCGGGACAACGAAAATTGATTCGGCGGAAGTATAGTCCCCTGGCTTCAGTTTTTCGAGGACAACTCTGGGCGAAAGGGTCCGCACTACTTCCTTTCCATTGCCCTTATGCTTAAAAACACTCATTAACCTCAAGGGTTTTTTAATCTTATTCTCTATCCTAAACCCGACTCTAACTGAGACAGTCCGGTTAGGCTCCGTATCTTCCGGGAAAATACCGAAACCATAAGCAGAGACAAGGTCAGAAAAATTGGCTTCAATTGTCTTGATAAAGTCCTCTTTCCGGTCAAGCTTTAAGCTCTGCTCTGCTTTCTCCCTCCAGTCTTTATATTGCTGGCACTGCACCAGAGCCCACCCTTCCAACTCCTGGCGGCGACTGTCTATCTCACTTTGTCCGAATTTCTTTGACTCGGAAAGATTCTGCTTGTCCGCAGGATCATTATAATTATCGTAAATTTCAGGCGAAGGATTCATTTTCGTAAATATAAATTTATATCTCCCCTCCCTCATTCCCAGACAAATATTCTTTGACCAGCCAGAAAAATATAATTTTCTATTTTCATCAACCGGCCTAAGAAAACTCTCCCCGATAAAGCTGCCCTCTTTAACTTTAAGCCCGAGAAGGTTACAAACAGTTGGCGGCACATCGATGGTTGACCTGATGCCTTTGACAACGCCAGGTTGTTTTATCAGGGACGGAGCATAAACCAGTCCAGCCACCCTCATTCCTTCTTCCCATAAAGTAAAGTTATGTCCCTCCCTTCCATGTTCGCCAAAAGCCTCGCCATGATCTCCAAGAATAATAAAGATTGTCTTTTCCAGCAGGCCGCGCTTTTTGAACTCTTCAAACACCTGGCTCAGGAAGTAATCAGTGTATCGAACGGCATTCAGATAACGGTTTTGATTTTCTTTTCCTACTTTGTAATCTTTTTCTGAAAAGCTCGGAGGAAAGCCATATTCGTGATGGCTGCTCAGAGTCAAATAGGTCAGGAAAAATGGTTTATCAGGTTCGGCCTCAATCCACTTCAAGCTTGGCTTGAGCATCATCATCTCTTCTTTACCAAAGTAGTTAACATTGGCAAAACCTTCATCCGGAAGCTCGAAAAGACCAAAATAATCATCATAACCAAGATTAGCTACAACCGATGGCCTCTCCTCATAATTATTGGCCGTCTGGAAAAAAGCCGTCCGGTAACCAAAATCTTTTAGAAGGTGAGGCAGGGCTTTTTGAGGAAGAATACCGGGAATAGCTTCATAGACATCAGGTTCAAGATAAGGGTAAATTCCGGCCACAATGGGAATGAGTGCCTTGGTCGTATGTGGGACTACTGAATATAGCCTTTCTACCGTCAGGCTCTTTTTAGATAAATCTTTAAGGAAAGGAGTGACTCCCCATTTTGGGTTATATATATCACAGTATTTCCAGCTCAAAGATTCAAAGATAATCAAGACGACATTCATTCGGTTAAAGTCAGCACCTGCTTCCAGAATAATCGGGCCATCAGTTCTTTCTTCTGGCTTTACATCAATCAAACTGATTTTTTCTTCCTCTGGAAGGAAACTGCTGACCAGCTCAAAAAAAGGAACCTGGGTAATTGAAGTGCTAACTGCCCCGACCAGAGGACGCATGACGCCAGCCTCCAGGAAAATCAATATTATTACAATAAAGGCAAGAGTCACCCTTTTTAAGTTATGGTGATTGGATAATGGCAGTCTTCTTAAAATCCTTTCCCACGGTAAAAGAGCAAAGGCTAAGAATAACCCGATAAAAATAACAATGATTATTGCCTTTGGATCTTTAATCACGGTAAGAATCATCTGGTTAACTTCACCTGGATTTTTTAGATAATTTCGAATGTAGTCACGGTTAAGGCCAAAGCCAGTTATAGTAAACAAAACCGATTGGGCGACAATGGCCAGCGAAGCAATAATCCCAAAAAGGGCATAAGTGATATTGAGGGCTTTCCGAAGGGTCTTGCCGGCCATAAAGTAAGTTAGAGCGATGAGGAAAAAGGAAATGATAATCAGAGAGAGAATATCAGTTCTGGAAACCCGAAGGACATCCAGAAAAGATTCATAGGAGCCAGCCTGCTTTAGCATAAAAAATTTGGAGGCAAGAGTTTCTAAAAGTAACAGGCTGGAAATGCCGATAACCGGAAGAGCCTTGGTCAGAGATATCTTATCTATGATCTTCTCAATTTTCATTCTTAGCCTATTATAACCATAGACAGTCAATCACTTGAATCTTTTTTGCCCGAATCATTTATCGGAGGGTTTCTTAGGTCTTTAACTCTTATTTCTGCTATATTAGGTCCATCATTAGGAGATTGGCGCCAGTCATAAGACATAAAAAAAGGGCGGCCGCAGCCGCCCTTCCACATAATCTTAAATCCCTACTCTTTCATCAAGTGGTACCACCAGAGGTGCGTGGACCGATGACCAGGTTTCCGTTCCAGTTAGCTATCTCCTTGTTAAAATCATTCATGGTATTAACCTCATAAAGGTTAAGAGAAAGGTCGCTGGTTTGCCAGGTATGATCTCCAGGTGCACCATTTCTGCCAAGAGAGCCAACTATGAATTCATCATTTCCCCATTCTTCTTGCCCCGATGGTAGCTCAATATCAAAAGCATTACCACTGCAGCCCTGGCCTCCGTATACATAAAATGGATTTCCCCACTGGTCTCTAATCGGCATAATTTTGATATAGAAGCCTTGCAGTGCTTGAACAGTTTCATCATTTTCCTCTATCTCTCCCGCCGCGCTTGCTGGAGCATAACCCTTATCAGTCACATACTCCAACATGGCGGTGGCAATTGTGTTGATGTCCTTGACGCTGCCTTTCTGCTTGGCTTTCTGCAGGGCGGACATGGCGTTGGGGATTAACAGAGCGGCCAGAATACCGATAATGGCCACGACAATAAGCATTTCGATGAGGGTGAATCCTTTCATCTTTTTTAACATTTTAATACCTCCTAATTTCTCGCCGACTATCCGCCGGCTGAGATGTTATTAATTTTCCTTCGTCCATTAAATATGCAAGTTATGTGCCAGCTTTGTTTTCTCTGCTAAATTATTAATTATCAAGCATTTACCAATCGTGTCCATTCCCACCAGCCTCAATTCTGACACAATTTGTCAGATATTCCTGCCAAAATTTGGCACTCTGGCCTACAGCATTATTAAGTATCGCTCCCGTTTCTGAGTAAACTTCCGTTAAGGTTATCATAAAATGACAGCAAAGTCGACAATTCATCTGCCTCTGCCCCGCTCCGGCTCTTTGACCGCCGCTCTTCCGTTATTCATCAGGGGAACAGGCGGCTCATCGCCTGCCAGCCCGTTTGCGCCCAGCTCCTCGCCTTCTTCCTCGCCGTTTAAATCACTCACCCGTGGCTTTAGCCCATACTTGTTTATTAAATAGCGCAGTGTCCGGTAGCTCACCCCGAGCCTTGGAGCAGCATCTTTTATCTTCCCGCCGCTGAGCTCCAGCGCTTTGATGATATATCTTTTGGCAATATCGTCGAGGTACTCATTTAAATTAAAGCCGGCCCTGAGGTCAACCTGCCGGCCATTATGATTGGCCTGGCTGATCATCTCCGGCGGCAAGCAAGCCGGGGTTACTGTCTCCCGGTCCTCAATAGCTACAATTCTTTCAATCACATTCTCGAGTTCCCGGATATTTCCCGGCCAGACATAAGCCTCAAAAAGGCTAATAACATCGGGGGCCAGCCGCTTCATCTTTTTCCCCATCTGCTGGCAGTATTTCTGGAGAAAATGCTGAACAAGAAGCGGGATATCTTCGGTTCTTTTCCGGAGAGGCGGCATCTCGAAGGAAATCACATTCAGCCGGTAGTAAAGGTCTTCCCGGAATTTTCCTTCTTCAATCCGGCGCTTTAAATCCTGATTGGTAGCGGCGATTAAGCGCACATCTACCGGAATCTCCTCCGTCCCGCCGACGCGTCTTATTTTCCTTTCCTGAAGGGCCCGCAGCAATTTGACCTGGGTCCAGGGAGACATTTCGGCTATTTCATCGAGGAAAAGCGTCCCTTTATGGGCGACTTCAAACATGCCTTTCTTATCGGAGATAGCCCCGGTAAACGACCCTTTGGTGTGACCGAAAAGCTCGCTTTCGAGGAGATTCTCGGGCAGGGCAGCACAGTTAATGGTAACAAAGGGCTTGTCTTTCCGCCGGCTTAAATTATGAATCGCCCGGGCAGCCATTTCCTTACCGGTGCCGCTTTCTCCAGTAATCAGCACGGTGCTGTCGGTGCCGGCCACCTTATCGATTAAGACATAGATTTCCTGCATCAGGCGGCTCTTTCCGATCATATTTTCGAATTTGTATTTATCTTTGAGGTCTTTCTTAAGGAGGATATTCTCCAGCTCTAGGTGCTTCCGCTCGAGACCCCGGGCCACCAGAATCTTAAGCTCCTCAATATCAAAGGGCTTAACGATATAATCCAGGGCCCCGGCCTTGAGGGCTTCCACCGCCTGCTGAATGCTGCCGTAAGCCGTAATGACGATAACCGGTGTCTCCGGTTGATTCTCTTTGACGTATTTAAGAATTTCCATGCCGCTTAAGTGGGGCATCCTGATATCGGTTATAACCAGGTCAACAGTGTTATTGGTTAAAATATCCAGGGCCTCCGCTCCCGAGGCCGCCGTTTTTACTTCATAGCCTTCTTTTTTAAACATCAGGCTCAGAACATCGAGCAAGCTCTTTTCATCATCTATGATAAGTAAGGTGTCCATTGTCCTCTTCCTTTTTTAATTTAATTTATCTGTTGATTGGCTCTTATGACCTTTTCATCGATAAGGGGCAAAGTGATGATAATTTCTGTGCCGCGGCCTTCCTCCGAGTTGACCTGAATCTTCCCGCCATAATCCTCCACCAGCCGCTTGACGGTGGCCAGACCCAGCCCCCGCCCCTCGCCAAAACCCGAGTAAAAAGGCACAAAGAGATTTTCCCTGTCTTTCTCGCTCATGCCCCGGCCCGTATCGGAAACCACAATTTTCAGACCCTCGCGCTTCGAATTATAAAAACTCAGGCTGAGGCGTCCGCCCTCCGGCATGGCCTTGATGGCGTTTTTAATCAGGTTCCAGAAAATCTGCTTGAAGTGATTGGGATTGCCGTAATAGGTAATTTTCCGGACTAAATAATTGCCCTCGACCCGGATTCTATCCCCATCCAGGTCACCGCCGGTCCGCAGCATCTCGAGGGTTTCATGGAGAAGCAGGCCCAGATCAATCTTGGTAAACATTTTCTTGGAGGGGGCCGAAAAATCAAGGAATTGTTCCAGGAGCTGCGAGACCCGGTTTGACTCCCTGACGATAATCTCCATGAGCCGGGCCCGCTCGCCATTGCCATTCATTTCTGCCTTGAGCATCTGAACAGCGCTGGAAATAGAAGCCAGAGGATTTCTTATCTCGTGAGCCAGGGTGGCTGACAGACGCCCGGCCTCGGCCAGCCTTTCCCTCAAGATGAGCTCCTTCTGGGCCTGAACCAGAGCCTGTCTTGTTTTCCGCAGGTTTTTCGAAAGATAACTCATGAAAAAGGCGACGGCAAAAAATATAGCCCAGGCTAAAATCAGGTTGAATAAA
>Ga0116168_1002113_pt1 | contig 13301 bp, 8 predicted proteins | sample AD_UKC129_MetaG_FD_89795 | JGI IMG/M metagenome (GOLD analysis project Ga0116168, IMG submission 89795) | Active sludge microbial communities of municipal wastewater-treating anaerobic digesters from Canada - AD_UKC129_MetaG | ecosystem: Engineered > Bioreactor > Anaerobic > Digestate | place...
ATATGGGGAGAATCCCAATCGACTCTATGAGCATTATCAATTTCAAGTTATTATCAAACCTTCGCCTGCTGATATTCAGGATTTATACTTAGACAGCCTCCTTCATCTGGGTATCGATCCCCGGGAGCATGATATCCGTTTCGTAGAAGATGACTGGGAGTCTCCCACTCTGGGAGCCTGGGGGTTAGGCTGGGAAGTCTGGTTGGATGGGATGGAAATTACTCAGTTCACTTATTTTCAGCAGGCCGGAGGAATAGATTTAAAGCCCATTGCTGTAGAGATAACTTATGGTTTAGAAAGAATGGCTATGTACCTGCAGGAAAAAGAAAATGTGTTTGAAGTGGAGTGGAACGAATATTTGACCTACGGGGATATCCGCTTCCAGGAAGAAAAAGAACATTCCATATATAGCTTTGATGAGGGTAATCCTCCCTTGCTTTTTACCCTCTTTGCCCTGTACGAGGAGGAAGCTAAAAGATTGCTGGATAGAGGCCTGATTTTACCGGCTTATGATTATGTTTTGAAGTGTTCTCATATTTTTAATTTGTTAGACGCGGGGGGGGAAATAAGCGTCATGGAGAGAAACCAGTACATGGGGAGAATAAGGCAATTAGCCAACCGTAGCGCGCAGTTGTATTTAGAGGAGAGAAAATCCTCCGGTTTCCCTTTTTCTTCTAAAATAAAAATTGCTGTGTCGCAGGAGTCCTTAGTAGAGAGGGAAGGATAGATGGCACAAGAAAAAGACCTGCTATTAGAGGTGGGAATGGAGGAGTTGCCTGCCAGTCTGATAGATGACATTTTTTACCAGTGGGAAACTAAATTCAGAGAGAGTCTTGAGGAGGCTCGAATAGACTACCGGGATTTAGAAGTGGTAGGAACTCCCCGGCGGATGACTGTTTATCTGCAGGGTGTGGCAGAGAGGCAAAGACCCATCCTCAAGGAAGTCAAAGGCCCGGCTAAAAAAGTTAGCGTTTCTGAAACCGGAGAGTTTTTAGAGCCTGCCCGTGCTTTTGCTCGCTCTCAGGGCATTGATTTATCTGATCTCGTGGTAAAGGAGACCGAAAGAGGGGTTTATCTTTTTGGGGTAAAAAAAGAGGAAGGAAAACTGGTAGAAGAAATTTTACCTGCTCTCCTTCCTCGGATTATTTCTTCTCTGGAATTTCCTCGCTCCATGCTCTGGGGAGAGGGCGAATTTCGGTTTGTTCGTCCCCTTCGCTGGGTGTGTGCTCTGTGGGGAGATAAAGAAGTGGTTTTCGAAATAGGGGGAATAACCTCTTCTCGCTTTACCCGGGGGCATCGTTTTCTCAGCTCCGGATCTGTGGAGCTGGAGGAAGCTTCTCAGTATTTTACTTCACTGCAGGAGGCTTTTGTTATAGTTAATCAGGAAGAAAGAAGGAAGAGAATTGAAGAAGCCCTGAACAGAGAAGAAAAGCTTATTGGGGGCCACTGGCTAAAAGACGAAGATTTAATTCAGGAAGTCAATTTTCTGGTAGAATATCCTGATGCTGTTACCGGTCGATTTGACCCTCAGTATCTGAAGCTCCCCCATCGAGTGCTTACCACAGTTATGAGGCGCCACCAGAGATATTTTGCCTGCGTCTCTGCCCGGGGAGAGCTCTTACCTTTTTTCTTTATAGTGTTAAACCGACCCCGAGAAGGAGGAGAAAAAATAGTAAAAGGGAATGAGCGAGTGCTGAAAGCCCGGTTGGAAGATGCCCTTTTTTTCTTTGAGGAGGACAGGAAAAAGCCACTCAGGGAGAGAATAGAGGCCCTCTCCGGTATTGTTTTTCAGGAGTCTCTGGGGACTATGAAGCAAAAGGTAGAGCGGTTAGAAAAGCTGGCTGTTTACTTAGCAGAAGTATTGAATTTTAACTCGGGAAAGAAAAAACAGGCTCAAGAAGCGGCACATTTATCCAAAGCGGATCTCGCCTGTGAAATGGTAAAGGAGTTTCCCGAACTGCAGGGTTATATGGGTAGAGTTTATGCTCTTTTAGACGGAGAAGAAGAAGAGGTGGCCATAGCCTTAGAAGAGCAATATTATCCTCTACCGGGGGAAGAAAACTACCCCCGGACGGTAGCAGGAACCATTCTCTCTTTAGTGGATAAGATGGATAACATCGTTTCCAGTTTTTCCCTGGGGAGAGTTCCCAGTGGTTCTCAAGACCCCTGGGGTTTGAGGAGAATGGCCCAGGGCATTGTCAACATAATTTTACACCGTCAGTGGTATCTTTCATTATCTTCCTGGGTAGAGAAAAACCTTCAACTGTTAGAAGAACAGAATTTAATAGAAGAGAAGAAAGCGGTAAAACAGGAAGTAGTAGAGTTTCTTTTTAACCGTCTTCGTTTGCGTTTTTTGAGCTCGGGATTTGACTACTCGGTGGTGAATGCAGTTTTGAATACCTCAGTTGATGACCTTTATGAGGCTTCCCAGAAAATAGAAGCTCTGGAGAAACTGAAAAGAGAGAGAAAATCGTTTTTATCGGAAATAGTTACCGGTTTTACCCGGGCTAATAACATCAGTAAAGGGTTTTCTGGCGATGGAAATTTGCGAGAAGACCTGTTACGGGAAGAGCTGGAAATAGAATTGTATCGAAATTTGCAAAAGGTGGAACAAGAGTTTAATCAGGCGGTAGCCAGGGGAGACTATATCGCTGCCTGTGAAGTATTTCATCAGTTTTTACCTGTGCTTAACCAGTTTTTTGACCAGGTTTTGGTGATGTGTGAGGAAAAAGATTTGAGAGAAAATCGCTTAAATTTGATGAAAAAAGTGGTAAACTTGTGGGAGAGCCTGGCTGATCTATCTCAGATAGTGATAGAGGGAGAATAGGGATGGAAAAGGAAGATCTCGCTTATAAGGTGAGCGACGATTTTAATATCTTTGTGATTTCCGATGGAACGGGCAAGACTGCTACATCAGTGGTACACGCTGCTCTTCTACAGTTTGACCTGCCCCGGGTTAGCATTATGGATTTTGCTCACGTTCGCAGTCAGGAACAAATATGCAGCATTCTGGATATGGTGGAACCTCAAAAAGACATCGTAGTCTATACCGTGGTGGATGAGGAGCTGCTCCATACTCTGCGGGCAGAATTGCTTAACCGGGGATTGCTGGCTCTGGACCTTCTGGGTCCCTTGGTCGAGGTATTAAAAAAAGTTAGTTCTCGTCAACCTCGGGGAATACCCGGTCTTTTTCGTCGCTTGGAGGAGCAATCTTCGGAATTAGAGGCCCTGGAATATGCTTGGAAGAGTAGCGGGGGATTCAGTGTTTCTGATTTGAAAGAGGCCGATATAGTGCTTCTGGGGGTATGGTATCCTCACCGAGAAAGAGGGATTCTGATGTTGGCAGAGAAGGGAATTAAGGCGGCGTTTTTAATGCTGGACCCGAATTTACCCCTTCCCCCCCACTTCGAAGATACCATAGTTTCCCCTCTGGCTAAACCGGTATTGGGTCTTAAGGTGGATGCTAACTACCTATCGGAAGCCAGGAGAGAGCGGATTAGAGCTTTGGGTCTTTATGATTTAGAATGGAAAGCAGATATAGAGGTGGTGGAACAAGAATTGGATTTTGCTCATCGGGTTTACGACAGGTTAGGTTGTCAGGTGATAGATATTACTGGTTTGAATAGTAAAGATTTGGTAAACACGATCATAAGCCAAATTAAAAAAGAGAAGGAGGAAGTGTAATGAAAAAGAAATACGTCTACTTTTTTGGCGAAGGCGACGCCTCAATGAAATTACTTCTGGGTGGAAAAGGAGCGAACCTGGCGGAGATGACCCGTATTGGTTTACCGGTACCTCCAGGTTTTACCATCACCACGGAAGCCTGCACTCATTACTATAAGAATAACCAGACCTGGCCAGAGGGTCTGGCTGAAGAGGTAGAGGAGAATTTGAAACGTCTGGAAGAGAAAACCGGTAAAAAATTTGGTGACCCCCAGAATCCTCTTTTGGTTTCTGTCCGCTCCGGCGCTCCGGCTTCTATGCCAGGAATGATGGATACCATTCTTAACCTGGGTCTTAATGACCAGGTGGTAGAAGGCCTGGCTCAACTCACCGGTGATCGTCGCTTTGCCTACGACTGTTATCGTCGTTTCATTCAGATGTTCGGTGGCGTGGTAATGGGAATAGGGCACGATGAATTCGAGGCCATTTTGAGTGAGGTCAAAAGAGAGGTAGGGGCCAAATCAGATGCCGATCTGGATGCTAATGCTTTAATAAAGGTGGTTGAGAGATACAAAGAGCTTTATAAAAAAGCAACCGGAGAAGATTTTCCTCAAGACCCCAAGGAGCAACTATACAGAGCTATTAATGCCGTGTTTGAGTCCTGGAATAATAAAAGAGCTATCACTTATCGGCGACTTAACAACATCCCTGAAGATTGGGGAACAGCGGTAAATATTCAAGTGATGGTTTTCGGTAACATGGGATTTGATTCGGGAACAGGAGTGGGCTTTACTCGTAACCCCTCAACCGGAGAAAAAGAATATTACGGAGAATATCTCTTGAACGCCCAGGGAGAAGACGTGGTAGCCGGTATCCGGACTCCCAAGCCCATCATAGAGATGCAAAAAGACCTTCCCGAAGTTTTTGAAGAGCTGAAGAAAGTCTATGAGATACTAGAGGAGCACTACAGAGATATGCAGGACTTTGAGTTTACCATCGAAAAAGGTAAGCTCTATATTTTGCAGACCCGAACGGGGAAGAGAACCGCTCAGGCAGCGATTAAGATTGCCGTGGATATGGTAAAAGAAGGGCTGATTGATGAAAAGACAGCGGTACGAAGAGTGGAGCCGGAACAAATCGACCAGCTCCTCCACCCTCGTATTGACCGCAGCCAGCCTTTGAAGGTTGTGGCTAAGGGTTTGCCTGCTTCTCCTGGTGCAGCTTATGGGAAAGTGGTTTTTGATGCTGATGAGGCAGAGCGGTTAGGTAATAATGGTGAGAAGGTTATTCTGGTCAGCCCGGAAACTACTCCTGATGATATTCATGGAATGGCAGCAGCACAGGGAGTTTTAACTAGCAGAGGTGGAATGACCAGCCATGCAGCAGTGGTAGCTCGAGGTATGGGTAAACCCTGTGTGGCGGGTTGCGAGGCGATTAAGATTGATCTGGATAAGAGAATTTTTTCGGTCAACGGAGTGGTGGTAAAAGAAGGTGATTATATCACCATTGATGGGAGCACCGGGGAAGTGATTTTAGGTCAGGTGGAAACCATTCCTCCTCAGTTGTCTCCTGATTTTCAGACCCTTCTTTCCTGGGCGGATAAATTCCGTCGTTTAGGAGTGCGAGCTAATGCTGACACCCCGGCCGATGCTCGAAAAGCTCTGGAATTTGGAGCGGAGGGAATTGGTCTTTGCCGAACCGAGCACATGTTCATGGCTCAAGAGCGCTTACCCTGGGTGCAAAAGATGATTATGGCTCAGAGTTCGGAGGAAAGAAAAGAACCTTTATCCAAAATTGGTCCGATGCAAAAGGGGGACTTCAAGGAAATATTCCAGGTTATGGAAGGTAAACCAGTTACCATTCGTTTGATTGACCCTCCTTTGCATGAGTTTTTACCCAGCTTAGAAGAGCTCTTAGTAGAGGTAACTACTTTACGGGTCAAGGGGGTAACTGGTCCTGAATTAGAAGAAAAAGAGAAATTGCTCAGAGTAGTTCAGGGAATGCATGAAAACAACCCCATGCTGGGTTTGCGGGGTTGCCGGGTAGGGATTCTCTATCCTGATATCGTGGAGATGCAGGTGAGAGCTATTATGGAAGCAGCTTGTGAGTTATCTCAGGAAGGAGTTAAGGTTATTCCCGAAATCATGATTCCTCTGGTTGGTCATCGCAACGAGATTAAGGTTTTAAAAGAAAAGCTGGATGAAGTAGCGCGAGAGGTTATCGACAAGTATCAAGTGGATGTTAACTACAGCTTTGGTACTATGATTGAGGTTCCTCGAGCAGCACTGGTGGCGGACCAGATTGCTGAATATGCTGAGTTTTTCTCCTTCGGAACCAATGACCTGACTCAGATGACTTTTGGTTATAGCCGGGATGATGCAGAAGGTAAATTTTTGTTCTTCTATGAGGAGAACGGTATACTGGAAGAAAACCCCTTCCAGGTTATAGACCAGGAAGGAGTGGGGCAACTGATGCGGATGGGAGTGGAAAAAGGTCGCAGCAGTCGTCCGGATCTAAAATGTGGAATATGTGGAGAACATGGAGGAGAGCCAAAATCGGTGAAGTTCTGCCACGAAATTGGCCTGGATTACGTCAGCTGTTCTCCTTTCCGGGTACCTATTTCCCGTCTGGCTGCTGCTCATGCTGCCTTAGGGAGCGAAGAAAAGAAGAAATTCGACGTTTGAATTTTCTCCCCTGCCCGCTCGGGCAGGGGAGAGCGGTATTGGAACTTCCGGGAGGAGGCATCTTTCTAAGTAGGGAGCTAGGCAGGGGAGAAGACAGCGGACCTGTTAGGGGCGAGTATAAGAGTGGGTGAGATATCAGTGCAGATTGCAGATATCAAAAAGTTCTGGGAAGCAAAAGAAGAGGAGGCGCTATCTTCTTTTGCTACTTTGAGCACCAGGAGTCGGGGAAGAGAAAGGGAAGAGCCAGAATGTGAGCTGCGGAATTGTTTTCAGAGAGATCGGGATCGCATCATTCACTCTAAGTCTTTCCGGCGTCTGAAGCACAAAAGCCAGGTTTTTTTAAGCCCGGAAGGCGACCACTATCGCACTCGCCTAACTCATACTTTAGAAGTAGCGCAGATTGCCCGCACTGTAGCTCGAGCCCTGCGCTTGCAGGAAGATTTAGTGGAAGCAATCAGCTTAGGTCATGATCTGGGACACACCCCTTTCGGCCATGCTGGAGAAGATGCACTTAATGAAGTTCTTCAACCTCAAGGTTTCAGGCATAATGAGCAGAGCTTAAGAGTGGTGGATTTTCTGGAAAAGGACGGCAAAGGACTCAACCTCACCTGGGAGGTCCGAGATGGAATTGTTAAGCACTCCAAAACTCTGGCCCAAGAGCTGGTTTTTAGCCCAGAAGAGCTTCCTTCTACTTTAGAAGGTCAGGTAGTGCGCTGGGCTGATGTGGTGGCTTATGTTAACCATGACATTGACGATGCTCTGCGGGGTAAAATTATCACCGAAGATGAACTGCCTGCTTGTGCCTTGCAAGTTTTAGGCAATACTCATCGAGAGCGGATAGACCGGATGGTTAAAGATCTGGTCTTGAATAGCTTTGACCAGCCAGTGGTGGAGATGAGTGAGGAGGTGCGAGAAGCCACAGAGATTTTGCGCCGGTTCCTTTTTGATAGAGTGTACTTGAGTGAAGAGCAAAGAGCAGAAAGAGACAAGGCTCAAAGGCTGGTTAAAGAGTTATATTGCTTTTTTGTGCAGAATCCAGATATCCTGGAAAAGGAGTATAAACTTTACCAGAAGGGAGTATCTGCCTTAGAACAATCGGTTTGTGATTTTATTTCTGGAATGACGGATAGATATGCTCTATACATTTATCAAAAATACTTTATTCCCTCTTCCTGGCCGGGAGAGGGAAGAAGGAATACTGACTGAATAACTAAAAGGAGGCGTATTATGGGAGTTGCAATTTTTACCCTAGTTGCTGGTTTAATCGCTTTAATTTATGCTGTTTTTCTCGTTTGCCGGATCTATTCTTTTGACCCGGGAAATGAGAGAATGCAGAGCTTGTCTGGTGCAATTCAGGAAGGAGCGATGGCTTTCTTGAAGAGAGAATATTCCTTCCTGGCTATCTTTGTCGTTGGTATGTTTATACTTCTTACTCTGACTCTGGGAGTGACGGTGGCTATCTGTTACGTGTGCGGTGCTATCTGTTCGGTGGGTGCCGGATTTGTAGGTATGAGAGTGGCCACTCGCAGTAACTGTCGCACCGCCCAGGCAGCTACAAAAAGCATAAGTGATGCTCTAACAGTGGCTTTTTCTTCAGGTTCAGTTATGGGGATGTGCGTGGTGGGATTTGGTCTTCTGGGACTGAGCCTTCTTTATCTTTTTGTAGGAGATCCTGATATCATCAACGGTTTTGCTTTAGGAGCCAGTTCTGTTGCTCTCTTTGCCCGAGTGGGAGGAGGTATTTACACTAAAGCCGCTGATGTGGGGGCGGATCTGGTGGGCAAAGTAGAAGCGGGTATCCCCGAAGATGACCCTCGTAATCCAGCAGTTATTGCTGACAACGTAGGTGACAATGTAGGGGATGTCGCGGGAATGGGAGCTGACCTTTTTGAATCTTATGTGGGCTCTATCGTGGCTGCTATGGTGCTGGGGGCAGTACCGGGGGCCATATATGGAGGAATAGGGGGGGTAACATTTCCCCTTCTGATTGCTGGTCTGGGAGCGGTGGCTTCTATTATCGGGACTTTATTTGTTCGAGCAAAAGACGAAAAAGATTTAGCGCCCGCTCTCAACCGGGGAACCTACATCAGTGCTGTTTTGACTGCTGTTTTTGTTCTAATTTCTGCCCTTTTTGTTTTTCGAGGCCTGGGAACAGCAAGAGCCATTGGTCCATTTGTGGCTAGCGTGTCGGGCCTGATAGCCGGAATTATTATCGGTCTTCTCTGTCAATACTACACCTCCAGCGATTATAAACCGGTGAAGCAACTGGCAGAGGCGGCCAAAACTGGCCCGGCTACGGTGATAATTAATGGTTTGGCGCTGGGGATGGAAAGCACCGTTTTTCCCCTTATTTTAATTTGTGCTGCCATTCTCTTAGCTCACTGGGCGGCAGGAATTTATGGTATTGCCATAGCCGGTTTGGGCATGCTCTCCATCGTAGGTATGACGGTGGCGGTAGATGCTTATGGTCCGGTGGCGGATAATGCCGGGGGCATTGCTGAGATGGCTGATTTAGACCCTCATGTACGCGAAAGAACCGATGCTCTGGATGCCCTGGGAAATACTACAGCAGCCATCGGTAAAGGTTTTGCCATTGCCTCTGCAGCTCTCACCGCTCTTGCCCTATTTGTGGCTTATTCGCAGACTGTGGGTTTGAGGCTTATTGACCTCTTGCATCCTTACACAGTGGTGGGGCTTTTTATTGGAGGAATGATGCCTTTCCTCTTTTCCTCCATTGCTATGAAAGCGGTGGGGGACGCTGCTTTTAAAATGGTGGAAGAAGTACGGCGCCAGTTCCGGGAAATAAAAGGATTGATGGAAGGGACAGCTCAACCCGATTATGCCCGTTGTGTAGACATCAGCACTCGAGGGGCTATTGCCCAGATGATCTTCCCCGGTCTTTTAGCGGTGATAGTGCCTATCGTGGTGGGTTTGATTTTAGGTAAAGAGGCATTAGGGGGCCTGCTGGCCGGAGCAATTGTTACCGGGCTTCTTATGGCCATTATGATGGCCAATGCTGGAGGAGCCTGGGATAACGCTAAAAAATACATAGAAGCGGGGAATTTGGGAGGAAAGGGAACTCCTGTCCATGCTGCAGCGGTGGTGGGAGATACAGTGGGCGATCCTTTTAAAGATACTTCTGGTCCTTCCCTTAACATACTGATTAAGCTTATGTCTATCGTGGCTTTGGTTTTCGCTCCTCTTTTCATGCACTGAATATTATTTCCCCTCGGGAATATTCCCGAGGGGAAATAATTTAATAGTAGTGGCACTCTCTAAAACGGGGAGGAATAGGTGGTTTAGTTGTTATTTGATGATCAGTATTTAGAAGAAATTAAGAATCGTATAGATATAGTAGAACTTGTCTCCCAGTATGTCAGTCTCCAGCCCGCGGGTCGTAATTATCGGGCTCTTTGTCCTTTTCACGAGGAAAAGACTCCCTCTTTTCTAATTTCTCCAGAAAAAGGCATTTTTCATTGTTTTGGGTGTGGGGTGGGAGGTAATATTTTCACCTTTGTGATGAAAATGGAGAATTTGACGTTCCCCGAGGCGGTGACCTTTTTAGCTCAGAAGTGTGGTATGGAGCTTCCTGCCTCCGGTAGAAGCACCACCACCCGGCAAACTAAAGAGAGAAACAGGCTTTTTCTTTTGAACGAAACTTTAAATCGTTATTACTGGCAGTATTTTTTGGATTCTCAAGAAGAGCTCTCAGCTGCTGCTCGCTCTTATATCTATGAGCGCAGAGGGCTAAAACCGGAAATAGCAGAGCAATTTGGTATTGGCTTTTCCCCGGTTTCGGGCAAAGAATCCATTGCTTTTCTGATGGGGGAGGGGTTTTCGGGACAAGAGGTAATTAAAGCCGGAGTGGGAGTAGTGACCAAAGATGGGGAACTTCTGGACCGTTTTCGAGGTAGGATTACTTTTGCTTTGCACGATGTTCAAGGGAGAATAATTGGTTTTGGAGGAAGAATTTTAGGGGAGGGGGAGCCTAAGTATGTCAATGTCTCTGATACTCCGATTTTTTCCAAAGGACGCAATCTTTACGGTCTTTTTGCCTCCCGGCGTTTTATTCAGCGTTCTCACCAGGCTATTCTGGTAGAAGGATATATGGATTTTCTCACTCTTTTTCAAGAGGGGATTAATAATTGTGTGGCTTCTATGGGCACTGCTCTTACCCGGGATCAGGCCCTTCTTTTGCGCCGTTATGCTGAGGAGGTAATTATTTGTTATGATTCAGATGCAGCAGGACAGGCGGCCACGGTGAGAGGCATGAATATTCTTCAGGAACAGGGATTAACGGTGCGAATACTACCCATTCCTGCTCCTTATGATCCTGATTCTTTTCTGCGTCACAAAGGAAGAGAAAAATTCTTAGAAGTTTTGGAAGAAGCTCCCTCTCTTTTTGACTTTCAACTGGAATTATTTGTCAGAGATTATGGTTTAAGTTCTTTGGAATCAAAAGCGAAAATTATTCGAAGTATGGTTCCTTTTCTTCAATCAATTAAAGACCCGGTGGAGAGGTCTTTGAAAATTGATTATTTAGCAGAAAAGCTAAAAGTGAGAGAATCATTAATTTATAGTGCTTTGGGACGGGAAAAAAGGTCGGGAGAAGCTTTTATCTCTGCATCGAATGTAGAATCAGGTAGAGTAAAAGCAGAGAAGATGCTCCTGCGAGCCATGATGGAGAACGAGTTTTGGCGAGAAAAAATTAGTAAAGAGGTGGAAGTTAAACATTTTTCTCGGCCGGAGCATCGTCGTATTTTCCGTGTTTTTACCGATTCTCAAGAGCAAGGCAGCCTTTCTCCTTCTGATTTAATAGATATTTTTTCTGGTGATGAGGTGTTGTCTAGCTGTGTGACGGAAGTAATGACTCGAGAAGATTTGCAGGGGGGGCTGAACCAGGAAATAGTGGAGGATTTGATACGTCGGCTGGAATTAGCAGTGGTGGAAGAAGAAATACAGAGGGTACAGGAAGAGCTTTCTCGGGAAGATAATGAGGAGAGGTTAAGGTATTATCATTCGCTCTTGCAGGAGCGAGAAAGGTTGAAAAATGTAGATTGAAGAGAGGAGAGAAATTGATTGGGTGACAATAATAAAAAGCAGCCCTCTACAGAAGTTTCTTCTTTGATGGAAAGAGGAAAACAAAAAGGGTATATTACTTTTAAAGAGTTGAATGATGCCTTAGGTAATGAAGCTGTAAATGTAGATACGCTGGACGATGTTTATAATACTCTTTTGGGTCTGGGTATCGAGGTTTCTGACGAGGAAGGTCTTCCAGAAGATCAATCTGTTTTAGAAGCAGAAGATTTTTACTTTGAGGATATGAAAGGCATAGGAGTAGATGACCCGGTGAAAATGTATTTGAAAGAAATCGGGCAGGTTCCTCTTCTCACCAAAGAAGAGGAGGTAGAATTAGCGAAAAGAGTAGAACAGGGAGACCCGGAAGCTAAGAGGAAACTCATCGAAGCTAACTTGCGGTTAGTGGTAAGTATTGCTAAAAAATATGTGGGTAGAGGTCTACTGTTTCTCGACCTCATTCAGGAAGGGAATTTAGGCTTAATTCGGGCGGTAGAGAAGTTCGATTATCGAAAAGGTTATAAATTCAGTACTTATGCTACCTGGTGGATCCGTCAGGCTATTACCCGAGCCATTGCTGATCAGGCCCGGACTATTCGTATCCCTGTCCATATGGTAGAAACTATTAATAAACTCAATCGAACTGCTCGACAACTGGTTCAAGAGCTGGGGAGAGACCCCACTCCTGAGGAGATAGCAGAAAGAATGGATATTACCCCCGAGAAAGTGAGGGAAATCTTAAAAATAGCCCAGGAGCCACTGTCTCTGGAAACTCCTATTGGAGAGGAAGAAGATAGTCATCTGGGCGACTTTATTGAAGATACTGGAGCTGTTGCTCCTCCTCAAGCTGCTTCTTATTCTCTTTTGAGAGAACAGCTGAGTAGCGTTTTAAACACTCTTGCTGAGCGGGAAAGAGAAGTTTTAAAGCTTCGCTTTGGCCTGGAGGATGGAAGGCCCCATACTCTGGAAGAAGTGGGGCTGATTTTTGGAGTGACCAGAGAAAGGATTCGCCAGATTGAAGCTAAGGCTTTACGGAAACTTCGTCATCCCAGTCGAAGTAAAAAGTTGCGTGACTACCTTGACGAAACGGAATAAGTTCTCTATAATCCTTTGTGTAGTCGCTCCTCGGTAGCTCAATGGTGGAGCATCCGGCTGTTAACCGGAGGGTTGCAGGTTCGAATCCTGCCCGGGGAGCCAATTTTATTGGATAATCCTCTTTGCTGTTCTTGAAGTTCTCCGCTCTATGTTCTGCTTTGCAACCTGCTGAGCCAGTAAAAAAAGTAGGGTCATGCTTAAACTGGTAGCTATTTAAGTTGACGAAGCTATCCGGAAAATAGTTAAGGGTTTTCTGGCTTTCGCTGCTTTTTATAGTTGGCTGCAAAATCAAGTTTCTTTTTGGCTCTTGGGGTGATGCGCTCTTTTTTCCCCTTTTCCGCCTATTTTTGCTTTTTGGGGGACGATAGGGACGATAGAGGCTTCTCCCCCTATAGTTTGGACCCCTGATAGAGACATTCAGTGGTGACGGACTTGAGAAACCACCCTCACCCCGATCCTCTCCCGTCGAGGGAGAGGAAAAAGCGAGATCGCCACAGAGCAATAAGGGGGGACCCCTTTATAATCCCCCGAAAGACAAAACGGCGGACTACGGCGTAAGTAAAAACAAAAGAACTGAAAAAGCAGAGGAAGGAAAACCACTGAGGAAGGAAGAGCATCTTCCTAAGTCCTCGCGATGGCAGGGAGTTAAGAGATTACTCACCAGGAGAGATAATTTACAAAAGGTTTTATACCTTGTAATACCTTGTCATAATTGCCTTCTGGAATCCATTTTACTTTACTTTTTTTCTGATTGTGGTAAAATGCTTAAAATTCAATCAAGGG
>Ga0116168_1002118_pt1 | contig 13267 bp, 10 predicted proteins | sample AD_UKC129_MetaG_FD_89795 | JGI IMG/M metagenome (GOLD analysis project Ga0116168, IMG submission 89795) | Active sludge microbial communities of municipal wastewater-treating anaerobic digesters from Canada - AD_UKC129_MetaG | ecosystem: Engineered > Bioreactor > Anaerobic > Digestate | place...
CGCCGCGACCCTGGAGGATCTGCGCACCGTCAGCGGCCCCAACCTCACGCCCCGCCCATCCTCCGACACAGGCCCCACGGTCTCTCCGACCCCCGCCATCCAGGGGCCGGCTCACTCTCTCTAGACACGACCACGAACGGGGGAGCCTGGCAGCTCCCGGGCCGCTCCACGGCCCCCATCTCAGCCCACCCCTACAGGGGTGGGCTCCCGTGGGTGTCGGGGGACTCCGAGCCTAAACCGGCTCTGTCGCTCCGTTCCCTCCGGACGCTCCTTATCCTCCCTCCCTCCGCTGCGCTCCGGTCGATCCGGTACCGCGTCCTCCGGGCACTGCGCTCCGCCGCCGGTACCGGCCACTACGTGCCCCCGGCACCCACCGGGAAAACAACGGGGGGAAGAGACAAGAAGGGAAGGTGGTCCAGATGACCAAGCCGCAGATCGTCGTGTACAGCAAACCGCGCTGCGTGAAGTGCGACTGGACCTACAAGGCACTCGACGCGAAGGGCATCGACTACGAGGTCGTGAACCTCGCGGAAGACGAGAACGCGCTCGAGTACGTCAAAGACCTCGGCTACCTCGAAGCACCCGTCGTTGTCGTCGATGACCAGGACCACTGGTCAGGGTTCCGCCCCGACCACATCGACCGCATCGCCAAGCGAGCGATATTGCCGTTTGATACAACATGAAGGACGATCACTCTCGGGTCGTTTTCAGCGCCGGAGCCCTCCATCGCAGCGTGAGAGTCCGAGTTTAGCGTTGAGTTCGCGGCTCCGTCCGCTCATTTGCATCAATGTCCGGTCTGATGCATCATGAGGTGTGTTTGATCCCGATCCCTTGCCCCCTCGCCTGGCGGCGCGGAACGTCATTCATCTGGACCCTGAGCGGGCGGTGTTCGATGCGATGTTGGAGGGTTGGCGTGCGCAGCAGACCTCCCGTTACCTGAAAGTGCCGACGGTCAAGGCGCGGGAGCGGCTCGTGCGCCGGTTCGCAGAGTTCACGGGTCAATACCCGTGGCAGTGGACGCCGGCGGAGGCGGAGACGTGGATCAGCGAGCTGCGTTCAGGTCTGAAGCCGCTGGCGGTATCCACCCTCCGCGGTTACGAGATCGACATCAAGATGTTCTGCGAGTACCTCACTGACACTCGATATCCGTGGATGGCCGAGTGCGAGAAGCGTTTCGGCGTCTCCCCGAAACAGGTGTTCCACGAAGACAACTCGATCGTGCATGTCAGTGATTATGAAGGCGACCCTGGCCGGCGACCGTTGACCTACGACGAGGTCCAGGCGCTGTTCGACGCGGCCGACGGTTTGGCTGCCCGGATCCGCGCGCGACGTCGAAAAGGCGCCGCGCAAGCTATTCGGGACGCGGCGCTGCTCAAGTGCGTCTATGCGTACGGGCTGCGCCGCCGGGAGGCAGTCATGCTCGACCTGGTGGATCTGCGCCGGAACGCGAAGCTCCCGCAGATGGATCGGTTCGGGGCACTGTCGGTGCGGTACGGCAAGGCGAGCCGCGGCGGCCCACCCAAACGCCGCACTGTGCTGACCGTCCCCGAGATGAGCTGGATCACCGAGACGCTCGCCCACTACCTCGAGGAGGTTCGCCCAGCCTTCTCTTCCTCACGGTCATCTCCGGCTCTGTGGTTGACGGAGCGTGGAACGCGGGTGAGTAGACGTGCCGCGAATGAAGCGTTCTGCACCGCCCGGGACCTCGCCGGCATCGACTCCACGCTGGACCTGCATTCGCTGCGCCACTCGTACGTCACTCACCTGGTGGAGTTCGACTATCCGGAGCGTTTCATCCAAGAGCAGGTCGGTCACTCGTTCTCGTCGACGACCGCGATCTATGTGGGCGTTTCCAATGAGTATCGGAACCGTCTCCTCACCCAGGCCATCCACACAAGGTACGGCCTCGATCTCCAGGAAGAACCGCGATGAAGGAAATGGATTACGTCTGGCACCTGCGGGCCAAGATGGCCGAGCAGGGCATGTTCGCGACGACAGATCTGCAACCACTCCTCGCTGAGCGGGGTGTCTCGCTCTCCCGTGAGCAGACCTACCGACTCGTCACCGGACAACCGCAACGGCTAAGCATGTCTATACTCGTCGCCCTGTGCGACATTCTGGGATGCACGCCCAACGACCTCATCGAGCCACGCATCGTCGAGGCCTCGAACAAGAAGGTCGCGGGGGAGACCCTGTCGCCGAAGAGTCGGGTGACGGCGCGGCGCACGACGATCAATCGCCCCGGCACAGTTCAGTGAAAGCACTGCCGGAGCATCCTTGCTCCGCATGCGGTGTGACCGCGCCACGCTCAAAGAGGCTCGCCGAGGGAGGCGGGCTATGCCGCCCGTGCTACAACGTCAGCAGGCGCGAGGAATGCTCCCGCTGCAACCGGCTACGAACACCCAGCACCCGAACGGGCGACGGTGCACCCTTATGCGGGTACTGTGCTCGGCCTAAGCGGGCCTGCGCCCGGTGCGGCCGCGTGGACCATGTCACCGCCGTCGTCGACGGAGACGACTATTGCCAACGCTGTCACCAGGCGCCTGTCCGGGCGTGCGGGCGCTGCGGCAAGGAACGCCCCATTGCCGCACGCAGCCAGAACGGTACGACGGATCTCTGCGGATCTTGCTACCAGACCAATGAGAGGGAGTGCGCTGTTTGCCATCTCACTCAGCCCGTTCACGTCACATCGTGGCCGATCGGCCCGGTTTGCACCGGCTGCTACCGGCGCGTACTCCGCACCCCGAGCACGTGTCCCAACTGCGATCAGGTCAAAGTTCTCATCGGGTCGTCCGGGACGGGGGAGCGGATCTGCGGGCCTTGCGCCGGAGCAACACGGGACTACGTATGCGCTCTCTGCGGTGCGGCCGGCGATCAACACCTCGAGCAGACGTGCATCCGCTGCTCCGTGACCCGGATCGTTGGGCAGCTGCTCTCTGCCGCAACAGGCACCATCCCAGACTCGCTCACAGAACTGCCCGATGCACTCGCCCGACGGGGCCGGCCTGATTCGACCATTCGGTGGCTCCTCAAGCCCATCCCGAAAGCCCTCCTGCAGAACATAGGCGCTGAGACTTCGGTCACGCACGCCAGTCTCGATGCTTGCCCACCGGGGCAGGCCAGACATCACCTCAGGTCGCTCCTGATCGACGCGGGCATCTTGCCCCTCCGCGACGAACACACCGAGCGGCTCGGAACATGGGTGGACGAACTCGTCGCGACCCTCCCGCCGCACCACGCCGCTGTGATCGGCCCGTACGCGAATTGGAAGGTCCTCCGCACTGTCCGGCGCCGTACCCGCCGCAAGCGCACCTCCATCGGTGTAGCCAGCTCTGCCCGCGAACGAATACGCGCAGCAGTCCGCCTCCTCCGTCACCTCGACCAGGACGACACGTGCATCGCGGTGCTCACGCAAGACACACTCGACCGCTGGACCAATGGAAGCCGGTCACGAAGCAGCGACATCGCCCCGTTCATACATTGGCTGAACATCTCCGGTGTCACCGAGGCCCTCCGGGTCGAGGTGCAGAAAGCGACGGACCCGAGCGAGATCAACCCGGAAGAACTGCAGCGCACGCTGATTCGTGAACTCATTTCCGGACAGACCCCTGCAGATCTCGCGACCAGGGTCGCAGGCCTACTCATCCTCCTCTACGGCGCCCGGACAGAAAGCATCCACAGGCTCACCACCGCCGACATCAGCACTGAAGAAGGAAGAACATACCTGGCGATCGCGAGGGACCCTCTCGAGTTACCGTTGCCAGTTGCCCAGCTCATCGGACAACTGGCCGCTGTCGCAGAGCGGTCCCCTCGCGCGCAGACGCGAACAGGAGAAAGCGGCTACCTTTTTGCTTCCTCACGTAGATCCCACGAGCCCATCCACCCCACCACGCTCGGGCGAAAGCTCGCCCGAGCCGGGATCCGCCCTCAGATCTCCCGCAACTCTGCCATGCTCACCCTCGCCAGCGACCTACCCGCGGCCGTCGTGGCCATCCAAATGGGTCTCACCGCCCAAACCGCGACGAAATGGGCGGGGCTCTCACAACGGGACGGCAGCGAGTATCTCCTCGCCCGCACCGAGAGGGAAACCTGAATGAACATCGACTGTTTGAGGCTCAGAACGAGTCCCCCACACACCGTTTATCGGACAGTCCCGACTTCGAAGAATCCGGCGCGCATCAGCCCCCTCTCCGCAAGCTTCCCGTTCCTGTATGTTCGCCAGTCGGGAGTAAGTTTTAGGTATGGAGCAGGTGTGGATCGTTTTTCACGACAGCGGACCCGATAACAACATCCTCGGTGTTTTTAATAACGGTGAGGATGCAGAAGCGTATGCAGCTGAAGTCTCACCTGAATGGGAAAAAGGGGCACTGACTACCTGCCTGCCAGTGCCTTGGCGTTCGACGGACCAGCGAACGCCAATTCAGATATAGAGAACGCCCGTACCCCGTGGGGCACGGGCGTTCTCGCCAGTTGGAGACTCGGTCAGCCGCAGTTGAACTTGAATTCGGCGGTGGAGTCGCGCCCCACACCTGTGGCGCCCTGGCTGTTGGTGCCGTAGGCGGTGGTGATCACCTTGTAGGGGTAGTTCCCTCTCCCGGTGCAGATGTGCTGGACCGATAGCTGCGTCATGTTGCCGGTGCCGTAGCTATTGAAGGTGCCAGCGGCCTTGAACCAGAACCATCCGTTGAACTGCCACACCTCGCTTGCCATGCCGGTCTGTCGGACACCAATTGTGCAACTGTGCAGCCGCGGCTTCGATCCGATCGTGCCGTACTGATATCCCGATCCGGACGTGCGGCTCCACATGATTCCCGGATCCAGCTGACACGAGTCCCCACCGCCGATACCTGTGCGGACGCTCTGGGGGGAAACGATCCCGTCGCCGGGGCGAAGGACACCGTCGCCCGGTGCGAGCAGATCTTGGACTCCGCCATTGCTCTGCGCCGTGGCATCGGTGGGGAACTCGATTTCGACAACTCCGTCGCTTGAGATCGCATCCATTTCGGCGGGGGTCATCGTCTCAGGCAACGTCGGAAGGTTGGGCGGAGCCACATCGGGTTCGCTGGCTGAAGCGGCCGTGAGCGGTACCACCAACAGTGCTGCAGCGAGGACTGCCGTCGTGGCAAGTCGAGTGTATGAAAAACGCAATGTTCCCCCTCTTCGATATGCCGATCTGGGGTCGGCACTTCAACGCCCAGGGTAATCGGGGAGCTCGATATGCAAAGTAACAGAGAGGTGAACCTTCACCAGCGCTCCGTGCATCGCCGAACTTTCCAGCAATAGCGCAACCCTCAATATTTCCTCTCCGCCAGTCAGCACGCGACGCTGACACAACCCGGAAGCCCCAGCGCCGGCGACTAACATAGGTACCAAGCAAGGGGGTGCTGTGGTCGGGTGGAGAGTGAACGACATCGTCGCCTACGACACGATGCAAGAGCGCCTCACCGCGCTCAACGCGCGCCTGCTGCAGCAGCTACGCCGCCTTCCTGACTCCCACGACCAGCAGCAGCTGCGCGACGAGATGAGCCTCTGGCGAGAGGGATATCTCGCCGTCGACGGCCACGACCGAGACCGCATCCTCGCCTTCACCGCCCAGCTCGAGCAACGCCTCACGGAGCTCACGCCGGGGGAGCAGTGAGCACCCCACCCGAACTGTCCGCCGCCGAGCTGCAGCGGATCTTCGACGAAGACATTCGCCCGTACTACTTCCCCGACAACCAACCCATCGCCACCCGCCCCACCATCGTCCTGGTCGGCGGGCAGCCAGGGTCAGGCAAGTCAAACGCCACCCCGCGGCTCATCAAGGAGCGCCCCGGAATCATCCCGCTCTCCGGCGACGACCTTAGAGCATTCCACCCGCACTACGAGCAGCTCATGGAGGCGGGACCACTCACCGCCGGCCCCACACTCGCCCAAGCAACCGCCGTCTGGGTCCGAATGGCGATCGAACACGCCCGCGACACCCGCAGATCGCTCCTGCTGGAAGGCACCTTCCACACCCCACAGGTCACGCTCGACACCGCCGCGCAGTATCGCCGAGCCGGCTTCTCCACCGAGCTCGTCGCCCTCGCAACACCACGAATGGACAGCCTGCTCTCCGCCGCCGGCCGATACTTCGCCAGCCACCAAGCCTCACGAGACCCCCGATGGACGACGCTAGCCGCCCACGAACGCGGGTGGCAGGGAACCCGCGAGATCCTCACGCAAATCACCCCTGAAGGCCCCATAGACGCCGTCGCAGTAATCAACCGCGCCGGAACCCTCTACCGCGCCGAGATCGACGACTACGAGCCCGATAAGGCCACCGACGCCCTCGACGAGGGCCGGTCGACGCCGATCACCAACCGCGCCGCCGCCGCATGGCTCGCCGAGCTGCGCGCCTTCACCCTGTACGCCCGCGCCTCCCACCAGTTCAACACCGCCACCGCCCCGGTCCTCGACGAGCTGCACACCATCGCCCTCCGCGATGTCGTACCCTCCATGAACCTCCCACAAGGCTCAGAGGCCGCCGCGCGACTGACCGAGCGCCTCACCGCACTCCAAGCCGAGATCACCGCCGCGCAAACCCCCACGCCCACCGCCGACCCGCAGCCGCCGGCACCGGCACCAACGACCACGGGGCCTACCCTCGACTGACCCGCTACGCGTTGACAACCCCCACCACCAGAGCGAATATATTAAGTATTCGCCTGCCTGATACAGTGCCCGCAACCCAGCAGACACCAGGTGGGAGAGATGGCCGGACGACGCAGACGCAACCACGTCCCCGCAACACAGCTCGAGTTCGACCTGTGGGGCACCTCGGACGCGGACATCTCCGACGCCACGGCAGGAACGGGGGAGCGGGATGCGCGCAGCGACGACGCCACTGCTGCACCGACCCCACCTCTGGCTGGGTTTGCTGATCTACTGGGCACTCGGACAAGTTGGGGAGCGGATGAACCAGTACGGCACGCGAGCCAAGGAACACTGGCAGCACCATCGACCCCAGGCGTACGCGGCGCTGACCAACCCGGAAGAGTACTTCACCCAGATGGGGGAGGAGATCGCGACCGCGATCGCGGCGCTGACCCCGACGCTGGCCGGCCCGGACCTGCCGGGCGAGGCGTACCTGGACAAGGTGGCACGGGTGAAAGCAGCCACGAGACAGGCCGAGGAGATCGCGATCGCGGAATCGCCGATGTACGCGACCCCGGAACTGACCTTCTCGGAGTGGGAGGACACCACCCCGGACACCCTGGACGCCCTCCTGGCGTGGGTGTGGGCGCGCAAGAGCGAACTGGAGGGGCTCGACGAGCAAGCGATCGCGACCCCGCAACAGGCCGCGGCGCGGTTCCTGGTCACCGAGGACCTGCTCACCCAGCTGGTGGAAGCAGCCTCCCCGTGGGATCACCTACAAACCCCGCCGGCCTGGACGGCGTGGACCCAGAGCGTCCAGGACAGGTGGCGGCGCGACAGCAGCCGCTAACTCGCTACACCCCCGGACGCGAACCGGCAGCGCCCTCCGGCGCACGGTCCCGCTACCTCGCGAACATCGCCGCGATCCGCGTGCTGCGCGAGGTGGAGGACAGCGAACGCGCCGCCGATGCCGCCGAACAGCAGATCCTCGCACGATGGTCCGGGTGGGGCGCCGTGACCGAGGTCTTCGACACCAGCCGCACCGACTGGGAGAGCGAGCGTGCCACGCTACGCGAGTTGCTCACCGAGGCCGAGTACACCCAAGCGCGCCGCACCACCCTCAACGCCCACTACACGCACCCCGCGTACGTGCAGAGCATCTGGGCCACGCTCGGTGCGCTCGGATTCGCCGGCGGCAACGTCCTCGAACCGGGCAGCGGGAACGGCGCCTTCATCGGCGCAGCACCCCCCACCGCACACGTCACCGGTGTGGAGCTCGACGACACCACCGCCCGCATCTCCCGGCTGTTGTACCCGGACGCCACCGTGCGCAGCGAATCGTTCGCCGACACACGGATCCCCGCCGGCACCTTCGACGCGACCATCGGCAACGTCCCCTTCGCCGACCTCGTCCTCCACGACCCCATCGACAACGCCAACCGGCACGCGCTGCACAACCACTTCATCCTCAAATCCCTCCGCCTCACCCGCCCCGGCGGGATCGTCGCCGTCCTCACCAGCCGGTTCACCCTCGACGCCGCCAACCCGGCAGCTCGACGCGAGATGAACCAATACGCCGACCTGGTCGGCGCGATCCGTCTGCCCTCCGGCGCCCACCGCCGCACCGCCGGCACCGAAGCGGTCACCGACCTCCTCATCCTCCGACGCAGCGAACCTGGGCAACCACCGGCCGACCTCACCTGGGAAGGCGTCAGCGCCCGTACCGTCGATAACGCCACGGTGAAGATCAACAGCTACTTCGACCTGCGACCCCAGAACATCCTCGGAACCCTGCATGTCGGCAACGGCATGTACGGGTCGGAGACGCTCAGCGTCGTCGCACCAGACCTTGCCGACATCGCAACGCAGCTGACCCTCCGGCTCGACGACGTCGTCGACGACGCCCGTCACCGCGGCCTCACCATGACACCCCGCACCGACCCGGCGCCCACCGCCGTGGACAGTGTCGAACGCGATGCCTGGGACGGCAGCATCCACGCCCAGCCCGACGGCACCTTCACTGTCAGCACGCGCGCCGGCCGGGAACCACTCGCGGTCCCCAAATCGGCCGCGAGAGAGCTGCGCTCCATGCTGCAGCTGCGAGACCTCGCCACCGAGCAGCTCGCCGCCGAACGCGCGCAGCTCGACGACACCGACCGGATCCGTCACACCCGCGAACAGCTCCACCGCGCGTGGCGCCGCCACGTCGCCACCTACGGGGCGCTCAACCGCTACACGCCCACCGCCACCGGCCGCGTCGACGAGCACGGAGAACCGATCCTCGCCCGCCGCGTCCCCACAGCTGCACGACTACTCCGCGACGACCCATTCGGGCCCCTCGTGTTCGCCCTCGAGGTGTTCGACGACGACACCCAACACGCCGAACCCGCAGCGATCCTGCACCAACGCGTCGTGCTGCCGCGCCCAGAACGACTCGGCGCAGACACCCCCGCAGAAGCACTGCAGCTGTCCCTCAACCAGCGGGGGAGCGCCAACCTGGACTACATGGCCGGCCTCCTCGGAGACACCACCGCCTCCACCCGTGAACGGCTCGGAACCCTCGTCTACGACGACCCCGAGACGGGGGAACTCATCCCCGCCGCCGCCTACCTCTCCGGCAGCATCGCCGGCAAGATCGACGCCGCCCAGATCGCGGCCGAGGTGAACCCGAAGTACCGGGTCAACCTCGACGCGCTGCGCGACGCGCTGCCGACCCCGCTGACCCCCGAAGATATCGCCGCGAAAGCCGGCGCCGTGTGGATCAGCCCCGCCGTGCACCAGCAGTTCCTCCGAGAACTGGTCCGCGACGACACGGTCACCGTCTCCTGCCCGCTGCCCACCGACTGGAAGGTGCGCGGCGGCATGCGCCGCACCGTCCTGGCCACCAGCGAATGGGGCACCGCGCGCCGCAGCGCCCACGAGATCTTCGAGCGGATGCTCCGCCAAGACGAGATGCGGGTCATCGACGAGATCGAAGAAGGCGACACCATTCGGCGGGTCGTCAACCCCACCGAATCCGCGGCGATGCAGGAGAAGGCCGACCTGATCGCCGAGCGGTTCGAAGAATGGATCTGGGAAGACCCCGATCGCGCCCGACACCTGGCCGACGAGTACAACCGCCGCTTCAACAGCATCGTGCTGCGCGACTACTCCGCCGAAGGCGACTCCCTCACTTTCCCCGGCATGACGGCCACCTTCTCCCTCCGCCCCCACCAAAAAGCCGCGGTCGCCCGCATCCTCAACGAACCGGCCGTCGGCCTGTTCCACGAAGTCGGGGCCGGCAAGACCGCCGAAATGATCGCCGGCGCGATGGAGCTACGCCGCCTCGGCATGGCCGGCAAGGTCGGGGTCGTCGTCCCCAACCACATGCTCGAGCAGTTCACCCGCGAATGGTTGCAGATCTACCCGGAAGCGCGGCTGCTGGCCGCGAGCACTGACACCCTCGCCGGCGACAAGCGGCGCCTGTTCGTCGCCCGCGCCGCCGCCAACGAATGGGACGCCGTCATCCTCACCCAGGAGGCATTCAAACGTCTCCCCGTCGAACCAGCCACCCAGGGCCGCTACATCGACAGGGAGATCACCCTGCTCGAGCAAGCCCTCTCCGACCCCGAACTGGACCGACTGTCCGTCAAACAGATCGAGAAGCAGCTCGCCGCCGCGCAAGAGAAGCAACGTCGCCTGCTCGACGTCGACCGCGACCCCGGCATCACCTTCGAGGCCACCGGCATCGACTACCTGATGGTCGACGAGTTCCACACCTACAAGAACCTCGACACGATCTCCCGGATCCCCGACGCCCGCATCGACGGCTCACTGCGCTCCACCGACATGGCCATGAAGCTCGCCTACCTCCGCGACCGTCACGGCGCGCGGGTGGTCACCGTCGCCACCGCAACGCCGATTGCGAACTCCATCACCGAAGCCCACGTCATGCAGAGGTACCTGCGACCCGACCTGCTGCGCGAGGCCGGCGTTGAAGCGTTCGACGCCTGGGCGGCGACCTTCGGCGTCACCACCTCTGAGATGGAGATGGCACCCCAAGGCGGCAGCTTCCGACTGAAGACCCGGTTCGCGCGCTTCCAGAACGTGCCCGAAATGCTGCGCATGTGGCACGTGTTCGCGGACGTCAAGACAGCCGAAGACCTCAACCTGCCCACCCCGGAGCTCAAGACCCGAGCCGACGGGCAACGCGCCCCGCACACCGTCGCGATCGCCGCGCCGTCCGTCGTTCTCGACTATGTCGAGCGCCTCGGAGAACGAGCCGAAGCGGTCGCCAACCGTTCGGTCACACCCGACGTCGACAACATGCTGAAGATCTCCACCGACGGCCGAAAAGCTGCCCTCGACTACCGGATGATCGACCCCGACGCGCAGCCAGAGGACGCTCCCGCGCTCGAGACCATCGCGGATACCATCGCCCGCATCCATCACCAGAACAAGGACAACCGGTACCAGGACACCCGCACCGGAGAACCTTCACCGGTGCCGGGTGCCCTCCAGCTCGTCTTCCTCGACCTCGGCACCCCGAAGGATGACCAATGGAACGCGTACGACGAGCTCAAGCTGCTCCTCACCGCCCGAGGGGTGCCCGAGGCGAGCATCCGATACATCCACGAAGCGAAGAACGACAAGCAGAAGGCCAGCATCTTCAGCGCCGCCCGTGAAGGACGCATCGCGGTGCTCATGGGCTCCACCACCCGGATGGGTGTGGGAACCAACGTGCAAGCGCGGGCAGTGGCGCTGCACGACGTCGACTGCCCGTGGCGGCCCGCCGACGTCGCCCAACGACACGGACGCATCCTGCGGCAGCTGAACCAGAACAGCGAAGTGGAGATCTACCAGTACGTCGTCACCGGCACGTTCGCGGCGTACATGTGGCAGACCATCGAACGCAAAGCACGATTCATCTCCCAGGTGATGCGCGGCCGGCTCGATGTCCGCGAGATCGAAGACCTACCCTCGGACGTCCTCAGCGCGGCGGAAGCCAAAGCACTCGCCAGCGGTAACCCCCTGCTCCTGGAGCGGTCCGTCGCCCTCAACGAAGTGGGGCGCCTCGAACGGCTCGAACGAGCATGGCACCGCAACCAGACCACCGTGCACGCCACCGCGAAGGGCCTGGAGCGGCGCATCGATCAGCTGCAAGCCAACATCTCCGCTTACCAACAGGCCCTCGCACGTGTGCACGACCTCTCGGGCGACCGATTCCACATGACCATCACCCAACGCGCGTGCACGACCCGCACCGCGGCCGCCGCGTCGCTGGCTCAATGGGCGCGCAACACCGGGATCCAGTACGCCCGGCCGCACGAGGAACGTGCGCGTGGGCAGGTCGGCGAAATCTCCGGGTTCACGGTGACCGCCCGCACCCGATCCGTCCTGGGAAACCCTGTCGTCGTGTTTCAGTTCGAGGGCATCCCCGAGACGGAAGTCCGAGTTCCGACCGAGCACGTGCTCGACGGGGACGGGGTCGGCGTCATCCGCCAGATCGAGAACCGCCTCAGCTCACTCCCGGATCGGATCAGCAAAGCGCAGCTCGAGCTCCAGGAGCATCAGCGCAGCCTGGAGGACGCCCAGCGCTCCCTCACCACCCCGTTCAAGCACACCGAGCAGCTCGGCGCGGCACGGGGAGCCCTCGCCGCCGTCGACGCGCAGCTCGCCATCCCCGCGGCACTTCCCGAACCCGCCCCCGCCCCTCGCAGACCCGAACACACCGCCTATCCCGAGACCGGCCCTCACTCGCCCGGACCGGGCGACACTGGCCCAAGCTGGAACCGATGACCGTACGGAGGAGAACCTATGGAACTGACCACTGAGCAGGCCGACGAGCTGATCGTCAACACCGCCCTCGCCGCGATGTACCACAACGACGACTACGCGGCGCTCGAGGAGTCCGCCGGCCTCCACGCGGCCGTCACCGCCGCGCTGGAGCCCCTTGTCGACGTGGAGATCACCGCCGACGAACGGGAGTCGCTGCGCGTGCTGTGCGCACGGGCGATCGCCGACCCCACAGCGTGGCGGCTCACCTTTCTGGACACCGTCCTCGCCGCCACCCCCGACGCCCCGTAGCCCGTGAGCGACCAGGCACCCCACGAACCCGAGGACGCGGCCGCGCGTGCGCGGCAACGTGCGCGGGCCTACCGTGAGCGGAACAAGGAGCGGCTGAAGGTGTACAAGGCTCAGTGGCACACGGTGAACCCCGAGAAGCACAGAGAACACGTCCGCCGCAGTGCACAGCGGAAGAAGGAGCTCGCCGCCCGCGCATCGAGTCGGCGCGCATCCCAACAGAAGTGGGAAGCAGCAAACCGCGACCACGTTCGCGAGTACCGTGCCCAATGGCGTGCCGCGAACCTCGACAAAGTCAGAGCCCAGCAACGAGCCTCCTACGCCCGCCGCAAGGACGCCGTCGCGCAGCGGTCCAGAGAGGATCGTGACCGCCACCCCGACAAGTACGCCGCAAACCTCGAGCGAGCCAAACTCTGGCGCAAGAACAACCCGGAGAAGGTCGCCGAGTATGCGCGCGAGCGCCGCAAAGACCCCGAGAAGTACGCTCAACAACTCCGGGCCAACAGGGAGGCGAAGCGCCTGCAACGCCGCCTCGCCGCGCTGAACCTGCCCGCCCCGATCAAGCACCGAGCCAGCGCAGCCGAGA
>Ga0116168_1002120_pt1 | contig 13256 bp, 10 predicted proteins | sample AD_UKC129_MetaG_FD_89795 | JGI IMG/M metagenome (GOLD analysis project Ga0116168, IMG submission 89795) | Active sludge microbial communities of municipal wastewater-treating anaerobic digesters from Canada - AD_UKC129_MetaG | ecosystem: Engineered > Bioreactor > Anaerobic > Digestate | place...
ATATATAAGTAATCCAGGTGTGGCTCAAACCCTCATGGCCATTATTAACACTCGCCACTTTGGATATATCCTGCCCAATGTGGTGTGAAACTGTACTTCTCTTAGAGAAAACAATCTTGAAATTTCTCAAAACCAATTGGCAAAAGACTTGGATCATAGCATCAACTTTTTCTTTCATAATTGGTAACTGGATGGATAAGTTTTAAGAATGACAGTTATATTTTTGCTAATAATTCTAAGATGATTTGTTTTTGATAGAAGCTATTCTAGGCCCTGAAAAATCGTATTAACCCTGTTTTTTAAATTTAATCAGACGAAATAGAAGGTTACCAGCTAAAATCCTTCTGTATATTTTACTTGCACGAATGTCATCAATGGGAGAGATTGCAGCCTCGACTATCGGTATCAGAGTCTTGAACGTATCTTTAGATAAAGGTTTGCCTGTAATGGCAGTTTCTGCCTCAATAGACTCTACCACTGTAGGTCCAACGCTACCCCACGCAAACCTTGCTTTCTCCACAATACCATTTTCCGAATACCTTAACAGGGCTGCAAGGCTTGCAATGGATATGGTAAGAGATTGACGTTGTCCAACCTTTTCGAAATGTTGGATATTGTAGATATTGCTGTCGTGGAGCCACACACCGTATAAAATCTCTCCATCCTTTAATGCTGTTTTTCCCGGTCCTAATATAAAATCTTTGATAGGCATGTATCTTATATATTCTTTTGACCTTATCTCCATCTGTGCATTAAGTACATATAAGGGTGGCAGGCTATCGCCTGCTGGAGAGGCTGTGCAGATATTGCCTCCAATTGTGCCCATATTTCTTATAGAAGGTGAACCAATGGACTTTAATGCCTTTGTAAGCACAGGGAATTTTTGCTGAATTATCGGATTCAGAATCAATTGGCTGTGGGTAGAGCATGCACCGATAAATACGTTGCCTTTACTTTCATATACGTTATGAAGCTCTTCAATTCTTTCCAGACAGAGAAGGTGAAAACCCTTTAATGCATGGGAACCCCTTAATTTAACAAGCATGTCAGTTCCACCAGCGTAGAGCATTGTATACGGTCGTTTTTGTATTATGTGCCATAGTTCATCCAGTGTTTCGGGGAGATAAGAATTAATATCAGATTTCCTCTGCAATCTTATTCCAGAAACAGGATGCTTTTTTCTTCTATCAGTTCTTTCAGTTCTTTTTGCTGCGACCTCTATGGCCTCAACAATCTTTTGATATCCTGTGCAACGGCAAAGGTTACCGCTTATTGCCTCTCTGATTTTTCTCCTTGATGGTGTGTGGTTTTTTGTCAGAAGTGCATGGGCTGTTATAACCATGCCAGGGGTGCAGAATCCACATTGAACAGCACCATATGCTACAAAAGCCTCTTGTATGGGGTGCATGGTCCCATCCTTTTGAAGGCCTTCAATGGTTGTGATGTTTTTGTCTTGGAGCTGAATGGCACACATAAGGCAGGCGAGCCTGGTTTTTCCGTCAACATAAATGGTGCATGCACCGCAGTCATCGGCACCGCAACCCTCCTTCGTCCCTGTCAAGCGCATATCTTCACGGAGGATATCAATTACCCTTCTTTCTGGTTCTGTATCAATCTCTACAAATTTATTGTTTAAGATAAAGCTGATCTTCACTTCGCTTCCCCTTCTGTTTTGTTTGTGTAAAGGAGTAACAAAATCTTTTCTGCTGTAAAGGGCGCACTAAAAATTCTTTTTTTGCATGCATCGGCAATAGCATTTGCTATGGCAGGTAAGGGCCCGCTTGTAGCAACCTCTCCCACTCCTTTCAGACCAAAGGGTCCTGACTCTTCTTCTGTTTCAACACATATGGATATGATTTCAGGGACATCCTTTGCAGTAGGGATGGTGTATGTGGCAAGGTTTTCCGTAAGCACCTTGCCTTTTTCAATTATAAATGATTCGGTTAATGCATAACCTATTCCCTGGGCAATTGCCCCCTGTATCTGCTGTTCGTATAGCTGTGGATTTATGACCCTTCCTGCGTCTGTTGCTGCAATGTATGCCTTTACTTCAATCCTGCCTGTAATTATGTCAATTTCAGTATATACAAGGTGGCACCCATAAGAATATATAAGGTGAGGCCCCATGTATATTATGTCGAGTTTGTCCTGGACCGTAGGCATCCTGAAATACTCTGTAAAAACTCGATCCGAATCATTAAAAAGCCGTGCTATCTCCATAAAAGGGATTATGGTGCCTGATGGTATATGTTTAACATGACCCGGTTCAAGAAGATAATCATCTACAGTGGAACCTTCGATAAGTAGCGATGCCTTTTCCAAAAGGGCTTTTTTCAATTTATATGTGGCACCTATTAATGCATTTCCATATGTATAGGTCGTTCTGCTTGCAGAAGAGGAGCCGCTCGGTAAAGTACGAGCTGTATCAGGTAACACCATTTCCATTTCCGATTCATTCTGTGCAAGGATATGACCTGCAATGTGCATATATGTACTTGCATTCCCCTGTCCCATGTCAACAACCCCTGCATAGACCCTTATCTTTCCTTTATCTGTAATTTCTATCTTAGCTGTTGCCTGATCGGGTATCGTGGGAGGATAGCCCATGGCATGGGCCATACATGCTACACCAGTACCCCTTATCTTGTAGGGTCCAGCATTTTTCTTCCATCTATCTCTGTTCCTCCATAGAGGGTGTTTTTTTATTTTTTTTATGCATTCTGAAATTCCTACAGAATGCGTGAGGGTTACACCAATACAGTTTTTGTCACCCCTTGTAACAGCATTTTTTAGACGTAATTCAAGGGGGTTCATATTGAGTTTCAATGCAAGCATATCCATCATTTGTTCCATAGCATAGGTAACCTGGGGGACACCAAAACCGCGGAAAGGTCCGCCTACAGGATTGTTTGTATATACACACCAGCCGTTAATGCTTACATTGGGTATGCGGTATGCAGAACCTGCATGTTCTGCCCCGAGTGTCATAATCTCCCCTCCAAGGGAGGCATAGGCGCCTCCGTTATAAAAGAGTCTGCATACCAGGGCCTTAAGCCTTCCATCTGAATCTGCCCCAATTGTGTAATACATCTTTGCAGAAAGACGTTTTACACTGGCAAGAAAGCTTTCTTCCCTGCTCCACCACATCTTTACAGGTCTGCCGTGAGAATGGAGTATTGCAAGCCCGAGAAGGCACTGAACCGTGATACCATCTTTTCCGCCAAAGGCACCACCGAGATAGGGTGCAATAACCCTTATTTTTTCCATATCCATTCCAAGAACAAAAGATACTTCGTGCAGATCACGGAATGGGGTCTGTGTTGATGCAACAATTGTTATTGTTCCATCTTCTTCCTGGTAAACCCACCCTGCCTCTGTCTCAAGATAGGCATGCTCCTGAAATGGCACATCGAATGTGCCTTCGATCACTATATCACACCCATGCAATGCATCGGCACCGGCTCCTGTTTCAATTGATACTTTTCTTATCACATTTCCATCTGCAAACTCTTCGTGAATTATAGGTGCATCAGGCGAAAGGGCCTCTTCCACATCAAATACACCTGGTAATGGCTCGTAATCAAAGGTGATATTTTTAATTGCCTGCATTAAAGCTTCCTTATTTTCAGCCAGAACCAGTGCAACGGGATCTCCGGCATAACAAATCTTTTTATCTGCAAGCACAGGCTGGTCCTTGCGAACTATGCCTATTCTATTTACTCCAGGAATATCTCTATACGTGAGTACTGTAAATACACCGGAAATATTCTTTGCCTTTTCAATATAGATATCTTTCAATATAGCATGGGGTATGCCTGCCCTTTTAACACCGGCCCAGAGAAATTTTTCACCATAGTAATCTGTTGCATACCGTTCCTTACCCGTTACCTTGGTATGAGCATCTACCCTTGGTACTGGCTCTCCTATTGTGAGTTGTTTCTGCTTTATTTCCATTGTTTCAATGTTGTGTTCTTTCCCAGTCAGCCCTTATGAAAGTAAGAATCTTTTTTGCACGGCTACTGTATAGGTTTATTCCGTCCCAGTTAGGTTTTCCATATATCTTCTGCATGAAGATACCATCTGCATCAAACCACCTCGGAAGGGTTCCACCAAGAAAATAGCCTTTTGTGCGAAGGACATCTATTGCCCTGCCAATCCATGAACAATCAAGCCTTAAAAAAACCTGGGAGACATACATGCCCTTTACAAGAAGCCTTTTTTCAACATTTTCTATAAAAGAACCTATATCTTCGCCAATTGTGGTAATTGTAAGACGGTTCACCCTTGCAAACTCAAAGAAGCTGTGGTTGCCAGTTGTTACTGAACCAGATGGTATGTCTGCCTTAGAAGGTATTAAGGTTCGTTTTCTTTTTGAATCCAAGTAGAGAAATTCTAATTCTTTTGTGTAAACTTCAGGGACAAATATATCCTGGGGTTTATCCTTCAAGCATAGAAAATGTATGGTTGTCGAAACTCTACCTGAACTACTTGCTTCTCTGGTATAAGCTTCAAAAGGCATCAAATCTATCTCTATGCCTGTTTCTAAATATCCATTATGAACCACCATCTTTTGAATCTTTGTATGATTACAGACAGATTCACCGAATATCTCTTCCAGTTCAAACTCCCCAGAAAGCCTTTCAGACAGATACTGAAAGAGCATGGTGGCTATATTCTTCCCTCTGTATTCTGGTAGAACAATTCCCGCACCTGCCTCGTAGATTTTATGATATACTGGAGATGAGCGATAGATAGCCATTACCCCGATAACCTCATTTCTATCATTTAAAGCAACTACAGGATAGAAATTTCCCTTAATAAATTCTTCCTGGAGCATATCTGGATCATAGACACTCTTTATTGGATATCCGTCACCATATACCTCACTGAAACATTTAGCAATTCCCTTGCCGTATTCACGTCTGTACTTATCAATTGTTATTTCCTTATCTGTTGTTGCCATATCAGCCCCTCATTATTATCTATTTTCGTTTTGCAATCAACGGTATTAAGCTTACCGAAAGTATGGAAGCGATGCCAGTGAATGAAAATAGTACAGTGAAATTATACATATTGAGAATGGACGTAGCCACAATCGGTCCTATAAAGAAACCAAGATCCCTTGTCTCTATAATAAGATTGAGGTTTATACCCCTTATAGCAGGATCAGAAATATCAAAGGTAATACTGTTTATCAGAGGAAACATAACGCCAATGCCGATACCGAAAAAAAAGGCACAAAGGTAAAGCATTTTCATTGAATTAGCCATTCCTATCAATAAATAACAGAGCCCTGTAAAGATAGTGGCCATGGAGAACAGGATATATTTATTGGTTTTATCAAGTAGATGCCCTGCAGCAAGCCTCACACAGATCATGGTAATAGCATAGATGGTAAAGAAATATCCAATATCCTTTGCACCCAAGTGGATGGCAAAACTTTTTAAGAAATAGTAAAGGATAGAAAATGCGATGAAAGTGACTATGGAGACTGAAATGAGAGCCAAAATCCTCCTATTTTTCAGGTTAGCAAGCATGTCTTTGAAAGAAACCCTGTCTTTATATTCTGTGTTTATGCTCGTATCATGGAACGACCTTTGATTGATAAAAAAAAGTAACGGGAATACAGGAATCATGAGAAGGGCAGCAAATATGAATGTTGCCTCGTAGCTTTTAAAAAACGAAAGAATCCATTCCACTGCATAGGGAATTACAGTATAGGGCAAAAGAAAACTGACAGATATGATGCCAAATGCCTGGGCACTGCGACCATGAGGTATAAAAAGGACTGTATAGGCAGTGAGGGCGCTGGATATGATGACAACACTGATGCCATGGATACATCTCACGAGGATCATAGGGATGAGTGTATTAACAAAAGCATACCCAAGAAGGGAGAAAAAAACGAGTCCAGCACTCCAGAGTATTGTGATAGGTGCATTTTGTGCAGTAAAAAAGGGGCTTATCAGAGGTCTTAATATAAGTGCGATAAGGGCATCGAGACCTATAAGGAAGCCGAACCATTGCGGGTCAATATCAAGGGTTTTCAGGTAGTTGTAATAGTTAAAGAAGATGGCAAGGTTGCTGAAGATGAGGAAGTATATTGTGTTTAAAAAAAAGAAACGTTTTGAAAAAAATATGTCAGTCCTTTCCATTTATAGTATCTTCTTGAGACCATTAATAAAGGCCTCCATAATCGGAAGCCCTGATATGGTAACACGAATATGGTTTGGGAAACGGAATCCTGTCATGGTGCGCACCATTATTCCTTGATTCATAAGCTTTCTATATGCGAGTGTATCGTTTATGGGGAGTCTTATCATGATGTAATTTCCTTCTCCGATTATATAGGGAAGCCCCATGCGTATCAGCTCCTTTCTTAAAAAATCCTTCCCATCCTTCACATACTTTCGTGTTTTTGCTATGTGTTCCATATCATCGAGTGCAGCATGGGCTGCCTCCTGTGCAATGGCATTTACTGAATAGACAACGCAGGTCTTTCGTATGGTGTTCACCACGTCAAGATTGCCTGCAAGATAACCGATTCTCAATCCTGCAAGTCCGTACATTTTAGAGAATGTTCTGAATACAACAAGATTGGGATATTCAGGGATGAGAGAGATGCAGTCAGGATAGTCTTCCTTTTCTACAAATTCAAAATATGCCTCATCCACCACCACAATATTCCTGTTGTCTATTCTATCGAGGAACCTCTTTAGCCTCTCCTTATCCCAGTATGTCCCTGTAGGGTTATTGGGATTACAGATAAATATTATCTTTGTCCTTTTATCTATACGCTCAAGTATTCCTTCATCATCAAAGGCATAGTCACGAAGGGGAACAAGTCGTGCCTCAAAGCCTGAAAATGTTGCAACCCATTCATATACTGCGAAGGTCTTATCAGCAGTGATTATATTATCGCCTTTCTGGCAGAATGCCTTAACCACGAAGGTTATCACCTCGTTTGCACCATTTCCTATAAGGAATTGGTCAGGATCCATGTGAAATCTATTTGCAAGTTTCTGCCTCAGATAATAAGAATCGCCACTGGGGTATATTGCTGCTCGAGATGGTGTAAATTTTTTTATAACCTCCTGTGCAGCAGGTGGTGCTCCAAGAGAGTTTTCATTGTTATTGAGTCTATATAAGAACGGGGTATGATAGAGCTTTTTTAGTTCTTCATCGGGCTTACTGGGTATGTAGGCTTCAAATGATTTTATATAGGAGGGAACGAGCCTGTCAAGGGAAAGCGGTTTCATGGCGTATACTGAAATATGATAAGGTCTGACTTTCCTCCATAGGGAATTATTATACGGGGCTTAAAACCGCACTCCATGAGACTGTTAACGACATATGCCTGCCATACAATACCAAGGTCAATTTCAAAGAAACAATTAAGAATGTGTTCTTTTTTGAATATTTCGAGATGTTTCAAAATGTTGTTGAGACAGTCTTCGCCAGGCAATAAAGGCCGTATTATGACCTGGTTAAGTTCCCTATAGAATTCAGATGCAAATACTGAATATTCTCCCAAGTATTCACCTGAATAGTCTGTGAAATATACCTGTCTTGGAAGGACAAGGCGTTTGTATTCTGCCTCAATAAATGATGCTATGGTTCTGGGAACATATACGTAAGTGCCATTATCTTCCTGGAGCTGGCGATAGTAACATGGAAATTCTATTTGATTTCGTTGCTTCTGATAGAAGGTAATTGTGCCTATGGATTCAAAATGTTTTGTGGGAAATGCTTCTGTTGGATATCTGCAGAATGTCCCTATTATCTCTGTTCTTGCAAGCCCCTCGAGACAGGTATTTACCAGGGACTCAGCCATTTGATTGTTTTCCTTTTGATTAAAGAGGTATGGACCAAAAAATTCAACGATTTTTTCATTCATGCGTTTCCATATGATACCACCTCCTATAAGACCCCTTTCATCAGTTGCAATGGACATTCCATAAATAGAACTTGATACCATATCCACAAGTTTACCGGGATATCTGAAGGCATCGGGAAAAGGGTAATTTTTATAATACACTGGAAGGAGGTGAGAAAACATCTTTATTTCATCAACTTTTGGAATTTTCAGTGCAAATGAAGTCATATGCGGAATAATAGGTAATTCTATTGCTTGAGGGGTGGGATAACTTTTTTCTTTTATGAGTCTCAGTACAAGCCGTTCACCTGAAGCCTCTTCAATGGATAGGCTGTCCACAGAACGTGCGGCAATAAGAAGACCCATTTCCTTGAATGATTCCTCACTTTCTGAAGGGGGTGTAGCTGTAATATTAAATGCCTGAAGATTGAGTTCAATTTTATCGAAGAAAAATTCCACTGATACAAAATAGATATGTCCTGTGCAAATGACATCGAGGACTTTATCTCCCTGTATAACCTTACAGAGATAGGAAAATACTTCCTCCGATGCGAGGGTAAGTTTGAGTGCCCCTTGTTTATCAATACCAAAGACACATGAGGAGTTCTCTATAAAGGTGATAATAACTGGAAGAAAATCTGTATGAAGGGGGATTGATATTTTAAGTGTTTTCATGAAGCTCTCTGTATTATGGATTCAACTTTATAATGGAAACCTGCCTCAAAGTCAATGTTTTTATGATTCCCTAAACACAAAATTATGTTTTAGACAATTCTGTTGATTTTCTATTGGTAATTTTTTACAATGGGAAAAAATATAAGGATAATATCATGGAAATCACTAACCGGCAGGAAAAAGAAATCACTATAGTGGCAGTGAAGGGCAGAATAGATGGTATAACTGCCCCTGAATTTGAAACCTACCTCTCAGAACTCATTGCACAGGGCAGACGGAGCTTTATCATCAATTGTAGCGGGCTTGAATATATAAGCAGTGCCGGACTCCGTAGCATTCTCATAATAGCAAAAAGGCTTAAAACAGAACAGGGCAATATCTATTTTTCTGGGCTCAAGGGTGCTGTTGAAGAGGTATTTAAGATTTCCGGGTTTTATTCACTCTTTAAAATCTACGATTCCGATGCATCAGCATTAAATAATATCTAAAAGATTGTGAAAATCCTTTTCAACATAAAGAGGCCTGCCAGGCTCGAAAGTCTCAATTACCTGATAGATATGATAGGCAGTTGTGCAAAAGAACAGGGATTGAGCGAAAAAAAAATCAATGAGATACGCATTGCTGCAGAAGAAGCCCTCATGAATATCATCAATTATGCATATAAACAAAAGGAAGGATATGTAGAGGTTGTATGTAAGACAGAGCCAGAAGGCACATTCGTTATTGAAATTATAGATACAGGCATTGCCTTTGATCCTTTTTCTGTACCTGAACCGGATATAACTCAAGACATTGACACGCGTCAGATTGGTGGTATGGGTATATTCCTAATAAGAAAGTTGACAGATGATTTCCACTACAGGCGTGATGGTGATAAGAATATACAGGAATTAGTCATAAAGCTTACGCCCCATAATTAAACCTCTACTTCCATTCCATCATAGGCAATATCTATGCGAAGGGGATAGGATTCTGCATAGAGCGTAAGGTAGCGCCTTGTTTTTTCAAGAAACTCTTCTAATTTCACATCATCCATAGTTGGCTCGTTGTGATACATTAAGAGATGCCTCACACCTGATCTGACACTTAGTTCAACGGCATTTAAGTTATTTGAATGGCCCCAGTCCTCTTTTGAAAGGGCATATTCGGAAAAAGAATACTGGGCATCAAATATCAAAAGGTCTGCGTTTCGAAAAAAATTGAGAAAGGGGTAATGTATATCTTCAACATCCTGTTTATGCTCTGCATCTGTGGAATACACAATGGTTTTGCCATCTTTTTCAAATCTGTATCCATAGGAATGGCCTGGGTGTTTTTGCTGAAATGCCTTTACTGTGAACCCTGCTATTGTATAAATCTTTCCTGGCTCAAGGGTAATAAATTGGATATTGCTACCCATGGATTTTAGGGGGACTGGAAAGTTTTTAAAATCCTGCTGGGTTACAAAAGATGCTTCCAGATAATCATGGCATCCATAAATGTTTATCACATTGTGCGGTATGTATGCAGGGACAAAGAAGGGAAAACCCTGGATATGGTCCCAGTGGGGGTGGGAAAGAAAGATATGGAATGTATGCTGTTTTTGAGTCCCTTGCTGCATAACATAATTACCAAAGTCCCTCAATCCTGTTCCTGCATCGCAGAGTATATAGTCATCACCACCAATAATCTCCATGCACGATGTGTTTGTGCCAAAACAGCCCCGTATGGAAAAAGGAAGACTGTCTACGAATTCATTGATTGCACTGTCATCCTTTAAAATGTGGCCTTGCGATGCCTTTACTGCCTTTGTAATTTTTGCCCTTACTGTCCCTTCATTAACTGATGCTGGAAGAGACCCCCTCGTGCCCCAGAAATGCACCTTCATATGAACCTGCCTTTCATAAATTTTTAAAGTCTTTTTTTCTATCCATCACCTTTATATGTAATCATCATTATGGTTATATCGTCAGATTGAGGAGTGTTGCCTGTAAACACCTCTATTGCTTTCATAATGGATGTAACAACCTCCTCACTGTTTCTGTCTTTTAATTTTTGCAACTCATTTTTGAGGCGTTCTTCTGAAAATAGTTCACCCATTTCATTCATCGCCTCTGTTACACCGTCTGTGTAAAGAAATAATGAATCGCCGTATTCAAGGGTAATCTCCCGGGTAGTATATTGTGCATTTTCTATGGCACCAACAAGAAGTTCGTTTGTTTTTTCAAGAAAGGTTACCTCACCATTTTTGCGAATGAGAAGGGGTGGGTTGTGGCCGCCATTGGTATAGAAGACCTTTCCAGTTTTTACATTAAGAATACCGCAGAACACAGTGACAAACATGTTCATATCATTACCAATACAGAGGTCTTCATTGGTCTTTGAGATAATCTTATCTGGGGTAAGGCCTGCCGTTGCCTTTGCCTTTATCAAGGTCTTTGTGAGCGCCATGAAAAGGGCAGCAGGGATACCTTTACCTGAAACATCGGCAATGACAAAGTATAGCTTTTCATTGTCTATAAAAAAGAAGTCATAAAAGTCTCCACCTATTTCCCTGGCTGGTTTAATTGTTGCATATATCTCAAATTCTTTTCGTTCAGGATAAGGAGGAAATATTTTCGGGAGAATTCCCATCTGAATATCATGGGCAATTTTTAATTCACTTTCCATGCGTTCCCGTTGTCTTGTTGCCTCTGTAAGTTCACTGATGTATTTTTTCAATGATTCCCGCATAAAGGTGAATGCCTCGGTGAGTTTCCCCACCTCATCACCTGTTTTAACTGATGGCAATTCAATATCAAGATTCCCTGATCCTATATGCTCTGTTACTTTTGATAAATGGCGCAATGGTTTTGTAATTGACCTTGATATGAAGACAACGGCTATTGCAAGAAGAAAAAGACCCAAAATGCCGAGAAAAAGAACAACCTGGTTCAGGCTTGTTATATCCTTCATAATTTCATCGTGCGGAAAAAGGACACCGAGAGACCATCCGCTTGTCCTTATTGGCACATATAACATATAGCAGGATTTTCCAGTTACTGCACTTATAACCTGCATGGGCGCAACCCCTGATGCGCCACTAATCATTTTACGACCAACTGCCCTGAGCTTAATATCTTCCCGTGCCTCTGCAATGGTAAAGATTGTTTCGTTCATAATAAACTCTTTGAGGGGATGGGTAACAAAGGTGCCGTTCTTTGATATTAGAAATCCGTAACCTGACTGAAGTATCTTGATGGAAGAGACAATTTCAGTCAATTTTTCAAGGGATATGTCAACAACTACAATGCCTGCAAACTGTCTTTTATTATCTATTTTCTTATAAAATGGAACTGCGTAAGAAGACATGATAATACCACCACCCTCGCCGAAATACGGTTCAATCCACTGGGGACGGTTAAGTTCCTTTGGAATCTGATACCACTCCTGTAAAAAATAGTTATAGTATCTATCAAGGAATTTAAAATTTATTGATTCAGGGGTTTTGTATATATACGGTGCAAAATACTCAGCATCCCTTTTGAATGTATATGGTTCAAAGGCAATTGAAGCACCGTATATCTCTGGATTTTTTTCAACCACAGCAAAGAGAACCTGCAAGAGTTCTTTTTCATCATTATTACTATTCTCAAGGAAATATGCTATGTTTTCCGGGATCTTCTGGGTAGCGGAAAGCAATGCCTCAATCTTGTTTGTAGCTGCCATAATAATATGTTCTGAGTTTTCGTTGATTGCCTTCACAATCAATTTTCTGGAAATAAAATAGTTATAACTGAAGATTGCAGCGAAGATGCAGGAACTGCTCAATACGAAAAAGAGAACCAGTTTAAAGGCAATTCCTTTAGTTTTTAGCACTCTGTCCACACGTTCTATAAAAAAGATCGAAATCAGGTATTGTTTGTATCAATCCATTATTCTTTAATTCCCTGGCAACCCGGAGAAAATCCTCTTTATTCAATATGCCAGTAGATGTATCGGTTGTGCCCTCAGGAAGGATAAGATCCTTCATCCTCATAAGCATCCATTTCTGATGAACCCTGTTTGCCGGCACATTTGCTGCCTTCATATATTTAAGAACAATATCAAGGGCCTCTTCCTCATGTGTGAAGGCATATAGCCAGCCTTCTATAGATGCCTTTGCGAAATTACAGACAAGGTCCTTATTTTTCTTAAAGGTCTCCTCGAGGGTGTAGATACCATCTTCAGGAAAATTCAATCCATACTCATGAAAGAAAAAACTTGTGAGTTCATCTATATTTATACCTGAGCTTAAGATTGTATGATATTCGTTGTACCACATTGCCGATGCAACGTCAACTCCATCTCTGAGAAAAAGGTTTATTGATTGGGCCTGGGGAACGATCGTGACATTCAATTTAAATTTTTTAAACAGGGCCATGGGTTGTAAGCGAAATTCATCCCTCCATAGCCCTATTCTTTTTCCGTTGAGGTCCTCTGGTCTGGTTATACCCTTTTCTTTTTTTGCAACAAGCATTAGTGCAGAGCGTTTAACAATCTGTGCAATATTGACAAGCCTTAAACCCTGTGAGCGTTTCTGTATTGCTGTAGATAGCCATGCAGTGCAGAAATCTGCCCTTTTTTCCTCGAGCATTTTAAATGGCACCGTGTATGGACCTCCTGTAAGGATATTCACATTGATGCCATACTTTTTGTATATCCCCTTTTCATATGCCACATAGTATCCTGCAAACTGTGCCTGAGG
>Ga0116168_1002137_pt1 | contig 13180 bp, 9 predicted proteins | sample AD_UKC129_MetaG_FD_89795 | JGI IMG/M metagenome (GOLD analysis project Ga0116168, IMG submission 89795) | Active sludge microbial communities of municipal wastewater-treating anaerobic digesters from Canada - AD_UKC129_MetaG | ecosystem: Engineered > Bioreactor > Anaerobic > Digestate | place...
CTTGTGACATTTTCCGGATTAGCCACGTCTAAGTAAAAGATAAAAATGATAAAAGAGAACCCACGGGAAAATGCTCATAACGGGATTTATGATTTATGGAACAGAAAAAGGAACGGGGGCTAGATTGTGCGGAAAATTGCTTTGGTAACAGACAGTACTTCTGATTTGACGGAGGATGTCAGAACCCTCCATGATATTCATGTCATCCCCATGAAGTTACGTTTTGCGGATGAAGAATTCACGGACGGAACATTGTCCAGTGAAGACTTTTACCGTCGCTTGGCGGAAGAAAAGGTTCTTCCCAAGACCTCTCAACCGTCTCCGGAGGAGTTTGGCCAGTTATACAGCCGACTGTTGGAGGAGTACCAAGAGATTATCTCCATTCATATTTCGTCGGGCTTAAGCGGGACTTTGAATGCGGCCTATCTGGCCAAGGAAAAACTGGCAACGGATAGCATTCATGTGGTTGACTCCAAAAGTATCAGTTTAGGCCTGGGATTACTGGTGATGGAGGCGGCCAGGCTAATCAAGGAAGGGATAAAAATTACCGGTATCCTGGAGAGGTTAGCGAAAGCGCGGGAAAACCTGGAAACATTATTTACCTTGAATACCCTGGAATATCTCCAAAAAGGCGGACGAATAGGGAAGGTAAATAGTTTGGCGGGAACAATCTTAAACATTAAACCGGTGATCCGGGTGGGAGACGATGGGATCTATCACTCTTTTGCCATGGCACGTGGACAAGACCGGGCCATAAATTGTATCATTAAAGCCTTTCAGAGGTTGGTGGCAGGAAGAAAGGATGCCCGCTTGGCTGTGGCCCATGGTGCGGCATTGGAGGTCGGCAAGTATCTGAAGGAAGCTCTGGAAAATGCCATCCAAATTCCCGTCAGTATATTTACACAGGTTGGGCCGGTCATTGGGGCGCATACCGGTCCTGGTACCGTAGGGGCGGCATTACTCTTTGAATAAATAAATAAAAAATCGCCCCTGACGATACGGATATTTTTTGCAGCCGTAAATTAAATTAACGGAGTTAAGCAGAGGGCCTCCTTCCTAAGGAAAGGTCCCTGTTTTTATGCCTTTTATCGTGGCAGCCTGGTCATAACCGGTGTTATTACCAGTCATGGCGGTCAATGGGATTATATTAACGGCAGGTATTGCGGGAAGAAAACCGAAATAATTTTATGACCGATTTGCATGGGGGTTATGAGATGAACAGTGCCGGGCAGAAGCAGGCCATCATCGAGATCATACGGGATTGGCGCAACAGGGGGGTCCAGGGGACTGTTCTATTCTCCAGCCATCTTTTGTTGCGCTATTGGGAGGAACAATTATTAACGGCCCTGGGTTGGCTGGGTGGTATTAACTTGAGCCTGTTTGGCGGGTTGGTGGAGACGTTGACCCGTTATCAGAGTTTGGGAAGGGGCTTAAGTAGTGCTGAGCAAGTTTTTTTACTGTGGGGTATTGCCCGGGACCGGATGAGGCAGATGGCAGAGTCCGGTGCTCCGGACAAATTGGCCCAGGCGGGGATGGCTAGGGCGGTAGCACGCCTGTTCCGTGAGTTCAAACAAGCGGAAGTAACCCCGAAGGTCCTGGAGGAGGCAGGGATTAAAACAGCCCCTGGGATTAAAGGGATTTACCGGGAATACCATTCGGTATTAACCAAGCTTGGTAAAGTTGATCCAGAAGACGCCTTCCGGGAAGCGTTGCGTATTTTGCAGAGCCGGGGGATACCCGAGCAACTCCAGCGGGTCTTGGTTGTGGGTTTTCAGGAATTTACCGGTATCCAGCGAGAACTATTGGCTTTTTTAAAGAGCCGGGGAGAAGTGGTGATCCTCGAGGAACCCCTACTCACAACTGCACTGAGCTCCTGCGGTAATTCCGAGGTGCTGCTGGATCTGCTGGCGGAAAACACTGGGGTTGTTAGAGGTTTTACTGGTTCCGATCGGGAATGGGAGGTGCGGGGATTGGCACGGGAGATTAGGCAAAGGCTGGCTGTCGGTCGCTCCCCATCGGATATTGCCGTGGTTTGCCGCAATACCGATACCTATCTTCCCATTATCCTTCAGGTTTTCTCTGAGTATGAGATCCCGGTGGAACGGGAACCGAAGCCTGCCTGGACAAGCTTGCCGAAGCTTGCGGGATATTTCCTTTATTTAAAGGCTGTGGCGGCCAATGGTGCATGGGGTGAGATTACCCGGCTTTTTACCCAGTATTTCACCGGTGATTATGGCCGGATCTTTGACGGCTGGCTCCGGGAGGATTTTTACACCGCCGGGATTTGGCCGCTGACGCTTACGGCTTGGGTCGAATGGCTGGAGAAACGTTCACTGACGGCCGACCCTATGTTAGCCGAAGCCATGATGGGCCTGGCCCATTTATTGGCCATGGAACCGCCGGCTACTTTGGGTGATTTTTGGCGTCTTGGCCATGCCTTTTTTTCCTTGCCGGATCTTAATGTACCCGACAGAGATCCAAAGTCTCCCTGGTTCTTGAAGAAACTAAGAATCAGGCGTATGCAAGCCGAAGCCGAAACAGCCTGGGAGAGATGGGCGAACCTGACGAAGCTGGCTGGTTGGCAAGGGCTTCCTTTGACAATCGAAGAATTCTTGCCCCTCATTGAATTGCTGTTTGCCGATTATCGGGCGCCGGAATACCGTCGCCCCGGTGCAGGGGTTGTTATCACCCATCCGGCGGAGCTAAAAGGCCTACGGTTCCCTGTGGTTTTCCTCTGTGGCCTGGTGGAGGGGGAGTTTCCCCGGACACCATCCAGGTCCGGTTTGCTCGATCAGGAGAGTTTAAACCGCCTCCGGCAGTTGGGCTATTCATTGAAGGGGCCGGAGGAATTCCTCCGTGGGGAGCGGGAGAATTTTTACCAGTTGGTGAAGGCCGCCGGTGAAGAACTGATCTTGTCTTGCCCACTTGGCGATGCCGACGGTCGACCGCAAGCTGTTTCAGTTTTTCTCCGGGAGGTCCGGGAGGCCTTGGGGAAACCCACATGGCCCCATTATTCACCGGTTTACCGTTTTCGACTCCCTCCCATCAGCAGCCGGGAGTTGAAATTCAACAAAGCTCTGCATAACCCGGCCTTCTTGGAACAGGGCCTTGTTGAACAAAACCGCCGCCGGGGAGAAGCACGGTATGTGGGCTTGATTGGAGAGAGCCGAGAGATCCGGGAGAGGTTGGCCCAACACTTTTCCCCGGATTATCCCTTCAGCATTACGGCATTGGAGGGTTATGCCCGTTGTCCCTTTGCCTTCTATTGTCAAAAGGTTTTGGGGGTTGAACCCCTAAAAACCCCTGCGCTGATGGCGGAACCCTTGGAATTGGGCACCGTCAGCCACGAAATCCTCCGGGTGTTTCTGGGGGATTATGCCGGTATCGCTTTAAACCGGGAGCAACGGGAAAGTTATCTAAGAAGGCTGGATGAGCTGCTTGACGAGGAATTTCCCCTGCCGGAGACAGCCGAAGATGAACTGGGACAAATAGTGCTCCGGCGCTTGCAACGGGAGAGCCTCCGCCGGATGCTCCGGTATTTTGTCGATGACGAATTGGACTGGCAGAGCAGGATCAACGGCTCCTATCTGCCTGGCTATTTTGAACTGGAATTCGGTTCCGCCCGGGAGAAGGGCTTGGTTCTGGGTGAGGGAAAAGCGCAGGTAAGGTTGATCGGTAAGATTGACCGCTTGGATTTTCGTACCGATGGGAAGGCTTTTATCATTTTTGACTACAAAATTAACCAAGTGCCCACCAGGAGCCAACTGGAAAAGGGCTTGGATCTGCAACTCCCCCTTTATCTGTTGGCCGCAGAAACCATATTCACGGGCAGTGAAAGCAAGGGCGGCGGATATTACAGCTTGCTGAAACGGGAACGGACAAAGGGTCTCTGGCGAAAGTCCTGGTCAGAGGAGACAGGTGTGCGCGTATACAAACCGGTGGAAGACGTGGATTGGCGGGAAAAACTCGGCCTGACGGTGGATTTCATCCTCAAATATGCCGCGGCCATCAGAAACGGTGATTTCCGTTTGACCAGCGACGAATGCCGCAGAGGCTGTGATTACCGCCCGGTTTGTCGTCGGTTGCATTCGGGAGGTATGACCGATGAAGATGAATAGGCAGCAGTTAGAAGCCGTCCGGGAACTGGGTTGTGATTTGCTGGTAACCGCCGGGGCTGGAACAGGCAAAACGCGGGTTTTAACTGAGAAATATTTGCTCTTGGTGGAACAGGAAGGCTTGGATCCCCGGGAAATTGTGGCGATTACATTCACGCAGAAAGCCGCCTATGAGATGAAGACCCGTGTCCGGCAGGCGATGACCGAGCGGATGCTGACAGCAGAAGGAGAAAGACGTGGTTATTGGCAGAGCCGGTTGGAAGCGTTGGAATCGGCTTACATTGGGACTTTTCATGGTTTTTGCCAGGCCTTGCTCAGGGAATTCCCGCTGGTTTCCGGTGTAGTGCCCAACCTGCGTATCCTCAGTGAAGGCGAGGAACAGATTCTGCTGGCGGCTGCGGCGGAACGGGCGGCGACCAGGGCCGCCCGGGAAGGTACGCCCGATGAAAAGGAAGCCTACTGGCGGATGGTTATTGATCATGGCATCCCATTTTTTCTCCGCCAATTAAAGATCTTTTTTCCCAAATTACGGGAATTTGGCCGGACTCTGCCTGATTGGGCCAGGACAACCATGGAGAATACAGTTCTGGGTGAAGCTCCCGTGGAACGTCTGCGGTCTGCTGTTTTGGACCTGCTGAACTATGCCGACCGGAAACGACTGACGGAACGTACCAAAGCGGTGTTGGCTGAGGCTGAGACGCAACTGGCAGAGCTCTTCCCCGATCCGGCGGAGGAGACTGCCGAGGCCGTGCGGCGTTTGAACCGTTTGCAAGCCATGTTCCCCAGAACACTGGGGAAATCCATTCGTGAGTATTTAGAAGGAATACATCTGGCCATCGATGCGGTTTTGGAGTACTTTGCTAACAAGGAATTTCTCTGGCGCATTCCCGTGACGGTTCGGTTCCTTAATCTTTTGGCGGAAGAATACCGGCGGGCAAAAGAACTCCAAGGCGCTTTGGACTTTACTGATCTGCAGATTAAGGCCCGTGATCTCCTGCGGGAGCATCCGGAGATCCGCCGTTTGTGCCAGGAACGCTACGCCTATTTTATGGTGGATGAATTTCAGGATACCAATCACTTGCAATTGGAGTTTGTCCGTTTGTTGTCCCGCCAAGAGCGGATGGAGCGGGGCCGTTTGTTTGTGGTGGGCGACCCGAAGCAGTCGATTTACCGGTTCCGCGGGGCCCAGGTTGAGGTGGTCCGGCAATTGGCGGAGGAGTTAAAAGTAGGCAACGGCAGGGTGTTGCCGTTGCAGGAGAACTACCGCTGCCACCCGGTGTTGATCGAGAGCATTAATGCCATCTGTGCACCCTTGTTTGCGAATGGGCCCATTGATTACCAACCACTGGTGGCGGGTCTGACCGGGGAGGCGGGCGGAGAAGGATCACCCAGGATGCATCTTTTGGCGACTGCCGAAGAAGACAGGACACAAGAAGCGGAAAACCTGGCCTTGTTCTTGCGGGATGTCTTTGCCGGAACAGCATTTTCCACTGCTGAGGGCGGTGGGAAACGGCCTCTGCGTCCGGGAGATGTGGCGATTTTACTGCGGGCCATGACCCATGTGGGTGACTATGAAGCTGCTTTGCACCGCTGGGGAATTCCCTATATTCTGTCGGGCGGATCCGGATATTATGGCTTGCAAGAGGTCCAGGACCAGTTGAGTCTGATCCGGTTAATTCGTAACAGCGAAGACAGCTTGAGTTTATTGGCTCTGTTGCGGTCACCCTATGCCGGTTTAAGCGATACTGATCTTTACTGGTTGGCCCAGACAAAGGGTGGGCTGTTGGAGGCTTTTTATCACCTGAATACCCGTCCTGAGCAGATGGAGGAGGCTGCTTGGGAACGAATGCTGAGGCTGCGGCGGGTGGTCAAGGAGTTCCAAGTTGGCAGATCCTTCCTGACTGTTGCGGAGATGATCCGTTATGCTTTGGATGAATTGAACTATGAAGAAACCCTTTGTACGTTGCCTTACGCCGAAAGAGCCCTGGCCAACTTGGAAAAACTCCTGCGGAAGGCTGATGAGTTTGCGTTGACCGGCGGCCGGTATGGGCTGGGAGGTTTCCTGGATTATGTGGGCCAATTGATCGGTGCGGAAGAAAGGGAAGGGGAAGCCCAACTGGAGACCGAAGGGGCTGATGCGGTCCGGATCATGACGGTTCATGCCGCCAAAGGCTTGGAGTTTCCCATGGTGGTTTTGGCTGAATTGGAAAGAGGGTTTAGCCATCGGGATTATGCTTCGATCATGTCCCATCCGGACTTCGGTTTTGCCTTTAAGGTCCCCGACGGGGAAGGGGAGAGTCTTGAACCCACACTTTGGCGGACCATCCGGGAACAGAACATGCGGGAGGAGATCGCCGAGCTGAAACGCTTGTTTTATGTGGCTTTGACTCGGGCCAAGGATTATCTGGTCTTTTCCGGTGTGCGGGAAGATGTGGAAGAAATAAAGGAAGACAGGTCGTGGGCGGATTGGTTGCGCCTGCGTCTGCCCGACAACTGGCAGCAACAGGAACAGGTAACCATTGGCGGACAAGCGGTGGTTATCCATCATGGTGTGACCGATGCTGCTGCTGACATTTCTTCTGAGCTACTGACTGCGGGAGCGGAGATTGCAGCTGCTAGCGAGGTTTCCGTGGCACCCTTGCCAAAACGGGAGCAACTTACCCCGCGTATGCTCCGGTTTTCTGTCACCCCGCTACTGGACTACCTCGCTTGCCCGAGTTATTACTATTGGCGGTACCGCTTGGGGGTTGTCGCTGATCAAATTGAACCGGATGAGATAAGCGAAGGTGATACCGGTGGTTATGGCGTATTAATCGGCCAGTTGGTCCATCAACTTTGCGCCATGAAAGCTCCGGATAAGGCTACTGTTGAGGAATATATTACGGCCAATCTCCGTTGGCTGCCGGAGGAGGAGTGGCTGGCTTTACGGGAGATTGTTGGCAAGATGTGGGAGACCTACCGCAACAGTCCCTATGCTGCTGCTGATGGGCAGGTCTATTCCGAGTATCCCTTTACTGTGCCTTTGGGTGCCAATTGCTTCCTTCACGGTATTATCGACCGCTTGACCGTGTTGGGTACAGAGGAGATTAATGTGGTTGATTTTAAGACCAACCGGATCAACCGGACGGATTTGCCCAAGATAGCAGCGGCCTACCGGCCCCAGTTATTGACCTATAGTTTTGCAGTGCAAAAAATGTTTGGTGTTTTGCCTGTCCGGGCCGAATTATTCTTCTTAAACACCGGTCAGGTTTGGCAGGAACCGATAACCGCTGAGATTATGGCTAAATGGGAGACTGAGTTGATCCGGGCGGTGGAAGGCTTGGCCATGGCCCGGGAACCGCAGGATTTTACCCCGGCGCAAGACTGTGCCGCTTGCCCCAAGGCCCGGTGGTGCGGGGCAAAGCATATTTTGCAGTTGTCTATGTGACAGTGGCAAGCAATGCCGGTAGCTTTGATGACCCGAGTGTTATACCAATATATACAATATATTAAAAGAAGTTCTTGGCGCAATTTTAAAAACCCGCCTTTTGGCGGGCTTTTGCCTTTATCCCAACTCCTCTTCATGACGGGCGAAGGCGCTGTGGTTATGGATGGACTCGAAGCTCTCCACCTCCAGGTGGAAACCGCGGATCCGGTTGTCACTGCGCAGGGCCAGCACGGAATCGCGGAGGATATCTTCAACAAACTTGGGGTTTTCATAGGCGGCTTCGGTGACTGCCTTCTCATCCTCCCGTTTGAGCAGGGGATAAACCTGGCAACTGCCTTGCTTCTCCAACAGAGCAACGGCATCCTCGATCCATAGATATTGGCCGCGCTTAAAACTTAGCCATGCCCGGATAAAAGCCCGTTGGTTGTGGGCGCCATACTTGGCAATGCTCTTACTGCACGGGCAAAGGGAGACTACGGGGATCTCCACACCCAGCTGGTAATCGAATTTGCCGCGGTTCCATCGTCCCCAAAATTCACATTTATAATCCAGCAGCGACCGGCTGCCGCTGACCGGGGCGGTGGTTGGCAGAAAATAACGAAAGCGCAAAGAGAGCTCAGCGCAGGCCGCATTCAAACGTTCGGTTATTTCCTTCAGGATACTCTTCAGTTCCCAACCGGAGATAGTTTTCTCCTGCCAGGCGACCAGTACCTCCATAAAGCGGCTGAGATGGGTGCCTTTGTAATCCTTAGGCAGATCCACCGAAACAGTAACCTCGCCCAAAGTGGATTGGGCTCCGCCGGCTTTAGTAGCAATCAACACGGGGAGATGAACATTTTTGATGCCTACCTGTTGAATGGCAATTCCTCTAAGGTCTGGATAGTTCTGTACATCCTTCACTTTACTGCCTCCTTGTTTCTTAGGGAGATATTCGCTTTAGCGCTGAAAATACCTTTTGTTTAACGGAAGAGAGTTTTCCGACCTCTTTCGTCCTTGGAAAGATAAATGATGGGATTGAGAAAAAACAGCAGGATACACCGGAGTATCGGCAAATTTCTAATAATTAGTTATTGAGGAGGTTGTAGACAGATGGAGAAGAACCGGTTATTCTTGCTTTTGTTGCTTGTTGGCTTATTTTTTACGACTTCTGTTATTAATAGTGAAGGAACGGCCCGGCCCGATTATCAGCAAACCGGTAATGAACTTGGAGAAGTACTGGTGCTTGAGTACCATCTCATCGGTTACCCCGAAGGTGACTGGCGGCGGACGCCTGAGAATTTTCGGAAGGATCTGGAGGCTCTTTACCAAGGCGGATATTATCCTATCAATCTGAGGGACCTGGTGGCCAAGGATTTTGCTGTGCCAAAAGGAAAGACCCCGGTGGTGTTAACCTTTGATGATTCCAGCGAGGGCCAGTTCAGGATTATTCCGGACGGGAAGGGCTGGCGGCTCGATCCTGAATGCGCTGTTGGGATTATGCTGGAATTCAGTCGTAAGCATCCGGATTTTCCGGCCCGGGGGACTTTTTTTGTCCTGCCGGCCATCAAAAAAGGGCTGCGTTTATTTGGCCAGGAAGAGTACATCGAAACCAAACTGAAATTCCTGCGGGATAATGGTTTTGAGATTGGCAACCATTCATATTGGCACCAAAATTTGGGTAAGGTGGGCGCGGAGGAGGTCCAAAGGCAATTGGCCTTGGCAAAGCGGGAGATTGAGAAGTATCTGCCGGGATACAAAATGACCAGTTTGTCATTGCCCTTCGGTGTCTGGCCTAAACCCCGGGAATTGGCGGTGTCTGGTCAATATGATGGGATTAGCTATAAACATGATGCCATTGTGTTGGTCGGTTCTGGACCGGCTCCTTCACCCTTTGCCAAAGCTTTTAACCCCTTGGCCATCGAACGGATCCAAGCCGGCGATACGCCATGGGGTTTGGCGGCCCATCTTAAACGTTATGAAAAAAAACCGCATCTTCGTTTTTTCAGTGACGGACAGCGTAACGTTATTACATTTCCGGCGGGTCGGGAAAATGAACTGGCCCCCAATGCCGGTTTTAAGTTGCGACCAGTAAAAACCCCATAAATATTTGTCAAAAGCAACCGATATAAAGTAAGAAAAGTCATATAGTAGGGTGGGGTGATGATGCTTAACGAGGCCTTCTTTGGGTTACTGGCCTTTTTAGGTTTTTTAACACTTAAGCATCAAATGAATCGCATCCTCTACCGCCAACTCTATGAGATGGAAAGCGTGTTCCAGCAGGAACTGGCCTTTGTTCCGCTGATGAAGGGGATCATCTGTATGCTGCTTCCCCGCGTTAAGGCCACGGCTGGCGCATTGTTCTGGTATGATGAGATTCATAAGGAAATGAAAATCAGGACATTAAAAGGTATTCCTGCCAAACAGGTACATCCGGCCATCCGCTTTTTGAAGAAGAAGGAAGGCTTGGTCGAACAGGTATCTGCCGCCGGAAAAAGTATTTATCTTAAAAAGGACCAGTCACAGCCGGAGGATCTACCAATAGCAGCTTGGTTGGGCTTGCCCCTGATGTCTCGTGGCGAGTTAAAAGGTGTCTTGGTCTTGATGCGCCGGAAGGGTGGTTTTTCACGCCGTGCCCGCCAGTTGACGGAACTTTTTGTTGGCAGATGCGGTATACACATGGAGAATGCGTTAAACCATGAAATGGCCGTAAGTTCCGCCCGGGAAAATGCCCGGTTATACCTGAATCTCTCCCGGCTCTACCGTCAAGCCACCAGAGATGAACTGACCGGTTTGTACAACCGGAGTTTCGTGCTGCAACGCTTGCGGGAAGAGGCTAAGAAGTCTTGGCGCTACGGTTATAGCTTAAGCCTGATCTTTTTGGACATTGATTTCTTTAAAAAGATTAACGACACTTTTGGCCATACCGTGGGCGATCAAGTTCTGTCGGAAGTGGCGGACATCATCTGTGAACAGGTCCGCGACTACGATATTCCCTGCCGCTATGGCGGGGAGGAATTTATCCTGGTTTTACCGCAGACCGGGCCGGAAGGGGCCAAAGAGCTTGCCCAACGTATCCGTAATGCCTTGGTTGCCAGGAAACTTTGCCAGAACCGCTTGGAAGTAACCGCCAGTTTTGGCGTGGCCTCGCTTCTACCCATTAAAAACGGGGATGGAATGGAGAATTTTAACGAAGAATGGTTTCAAAGTTGCCTGGAAGAGTTGGTGGCCCGGGCGGATGCAGCCATGTATGTGGCGAAAGAAAAGGGTAGGAACAGGGTGGAAATGGCGCCGCTGCTGGACCCCGCCGTTATAAAATCCATTTGCTCAGGATGAACTAGCCTCCAAAGCCAAAGCGGGAATAAGACGACTACCTGTTGCAGAGAATAAGAGCACAGGTAGTTTTCTTATTAACTTAAGGAGGCAGAACAATGCGACGGTGGTTGATTGTTCCGCTTGTTGGGGCCATATTTGTTGGGGGCAGTTTTGGGCTCTGCCAAGGAAGCGTACTGTCGGAACCGGGTATGCGGGTTGAGGCGGAGTCGGCAATCCTGATGGAAGAATCCACCGGAGAAATTTTAATGGAACAAAACGCCCACAAACCATTGCCGCCGGCCAGTGTAACCAAGATGATGGTAATGCTCTTGGCCATGGAGGCGCTGGATGAGGGCAAAATTAAACTCACAGATGAGGTGGTGGCCAGTCCCGAGGCGTGCCGGATGGGCGGTTCCCAGATCTGGCTGGAACCGGGGGAGGTTATGACTGTTGCCGATCTGTTGAAGGCCATCTGTATTGTCTCCGCCAATGACGCATCCTACGCCTTGGCTGAGCATCTGGCAGGGTCGGAAGAACGCTTTGTCGCCTTGATGAATCGCCGGGCCAAGGAATTGGGACTAAAAAATACTGTTTATTATAATACCACCGGTTTAACCCCCGATCATAAAGGCCCGGGGAACATGACCAGCGCTTATGACATGGCCGTACTGGCCAGAGAATTGCTGAAACATCCCAAAGTGCTGCAGTGGACGGGAACATGGTTGGACAGCGTCCGGGATGGGAAATCGTACCTGCGAAATACCAACAATTTAGTCCGGTTTTACCAGGGCTGTGACGGGCTGAAAACGGGTTTTACCGAAGATGCCGGCTTTTGCCTGGTAGGAACAGCAAAACGTGACGGCGTGCGGATGATTACTGTGATCATGAAAGCGAAAACGGCAAAAATAAGGTCCCGGGAGATGAGTAAGTTATTCAATTATGGCTTCAGTCAATACCAGGCAACTTTGATCTACCCAGCCGGCGCCACATTGGGGAAGGTACCGGTGGTTTTAGGGAAACAAAAATATGTCAATGCCATTTTACCAGAAGCTCTAAGTGTGGTCCTCCGCCGTGATATAAAGGAAAAACCCCGGGTCAAAGTCGAGCTGAAAAAATCGCTGCGCGCGCCGGTAACAAAGGGTGCTATGGTTGGGAAGGTACTGTTAACGATCGACGGCAAAACTGTAAAGGAGGCGCTGCTGACGGCCCAAAGTGAGGTACAGGCATTAAATGCCATCACCGCCTGGTGGCGAACTGTGACGGATTTTTTGGGCCAGATGTTTGTAGGGCATAGGTAAAGACAAGAAGAAGGGACAAAAGGCAACAACCCGGGATATTCACCCGGGTTGTTGCCTTTTTGAAGAGCAGGGCTACTTGTCCATCGAAGACGGTCCAACTGCTGTCACTCTGTTCTATCCATAGCAAAGGCACGACTTTTCTTGGTCTGTAAAAGCCTTTCAAGTAAAGATAAAGAAGAAAGTCGGCAAATGATTAACCCTATTTTTAAACGGTTGTTTTCAAGACATGAATTTAAAACAAACAATAAAGTTTAACCCTTTTTCAAAACATGAAGGTTTTTGGGTGACGGATTATAGCAATATGTCGAAATATGTTATTAACCACCGGATTAATTGCGAAAAATAAAAAAAAGGGTATAATAATAAATATAAATTTGTCAGGGAGTGGTAAATTGATGAGATTGTCTGCATTTGTCCTATCCGTGGTAATGGTATTCATAACTTTAAATTTAAATTATCCGTAATCCGATAACCAAGTTTAATAAAGTATCCTTTATAATCACCATCACATTTCCTTTTTTCTGTATCTTCATAAACAAAGCCATCAGGATATTCTATGTCTTTGAACTCATATATGTCGTAGTACTCATATTCCATGTGATCATCAATTCCGTAATGGAAAAGGAGTTCAAAATTAAACCGTCCGATTTGCCGTCCATATTTTACACCAAGGCCAAGGGAATCCACTGTTATGTTCCTTTTTTCAAATCCATGCTCATACCAATAATCCCATCCATATGAATATTCGAAAGTTTTTTCATGGCTAAAAAAGGAATAACTGGCAAGTAGAGCCAAGGTAGCATCCTTTGCAGGAAGAAAATCATAACCCAAGTAAAAGGCGCCGGCCACAGCATCATGCTTCACTTCGGGCTGCCCAAAATAAATTGAAATAACCCGTTTTGTATCTGTAACACCATACCAGCCACCTATAATGTACCCATGATTTAAGACAAAAAATTCGAAAATCTAAGTGAGCCTGATATAATAAAGGACAAGTAGATTGTCAGAAAAGAGGGTTCACGAATGGGTAGACGACAATTCACTCCGGA
>Ga0116168_1002145_pt1 | contig 13143 bp, 8 predicted proteins | sample AD_UKC129_MetaG_FD_89795 | JGI IMG/M metagenome (GOLD analysis project Ga0116168, IMG submission 89795) | Active sludge microbial communities of municipal wastewater-treating anaerobic digesters from Canada - AD_UKC129_MetaG | ecosystem: Engineered > Bioreactor > Anaerobic > Digestate | place...
GGCAATCCAACTTCTGCTCTGGCGTCATCTACCAAATCAGCTACTTCATCTGCCAGCATTCTTGCTTTGGCTACTACAGCTGCTTCGGCTTCACTTAATTGAATGTCTTTTTCAGGATTATTTATTGCTTCAAAAAGCCTTTTACTCTGTTCTGCCAGTTTCTTTTTATTTAAGAATAAACCTTGAATGCCTAATTCCTTTTGCCATTTTCGTATTTCGGCAAAATTCTTAGCTACAAAATCTCTTTTCAGCTGAAATCCCTTGAAAATATCATCTCCCTCCTTACCTAAACCAATTTTTCTAAATACATTAGCTGGACTGGCAAAAATATTCCAGAGCCAGCCTACTGACATATCATTAAACTTCCTTTCTGCTTCTTGTTTGGCTACCAGTTCTTTGCTTCTTGAAATAGTAATTTTTCCTCCAAATTTTGGTTTTAATGATTTTAAAGCGTTAATAAAAGTATCAGCCTGTTCTGGAGTCATTTTTGTCATAGAATCAACGCCAGTATAAATTACTGCCAATCTACGATATTGCTGGGGAGTAATCTTTTTATCTTCTGCTATCTGATGGGCTTCCATCTTCTGAAAAGCAGTAGATTGTAAATCTGGTGGCAATTCTCCCCGCTTAAATGCTCCCTTTGCTCTTAAAGAAACCATTAAATCAAAACGTCTTTTGGCTTCTTCATAATTATCAAAAGTTTTTACCACTTTCTTTGTTCCTGTAGTATATGATAAATGATAAGGTCTTTCTTTATTTGCGATACTGGATCGTGATAAGGTGATTCCTCTAATAGAAATTCTTTCTCCGGGATTCAATTCTTTTGGTTTAGACACTGGCACTTTTGGTTTAGGTTCCCGCTTTGCTTTTTGAGCTTCTTTTGCTGGTTTAATAACTCCCTTATCCTGTAAAGATTTTACAGCATCTGATAATGAAGCAGGTATCTCACGCCCTTCCTGAATTGCCCTAATTACAGCCTGTTCTTCTTCAGAAAAATCGCCATAATGAGCAACATCATCAGCTATGGTAGAATTAGGCATATCCAATCCATTAATCAATCCAGATTCAACATAGCTTTTATAGGTTCCGTCATTATCAGCAAAAACAATATCATATACAGGAAAACCAGACATTTTAAGAGCTTTAACCAATAATTCAGCCTGTCCTTTTTGAACTTCCATATCAAGATTTCTATTGCTCACTAAAATGATTCCACTGGCATTATGTTTAGATGCTGCCTTTACTATCCGTTTTTGTAATCTGTTTATATTAGTAAAATTCGTCCCTACAATATCACAGCTATTAAGATTGAGACGGCTATTTAAAGATAAAGCGACAACTGTTGGAGTTTTAGAATGAATCACTTGAGCAAAATATTTTGCTACAAGTTTAGGATTGTTTACCGCAGAACGATCACTTAAGAATAATTCTTGATCAGTAATAATCTGCTTTTCTTCTACTATACTGATTTTTTTACCACGTTTTACTTTTGGAGTATATCTTATTTCTTTTGCCTTGCCATCAGGATCCATCCAGCCAAAACTGGTATGGTTAATAATAACTCCTCCAGCATATTCAATATTTACTCCCTCTAATGCTGATTTAATTCGGATTGATGTTGCCAAATCATCAGCAGATGGAGAAACATGCCCTGAAGGATGATTGTGAACAAAAAATACTCTTTTAGCTCCAGACTTAATTGCTGCCTTAAGAACTTCTTTAGGACTAACCAAAGCAGCATCTACTGATCCAACACTAATTAAGGCACTATTAATAATATTATTATTTTCATCTAAATTAAGAAGAAAAGCTTTCTCACGGCTTTCATTTTTTAATTCAGAAAAAATATCTGCTACATCCTGAGCTGACTTAATATGTAAATCTGCTGTATGTAATACTCCAATTTTGCGAAGAGTAATTTTTACATTTGATTTACGAAACTCTGGTTTTAACTGGGCATTTTTTAATGTTGCTGATTTATATTTAGCTAACTGGTCTCGTATTACTGTATTCAAATCATCCTTCCCGGCCTGTATTAAAAGGGGGGCATCTTTATTTTCTTTAGTAAAATCTTGAAAAACAATGTCTGAAGTTGGAGCTTTCTTCAAATAATCTATTAAAAACTGTTTATTAAACACTTTAGAGTCCGGAGGAATATCTTCTAAATCTTTAGAAGTTATTCCCATTACCAAGTAAAAATCTTTATCAGGATCAACTTTCTTGACTTTATCAGAAAACTGAATTGGAATTTCTCTCTGAAATTTCATACCTGTCTCCTTCACTTCAGAAGATACTATTAAACTTTTTTTGTCTTTAGATAAAGTTAATGTAACGTGTGGTAAACGCTTATCTACTGGTGCTACATTCAAAGCATTCAAAAAATCATCTCGGTTAATTGTAATCTGACCCTTTATTTCTTGAGGAATAAGCGTGGAATAATCAGGAAATGTTTCATTAAATGGTTTAGATAAAACACGAAATCGGTCAAACTTAAATTGAATATTTGTTATGTCTCCATTCTCTTTTATCAAGGTTGTTTCTATCTGAGTATCATCTGGCAAATACTTCAAAATCTTATTTATTTTATCAACTGATTCTCTGGGAATCATAAAACTAAAATCACTCTTAATCTGGCTGGGAACTGTCATTTGATATAATCTATAACTATCGCTTCCTACTAAGCGTAATAGTCCTTTATGGTTAGAAACAAATAATCCACTTAAATAACTATTTATTTTAGGAGAAGGAATAGCTGGCAATATCTTATCTATGGCACTTTCAAAATCTTTATTATTGACCTGAAATTGAGGAGGTTCTTTGGTTTCCGGAGGAAGAACAGGATAATCATCCATTGAAAAATCACTCTTAATCTGAACTCCATTTATTTTAGCTATACGATTTTTAGAATCTATTATAATATCTTCAGGATTAACACCCTTGAGAGCACTAGCTGATAAAATAATCTGTCCCAAATTCTTGTCTAAAGTATATTCTATTGAGAAATTTAAATCCGTAGCAATAATTTTATTGCCATCTATTTTTATTTGGCCAAGAACTGGCAAAATATGATTTTTAGTCGTAGCAATCCCGGCAATATCAAATATCTTATTTTGAATGCTTTTCTTATTTACAACTTTTCTTTTCTTAACAGTTTTAGGAGCTTTAGCTGGTTCTGGTTTGGCTGTAATTTCTTCAGCTGGAACTTCAACTGTTTCAATTTCTACTCCTACTTTTTTGGCGAATTCTGGAGTTAATTCAAATTTCTGTTTTATAGTTTCTTCTGGGAAAATGCCTTCTGCTATTTTCTTCTGGGCTTTTGTCAGTTTGCGTGGTTTATTTAATGACCAAAAATCTACTTCAGTTTGGCCTGACGCAGTTTCAACAATAGCTTTACCATTATCGTAAATATCAATTAATCTTCCTAATTGCTGTCCTTCTGGGGTATTAAATGCTACTACATCATTTTGCTGAAAATCCTCAACATCTATTCCATAACCTTCCTGTAATTGATTATAATCTGTGATATTTTGATAATCTTCTGGGGGATAAAATTCTTCTAATGCTTCTTTATTAAATGCTTCTTCACCAAAGATAAGTTTATAATGACCATTTCCTAAATCCTTAATAACCTTTTTACCAATATTCCGCATAGCTTCATTGTTATAATCATCTATTATCCATCGTAAATCTTCTGGGACTGTTTTTCCCTGATTAATAAGATTTAAAACATATCCAAATTGGTTTAATGGCTGTTTTAATGCCGATACTCTTAAGCGTGTTTCAGGATCTGGCAACTTTGGTTCTGATTCAGTAGAATGAAAAACCTGATTTTTCTTATCATATTTAACTATTCCCTCCATTTCTGCTTTAAAACCAGTTTCAAATTCTTCTGGAGTTTGCGGTTCTATGATTTCTTCTGGTTCTGGCTTAACAATGGCAGGTGGTGCCTCAACGGGTTTAGCTTCTTTAACGGCTTGATTATAAAAATCGGTAAGAGAAATTCCATATTCTCTTTTCAAAACATTGTTCAAAACTTTATTATATAATTTAGTTCCCTCTTCTGGGTTATATACACTTTCAATAGCGGCTTTACTTAAAATTTTTTCATCTGACGATGTTAATCCTTTACCCAAGAATTTACCTAATGCATTTTTAAAGGTATTTATTCTAAAAACATCAGTAGTTTTTAAAAACTCTTCTACACTCTTATACTTTCTTGCTTCTTCTGCTAATGGTTCTAATTCCTTAGGAATTATAGGTCGTGCTTCTGGTTTGGCTTTTGGATTAAATTTCTGATAAATATCTTTGAGTTTTTGTTGGTATGTTTTTTCTCTTATCTTTTCAAATTCGTGAAATATAGAAGAGTGTTTATCTTCTAATTCATTAAATTTATCAGTCAGCGAATTTTCTTTTATTATTATTTTATTGATATCGTCAATATACTTAGCAGATTCGTTTATGCTCACTTCCTTCATTTTTTTCCTTATTTCTCGTTCTTCCTTATAGAGTTGATTTAATTGTTCAGATAATTCTTGCTGCTGTTTTTCAATATTTTCCATCTCTTCAATCATTTTATTCGATTCTTCACTGTCTTGAAAACCTTTAGGTATTTCCATATTTCCTATATCATCAACAAATTTCTGAAAAGTTTTATATTCTCCATTCAAGAGATTATTTATTACCCTCTCTGAAAAACCCTCTAATTCCTTTGGAATTTCTGGTTTGGCTTCTGGCTTAACTTCTGGCTTGACTTCTGGCTTTGCTTCTGGTTTAGGAGTAATTACAGGAGTTTTTTCTGGAGTTGGTTGTGGAGCTGGAGTAGGAGTAGGAGCAGGAGTGGGAGTAGGAGTAGGAGCAGGAGTGGGAGTAGGAGTGGGAGTAGGAGTTGGAGTTGGAGTTGGAGTAGAAATGGGAGGAGTCATAGAAACTCCAGAAACTGGAGGCATTGGAATAACTGGACCTGCTGGAGGAGCAGTTGGTGCTGAAGGAGCAGTTGGTATGGGAGCTGATGGCATTGGAGTTCCCTTTTGTGGCGGGACATTCGCTTCAGGAAGTGCTGTAAATGTTGGAGAAACAGGAGTAGAACTTGGTTTAGCAGTTCCTTTAATAAATTTAATCAGCTGATTATAAAGAGAGGGATTTTCCTTAAAAATCTCTGCTTTTGCTTTAGTAAGTATTGGAGCATTATTAATAATATCTATTTTATCTAATTCTGGATTCCATTTAACATTTTGAATTAATACTCCTTCTTCTGGAGTAATTTTTAAATATAAATCAGGATTATTTGGAGAACGATAATAAACAGGTTCTCCTTTAACAATTTTATTAGAAATATCATTTAAACCAGTTAAATCTTTTGGCTTGTAAGTGATTACTACTTCGCCTTCTTTAGTAATAACTGGCTTAAAAAGTTGTAATATTGGATAACTTAAAGCAGTAAAAAGAATATATTGACCGCTTGTAGTGAATATATTTTGAAGCCTCTGATTAATATCTTTAGCATAAGAAATACCTCCAACTATTGATCCTGCCAAGCCAGATTCTCCTAATGCCAAAGGAAATCCTATCTTCCAGGGATGTAAAACAGCTTTTTCTGCTATAGGTTTTATAAATGGCAATTTGCTGATTCCTTTGCTTATTGCGTTATTTAAAACCATATATGTTACAGCTGAACCTACAATTCTTGAAGCCTTATCATTTATATCTTTTAATTCAGCTGGTTTGCCCGTAAATTCAAGTTTATCAGTATTAGGATTATAAACTATTTCTTTGGGCTGATAATAACCAAGTGTTAATCCGTTAGCCATCCAGGAAAGATGACGATTTATGTCCGGATCCTTCATTTCCTTTTTAATCTGTTCAGCAACTGGATCATAATACATTTGCTCAAGATACTTCCTCTCTTTTTCAGACATTTTTTGTTCCTTCGGGACTTCTCCTTTAAGATAACTTAAATATCCTCTGCCAAAATTAGAGAAAACATTTTCTACCTTTTTAAATAAATTCTGAAGCAAGCTTACAGGAGATTTGGCTTTAGTCTCTGGGGCAGTAACTTCAGCTGGCTGTTCAATAACAGTTTCAGTTTGAGCTGGGCTGACAGGAGCTGGAGGTGATAATTTAGCTAATTGCTCTTTAAGAAATCTATCATAAACAGAAGTAGGAGCAGGAGTAGTTGTTGCTGGTTGAGATAAACCAAATTTCTCTTCTAAAGATTTTGGCAAAACTGCCCGAGCTACTTTCTTAAAAGCACTACTAACAATATTCTCCTTTTTTGCAGGAGTCTGTTGCAAGCTTTTCTGTTGCTCCTTTAAAAATTCATCGTATACAGACATAGAGATATTATAATTGATTAGCTTGTTCTAAAACCCAATAGAAAAATGCTTCATCGGTTTCCAGTTTCTTTACATCGTCTTGAGTCACTCCAGGTTGTCTCATTAACCAAGCTTTAGCTTTAGCTTTATCTGAAGCAGTTGGTTCTCCAAAAGTCTTATTGGGATTATATTGAGCAAATAATGAATCAAACTGTGCCGGATCAAATCCATTGGCAATCCAAGACTGTTTAATTATATTCCAATCATTTTTAGTTAATGGTTGAGTAAATTGATTAAACCAATTATAAAATCCTTGAAATTCTTCATTAGTTGGAGTTCTAAATGTTTTAACTGTCGTTGACGTTTTAGGCGACGTTTTAGGCGTAGCTTCACCCTGAAGCCATTGAGCATAAGTTTTACCAGTTCCTGCCTCTCCTCCAGCTAAAATATATTCCCTATAAGAAGTTGGAGATTCAGCGGGCCATTGACTTTTTGGAATTTGTTTCTTAAGTAAGTAATCTAATTGTTGCTGATACATTGCCTGATTAGTTTTATAAGCATCTATATCTCCCTGAACCTGCATTTTCACTTTTTCTAATTCTGCATTATATTGATCTACAAGATTAGCAATATCTTTTTGTGCTATATCATATAATTTCTGAACCTGTCCTACACGCCCTGCTTCGCTTATCCAGGGATTTTCGTTAATTTTTCCTTCAGCAGTTACTAAATCGCTCTTGGTTTTCTGAATTTTAGCTTCCAACTCTGGCAACTTGCTTTGTTTATAGTAAGTATCCCATATTTCCTGAAAAGTTTTCTGTGGCTGAAAGACTTTTCCTTCTAATTCCCTAATAGTATTTGCTACCCATTGCTGTTCAACTTCAGCAACGCTTTTGGCATTTTTAACCCAATCAGGAATTGGTTCTGTTTCTCCTAAATGTGCTGCCTTTGCTTTGGCTAATAAATCTATAGCTTCTTGTAATTGCTGTTTTGCCCATGCTAATTGCTGCTGGGCATCTGTTAGTGCGCTTGGTTGCTGATTTGTAGTGGTTGGAATATTTAAAACAGTTCCTACCTGTAATTTAGTAGGATCTCCCTGATAAATTTCTTGCCACCTTGAGCCACTTCCTAAATATTTTTGAGCAATATCCCAGAGGGTATCTCCTGGTTTAACTATGTATTGCATATTATTTAATCATTAAAAAAATTTGGCACTTCAAAAAAAGGAGTATCCTTACTTTGATAAGATGCCTGTTCTTTTTGGACTCTCGACCAGCATTCTGCTAATATTAAAGTTGCTTCATTCCCCTGAATTGTTGCCTCTTGATATAAACCGCCTTTCTGTAAAGCTAATTTTAGAGCATATTTTATAATTGCCTCTTCTCCATTTTCATCACCCTCTGCAAATGGGCTTTCATCGCCATCATTTACTAATTCTACTGGCTTTAATTGGCCCCAAACAGATATTTCCCTGCCATCTTCATTTATCACTGGATTGATAAAAATCCATCTTCTGTAATCTGTAAAAATAGTATCTACTGGATTTTTTTCAGTATTGATATAATTCATAAAATCAGGATAGCGCACTTTCCTGTAAACTTTAATTGTTCCGTCTGCCTGCTTTACTTCCAGCCTGCTGACACTGTCTGATCTGAATTCTATTGGATAATCATAATATCTGGCTCCAGCTTGGCTGTAAGTTACCTTTGCTCCTTCAGTAAATGGCCATTTATGAGCTCCGCAAGCCCATTTATTGGCCTGATTAATCCAAAACTTCAGCATATTATTTGTCCAGAAAGTATTGCTGGAAGAAATAGATAAGCGGTTTTGTAATTCTTCTTGTAATTCTTTAAAGGTCATATTTCTTTATTTTTATTAGGATTTACAGGATTTTTTGTTTCTATAATAGAACCAGTTTGAAAATCAATTTTGTAATTCTTATTCATATCCATATTGTATTTAGGCATTAAGTTCTTAAGATAAATCTGGAATTGGTTCTCTAAAGCATCCACTATCAGCTTTTGCTGGTTAATCAGTGCTACTCTTTGCCTAATTTCGTTCAAATCTTCTTTATTAACTTTTTTGGTAAACATATTAGTAAATGTTAATTAATTGGCCGACTTTTATATTTCAGACACTTCCTCCGTCCAATTAACAGAGAAATAAGTGCTTTTTGCTTCCTGATTTATTGTGCCATTGAAATTGATTACCTTAACAGTTGACCTCTTCAATAACTTTTTAATCGTTTCCATTAGTTCCTCAATGGTTTTACAATCAAGAGTTTTTGTAATAATCATAGATTTTATTTTTTATTATTTTACGACTTTTTATTTTTTATTATTTTACGACAACTGTTTTCCAAGACCCGCCAACATATACCCGAATAGTATTATCATCTGTCCTATAATACATAGAACCATTTTGACAAGGTATACCACTTGCAGTAGACCCACTCATTTGTGCCAGATTTAAAAATCCATTAGAAAGACGAACAAAATTGACATATAAAGATCCCCACCTGTAAGAAGAAGTGCCAAGATCATAGCCAGTATCAGTATAAGGAGATAAATTTCCCATAACTTTTCCCAAAATACATAAATATCCTTTCATACAAATATTTCTAAAATAATAAGAAGTATTGCCAATATCATAAGAATTATCAGAATAGGGCAAAATATGTTTAACTGTGGTAGTGCCACTAACAGCTATATTGCCACTTACTGAAACATCACTGCTAAAATCTCCTTTTGTAGAATAAACATTAGACCAACGATAGCTGCTGGAACCGCAGGTAACTGAATTATTCCAAGTAGGTTCAATTCCGCTTCCGCTTCCAGCATTAACATATACCCTGTAAGCCGTTAAATTTCCAGAAACACTTTCCCAGCCAGTAACTCCAAAATTTCCATCTGTATAAATCATTCCTCCGCCTGCTGAATTGCCATAAATTGTTCCCTGACTATGACCATAACTATCATAAAAATGAATAGCATTTTCACTGCCACTGATAACCACTCTTTGATAGGAAGTAGCTGTTTGTAAAGTTCCGCCAGTAATAGTCACGCCGCTTAAGGTTCCAGAAGTAATTGTTCCAAAAGTTCCTGAAGCCCCTGATAAAGTTCCGGCAAAAGTAGCGTCTCCGTCAGTTGTTAAGGCAAACTTTGTTATTCCCCCCTTCTTAGCCAAAATCCCAGATGGAGAAATCCAGATACCATTATTAGCATCAATATTTATCTGAATTGCCCCAGAAGTTCCAAAAGTAAAGCCATCTAAAATCTGTTTTGTAGCAGTATTAAGTTTTGAGTTAATCAATTCAGTAATCACATTGCCATTAGCGTCAATGGCAATATTTAATTTATTGCCTTCTTCAGCATTAATATCTGATAAAGTCTGAGGAGTATATTTAATATCAGAATAATCTATTAAAACAGGGAAATCCTCTTCTTTTTTCGTCTCATTTGTAAAAATTTTTATCTCGCTCTTGCTTGCCATATTAATATTGGTCTTTAGTTGTAAAGTAATTATTGATTGAAATAATCTCTGGAGAAGTATTATCGCAGGGATAAAGTTCTACTCTTACTTCATAAATTTCTCCTTTTGCTCCTACATTGAAAATTGCTTTTGTCTCACCAGCCACATCAAAAGTCTCACTGCCATCTCCTAAAGTAGCTGGAATCCAAACAGGAGATTTATTCACTCTGTATTTTACCTTAACAGAAGCACCATCAGGCAAGGCTTTCATCACTAACGTCACATGAGAAAACACTTTGCTGATTGAAGAATCTCCAGCGTCAAAATCCAAACCTTCATAAATAGCTGGAGATTTATGATTAAGATCTAAAACATCAACTCCATAAGTAATTGAAGGAGCAGTTCCATATTTCCAGCTGACCAGTAAATAATTTCCAGCCATTGTTATTGCTCCTATTTGTATTCCGGATAAAATATTAGGAGAAGGAATATATTCCAAATTTAAGGCAAAAACTCTGTTTTTTCTAACCCTGCCATAAGAATAAATCCCGCAATGATCTGAACCACTAACCCCAAATAAGGCAAGATTTCCCTTCGTAGTAACGGCTCCAGGATTCACATAACCACCTCCCGGGAAGGCAATGATTGGCTGCTGATTTACTAAATCAGAGAAAAACAATTCTCCATTTAATCCAACCTGAGCAATTATTATTTCAGACATTACCAAAGCATTCACGCCTTTAGAAGGCAGTCTTTTTCGCTTTTTCCAATTCATTGCCAAAGAATTCCAAGCCCACAGGTATCCTTCTTCAGAATTATCTTTATTAACTGAACCAAAGATTACATCTGTATCATCAGAAATCAGACATTTAGTAAGATTATTAGGAATGATTTTAACCGCATTAGAAGTAAAAACTCCAGAATAATCTACCATTGCCAGTTTGTCGCCATTACAGATAAATAAAGCTCCTTGAGTTCCTGCTGCTACTATCATTGTATGCCAATCTACGCTATCTAATGTTGTTTGCCAGTTATCAACGGCATCAGACCAATCAGCAGCTCCGGGAATCAATTTTCTTCCCACTTTAGTATCAGTTGCCCAATAAAGATAACCATTCCATTCAGCAGCTCCCTTTATTTTTCCATTAACATCAGTATGCACTAAAGACCATACTCCTGCTGGAATTCTTTTGTAAATTTTCCCGCTATCTCCAAACCCATAAGTATTGCCATCAGAGCAATTGACAAAAAACAAAATTAAATCAGAAACAATAGTGCCTGATTCTTTAACAAGAGCCTGCTGACAGCTCAAGGTATCAGCATTTTTATGGATATCAAGACATTGCCCGTATTTGAAAGATCCAGCCACGCCCTTGTCTTCTTCATCTGAAATCCCTCCTCTGAAACTTTTAATTTTATAATTCCCCTGCATAATTATGTATATTTATCCCACCAATTGCTACTGGGGGGGGTATATTTATCATTAAAAGCAGTATTCTGCTTGAAGTATTTATTCTTAAACTTGTCTATCAAAGCGCCATTAACATAAAACTTGATTTTAGATATCACAGAAACAGTTAAATAAATTCCATAAGTAAAGCTTGCGATTAAAGATGTAAGAACGGTAGCCGTAGTTTGTAAAATTTTTTTATATATAGTTGAAATTGCAGTAATAACAGCAGTAGAAGTTGATAAAAAAACATTTGTTAAAACAGATTTAATAAGAGAAGCAACGCTAACAGCAGTCGCACTCAAAGTCCTGTAAAATGTTTTTAATAAATTCATCTGAGAAATTGAAACTACAGAAGCAAGCATAATCCTTCCATTAGTTTTAATAGTGGAGATAGTAGAATTAGCAATTGACTGAATACTCATTAATGCTAACTTTAGCTGGGTAGCTATTAAAGTTGTCAAAGATACAGAAACTGTAGAAATTGATTTTGGAATTGTTTTTAATACATTCACTGCCGATGTTTCTATTGCTGAAATTGTCCTATAAAAATTAGATACATAACTTAAAGAATTATTTGTAGTTTCAACCGCACTTAAAGTTCGATAATAGATGTTCCCTTCTAATGATAAATATACTAATGATAAATATATTTTCTTATTAGCCCCAATTGCCCAACTGTAATATTGAGAAATTTCTTGAGGAGAAAGAGCACGGGAGAAGATAGCTACTTCATCTATCAAACCAGTATAGTTATAAGATAAACTATGATAGGACCTGCCAAGCCACAAATTCGCAAGTGATTGAGTAGCCCCTGTGGTTGTATAACTCGCAGTAGCAACTAATATTCCATTTTTATAAAGTAATAAATTATTACTTCCTCCGACATTTCCAGTCCATACGCCAACATAATGAGTCCAAGTCTTTAATGTCATCACATTTGGGTCTATTACACTCGCAGCATTAACATTTTGTTTACATACATCAAAGTTTATTTTATTATTCGAATCAATAAGAAAACTATAACACCACTCATCTGTCGTATTTTTCTGTTTATTAACTAAGATTTTTTGAGCACCTGGATAAACAGTAGGATAAACCCAAATAGAAACTGAAAATGGCTGAGATTGAACAAAATTTATTGCACTATAATTATTTACTGTAATATAACTACTGCTTCCATTAAAATAAGGTGCTAAACCAAATTTACTTGGAACATAAGAAATAGAAGTATCTGTGCCATTGTTACCAATGCCAGCTTTGTTAGTAGACCCTTGTTCAAAATCCCACCAGCCAACAAGAGTTGGGTCTCCTCTAAAAAATAATCCTATACTTCCTCTTTGATATTGCATATTATGACTGTAAAGTTTTAAGAGTATAAGTGACGGCGTGCTGACCAGCATTTGCATCTAATGCAGCGCCAGTTTTATTAACTATACCAATACAGAATTTTCTTGGAAGCATACCAGCAACAGCTGTATTAAATACTCCAATATAATTCGTTGAAACAGCAGTTGCCATCATTGAACCTATCTTAGTAGCATTAACTGGAGTGAAAGCCGCATCTGAACCTCCAAAACCATCATCATAAGTGGAACCGTCTTCTGACCTAATAAGATAAATATCAAGATAGCCAGAAGTAGAGACACCAGAAGAAGAAGTTCTAATTTTAACCATAATATCTGCTTCCAGTGCTAAAGTAGAACTATTATCAATAGCTGTTGACCCTCTACCAGCAGCATTTGCCAAAGAACCAAGATTAATGGTTGCTCTTGCCGAAGTTGTTAATTTTTGTTTTATTTCTGTCATATTTTATTTATTTAATTACTTCGAACGAAAATAAGATTTAATCTCAATCAATAAATTTTCAATTGTATTGAGCTTTTCCAAAGAACGCTCAATTCTGTCTAA
>Ga0116168_1002149_pt1 | contig 13097 bp, 16 predicted proteins | sample AD_UKC129_MetaG_FD_89795 | JGI IMG/M metagenome (GOLD analysis project Ga0116168, IMG submission 89795) | Active sludge microbial communities of municipal wastewater-treating anaerobic digesters from Canada - AD_UKC129_MetaG | ecosystem: Engineered > Bioreactor > Anaerobic > Digestate | place...
GCTGGCCTGCTGTTCAGCGCCGTAGGCTAGGGGGTCACACCGGAAGCGCAGGGTGAACTGGCCGATGGCAATTATTTGTTCCACGTCTATAGCGCCGTCCAGCTTGGCAAGGTAATATTTATCCGGTTCGTCCGCAAAAGATAGTGGCTTTCGTTCGTCAACGTAGAGCCAGGCAGCTATTTGCCGTAATTTATCGCGAAGGCTCTCTATCGTGTCCTCTGTTAAAGCACAATCAATTTCTATAATTCGGTCGCTTAGCTCACGATTAAAAAAATAACTACCGTGACGCCCGGGGATTTGTAAGTAGTTGTCGTTCTGGTCGGGAAGCATAGGCCGTTTAGTATCTTTGACTTTTATGCCAAAGCTGTCGCTGCTTATACCGTTAAAGATGAAACTCATCTACCTCGCCCCCTTGAACGGGACTGCTGAAGCTGCCAAAGGCGCCGTGCTATAAGTTCAATATCCGTATCATTACGTACGTACATATTCTGAATGATTATATCTCCACCTCCGGCCCCTGCACCCGCTAAATTCATGCTGGGTTCCGGTGTGCTCAATCCTTGAATTGAAAGAGAAGAAACCGAAAGTGTCGCAACAGACGGCACTGCGGGAATAGCAATATCAGCCAAGGCCAATGCTTGCTGACGTACGGCCGCAATTGCCTGATTAAGACCTACAGCAAAGCCTTCTGCAGTGAATTCTCCTAGTTCCATCATCACTCTGGACGGGGATGAGATTCGCAAAGCACTTTTGATAGTATCTTTCACTCTATCCGCGATTTCTTCCGCTTTTTTATAAACTGAATGGGCCATTGAAGATATTCCATCAATAAACCCTTTGATGATGTCTTTTCCGATTTCAAATAAATCGATGTCTTCTAAAAACGATTGAGCTTGATTCCAGATTTCCTCTGTTTTCGTCTTTGCTGTTGTCATCTTTTCAGAAATAGCGTTTTTCATGCTCTCGAATTTATCACTAGCAGTATTTTTCATTTCCTCGTATTTATTTTTGATGTCGTTGCTCATTTCTATAAGTTTGTTTTTTGTGTTCGTTTTGATCGTTTCCCACTTGGATTGCATGTCATTTTTAAACACTTCCCATTTAGAGAGGACTTGTCCGGTCTCCCAGTCGACTTGATTAACGTGTTCGCCCGCCTGCTTTTTCGCCTCTTCGACCACTTTGTTGTGCATATCAGTCGCTTTTTTAACAGCTTCATCACGTTGTCTTGTCGCTTCTTGAATAAGTTTATCCGCTTGCTCTTTCGTAATTGAACCGACTTCATCACGTTGCCTAATAATTTCTTTGACAACATTATTATATTGCTCTTCAGCTGCTTTAATTGCTTCATCCTTCTGTTTTTTACTATTCCGTACAACTTCCGCCGCTTGCTGTGCAGTAAGTTCTCCAGCTTGCGCTTTCATCCGTTCGAGGATAGACTTCGCTTCGAGTTCATTTTGAGATAAGTATTGTATTCCTGTTTCGACCATTTGTTGCTGGATTTGATTAATCTCTTGTCGTTCCGCATCTGTAATCGCTCGTTTTTGCTCTTTTGCTGTATTTAAAATCTCTGCAATTCTCTGTTGTCCTTGTTGAATAGTTTGTTGCTCTTGTTGTTGATGCTGTTGCAACTTCGCGAGTGCTTCTTGTTCTTCTTGCTCGGTTAGGGCGCTACTTTGAGCGAAAAAGTTTTGCATCTGTGTTAACTGCGCTTGGTGATCTTGTTGCATTGCCGCCAATACTTGATCCCCCATCTGGTCAAATATCGAGGTAATATTATTAGCCATTTCCTGTGTTACAGTTTGCCCATACCAGGACAGCTGATTTAAAGCTACTGTTGCCTGGTCGTTCAAATCGAGAAAAGCCCCTACTGCTTCTTGTGTTGCTTTAGATACTTTGTTTCCGAACAAATCAACTTCTATGGACGGTTTTTTCAGATGGTTAGCTAAAGCAACCGCTCCAATACCGAGACCAGCGAGTGCCGCAACAGCAATACCGACGGGGCCAGCAAGACCAGTAAAGACTGCAGGTAGCGCCCCCAGTTTAGCTGCCAGCGTAGCTATTCCCGCTACACCCTGCATAACCATTCCCGCAAACATAAGCATACCACCGCCTACAACAGTCAATCCCGCAGCTAGTGCAGCAAATTTCGCTATATTTTCTTTGACAGGTTCCGGCAGGCTGTTGAACCACTCTACCAGCTTCTGCAGGTGCTGGACTATGTTCTGGATTGCGGGGGTTAATGCGGTACCGATGGCGATAAATGCCGATTCTAAAGCCCCCTTAAACTCTTCCCATGCTCCCGCCAGGTTATTGGTCATTGTATCGGCCATTTGCTGGGCAGCGCCTGAACTATTCTGGAACTCGGTCGTTAAAGCCCCTAACTTCTCCGGCCCGGCTTCAATGAGCGTCAGCATACCAGACATAGCTTCAGCCCCGAATATCGTCGATGCAGCCTGGATTTGCTGCGCCTGGCTTAAACCGCTAAACTTCTCATGTAACTGAGCAATAATCTGCTGGAAAGGCAACATTTTTCCGTTTGCGTCCGTAATCTGTACGCCTAGCTGCTTCAGCATTTCCGCCGCTTCCTTCGGCGGGTCAGCCAGACGGATAAGAGCCATACGCAAGGTAGTACCAGCCTGATCCGCCTTAATGCCCGCATTGCCGAGGATGGCGAGGGCAGCGGAGACTTCTTCCAGGCTAACCCCAGCCGTCTTCGCCACTGGCGCGACGTACTTAAGCGAATAACCTATATCTGTGATAGAAATAGCCGAAGCATTAGCCGCGCTCGCTAGCACGTCCGCAATGTGGGCCATATCTTGAGCCTGCAAGCCGAAACCGGACATAGCCGCCACCATTATGTCGGCTACCGTCCCGAAGTTTTCGCCAGCGGCAGCAGCGGCGTTCAAGAGGCCTGGCATTGCGGCAATAATCTGGTTGGTATCAAAGCCAGCGGCAGCTAGAATTTGCATACCTTCTGCTGCTTCGCTGGCAGAATATACGGACTGCGCTCCTAACTCAATAGCTGCATCACGCAAACGCTTGAAGTCGGCTTCTGTGGCCCCGGATAACGCTTGCACCTTGGACATCTGCGCCTCGAAATCAGCGGCTGTTTTGACTGCGAAACCAAAGCCGGTGGCCATTGCACCACCGGCTAAGGCTACTTTTTGTCCCACGGAAGATAAACGCTCTCCTACGGCCCGCATACCCTCAAATCTGCTCTCTGCCTGCTTTATACTGCCCTCAATTTTGCGCATTGCGGCCTCAAAATCGTCTATTTGTGCCCCAATACGGACATAAATACTACCTACTTCAGCCATTCACATCACTCCGTAAATGGGTTATGCTATTGCCAAAACTTTTAGAAGGAGGACTTATATGACTAAAAGGAAGAAGCGGCAGGATATAAACCCTGCAGCGTGTGCAATCCCTAAACACCAAATTCTTTTCGCAACTCTTCCCATTCCTGCTGCAACTCTTCGGACGACTTTTCCTGTTTCCCGAAGGGCTTTAAAAGTTTCTCCAGCCGGGGCAATTTTTTTTGCCGCATCAACGCAGCCGTAGTCCATGCCAGCACGGTCAATTCCTGCTGTCGCTGCTCTTGTCGCCAACGGTAGCCCTCAGCCATTGCATTTAGTTCGGCAGGAGTAAGCTCCCAAAACTCCTGCGGTTTTAAGCCCAGAGGACCGGTGGCTAGTGCGAGGGCTTTGTCCCAGTCCCACTCTCCGCCACCGGCCCTGTCTAGTTTTTTGATTGCCCAAAGGCAGCGGTTAAAGCCTCGCCCACCTTTTCGGCCAAATAGGTTAGGTCTGCTTCATCAGCCAGCTCGCCTACTTTTTCCAGCGTCAGACTCGGGTCTTCCCACGAAAGCCCTGCCCAGAGGAACAGCCGTAACTCCTTAACACCCATCTTAACATTCCCAAGTTCCGACACGGGCACACCCAAGGCATCCTCCAGAGACGCCAACTGGTTCATTCCGTACCGTAGCCGCCTGGGTCTATCCAGTTCAATCGTCACGAAAGGTTTAGCCATTATATCACCTCATTATGGAGTCGGATTCTCAGTTAACGGGCCAATGCCTCTCAGTTCTACGCTGTAGGTAGCAACGTCGTCGTGCGGGGCCTCCCGCTCCAGGCTGGTGACAATCGCAAGGCCTTCCTCGGTATAGGTGTCGCCCTCCTTGACGCGCACCTTGACCTTACCCCGTTGCCGGATGGTCTGCTTTAGTTTCTGCAACGCTGTATCGTCCGAAATGTAGACCCCATCACAAGATAGGCTCCAGCTATAGATTGTCGGTTCTTCTTCTCGGGTTCCCTCAGGAGAATTTTTCGTGGTCACATCAATAGTTTCAACTTCTTCGGATAAGGTAGCTCCCCGTTGCCCACCAACTGCCGTCCATACCGGAGTAACATCGTCGCCGGTATTGACGTAAATCATCACATCAACGCCTCTAACTGCCATTTAGGACACCTCCAGGATTTTAAATCTAAACCGCAAAATACCATGCCTGTACCCTTCCGGGTCACGCAATGTGTCAATCATATCCATACGGCCTACTACAACGGCAAAGCCCTCGACAACGAGAGGGCTTGCAGTCAGGGCTTGCACCACTTGGTCGATTATCTGCTTCGTCTCGGCCATGCCCCGGTAGTCGCTCCACACGTGCAGCGTGTGGGTAACTTCCATCCCGGGGGCAGGTTTAGTGCTCCAATCAACTGCCGTATCTTCGCCCAGGGTAACGTATGGCATGGCCGCACCGTCTGGAATGTGGTCGTATACAGGACAAACAAGGTTAGTCTTCAGTCGGTCATATATGGCTTTTTGTAGAGCTAAAAGAGGCGACTTCATTTAATCGCCCCCTTGATAACCTTTGCTAATCCCTCCTCAAACCTTGGCCTTTCTTCTTCAAAAGCCGGGAAAAGATAGGGCTGCGCTCTCATTTTCCTTGTGCCATACTCAACATAAGGAGCATACGGCATATGTGGCCCAATTTGCGCCGACATAACGCCATAGAAATCTACTGTAATGGAGTTTCGTAAGGCCCCTGTCCGCACCGGGCAACGTTTCTTTGCTCCGAACTGGATATTAAGCGCCGACTTGCCGATCTGCTCCTGAACGGCCTTACGGACTTTAGCATTGGCGAGGTCTATCTTAGCAAGAGTTTCCTTTACGCCTTTAACTTCCAATGTCACAGTTGTTTTAGCCACTTTGCACCACCTCTGAGCAAAGCAGTTCGAACCAGCGATGTCGTTCCTCTACATCAACGACAGCCTCTATCTCCAACACTCTACCGTTATAAAGAAGCCGCAAATGCGGCTTTATCCCCTCTCGATACCTCATCACGACTTTGTGGCTTAACTCCGCCTGCACCTGCTGCGCCCGGTATCTTTCTGTTCCTCGCAATGGCTCTACCGCTGCCCATACGGTAGCCACGTCCTGCCATGTTTCGGTAATGCCGCCGTATCCGTCGTCTGCCCTAATTAACCCCTGAATAGTCACCCGGTGCCGCAGTTTGCCTACACTCATAGCAGCATCACCCGGTAAGGCTGCAAGAGAGTTTTGACCGCTGGAGGCAGTTCTACCACCTCATCACCCCGGTGTTCGTACAGGTGCGCTATCAGCATTAGGATAGCTTGCTGGATGACCTGCGGCACGTCGGCAGAAGTATCGCCATAGCCCGCCCTATAGCGGATTACCACGCCGCCGGGGTTGGCCGCGTAGAGTGGCACCTTAATGTGAAGAACATCCGGACTTACCAGGGCGTAGTTCTCTGCCGCGGCCGCTACCCCGTCAACGGTAATAGTCTCCACCGCCTGCACCGGGGGTCTCGGCAGGTGCAGCACTCCGCAGGCCGAATCCAAGGCCAGTTCCCACGTCTGGGTGATGAAGGCCCGCCGGGTGTACTCCTCCGCCTTCTGCCTTGCCGCAGCAATCAGCGCGGCAATAAGACTATCTTCTTCGGTTCCGTCCACCCTTAGATGTAGTTTTACTTCCTCCAGTGTCACTGGCTCTATTGTCGGTGGTGTCACTAGCCTTAGATACATTTTCTTTCACCTCGCTTGGCCCCTGCAGGCTCTTGTCCTGCTCGGCCACTCCCGCTTGTATCCAAGCCTTTGCCGTCTTTTCATCAACATCTGCAACAGAACCGGGCGTAAAAGCCCGGTCTGCTGTTGCAATGCTCCTTAATATCCTAATTCTCATCATTAATCACCTTTACGATGTTGCCATTAGCCCGGCATCACGCAATTTTTGTAAAAGTGCATTAAAATCTGCTACCAAAGTCGCTGCATCGGCAGCAGTACTATCTGCCTGTGCGGGCATCCGCTTAACTTCTATGCCTTGTAGTGTTAATTTGCCATTCACCCTTAAAATATCATCCCCAGTAGTAGGGTCATAACCTCTTGTAATATTACCCATTTAAGATACCTCCTTAGATATAGAATTTGGGAGGCTTTACAGCCCCCCTTTAGTCAATTACTATTACGCTGCTGGCACGTTCAATATTCTTAATGCGTCTGGCCTTATCACACCGCCACCGACTCTATAGTGCACTTTAAACCCTACAAGGCCAGCTTCAGCATATAGTTCTACCAACCTCTGTACAGTCATGCCAAGACGGTCAATGATCCTGTATCCGCTTCTAATGTCACCGAATATAGCTACATCAGCAGCAGTACCAGCAGAAGGAATATCTGGAATATCCTCCTGATTGTATACAGGATATCCAGCAAAGCTATTAGGCCTACCAGCCTGAAGTGAAGGCTGCCACAGATACTGGCCGTTCTTGTCTTTGAGTAATCTTATAGCCAATTCAGTTTTGGAGTTTACAATCAAAACTCCGTTTTGTCTGTACTGTGCGGGCACTTCATATATGAGCTTCAGTATATCATCAGCAGTGATTGCTCCTGCCTGTCCTGCATTGACTCTGGACACTACAGTACCATTCAAGATACCTTCAGGCTGTTTGTTAGCGTGGCCGGTGCCAATTACAAAGGCTGTATCCTCGGCCTCGGCAATTGCCCTAGAGAAGGAATCAGTCGTTATGCTCTCAAGCGCCACATCGGTGTCCATCAGCTCATCTTCGCCAATCTTGGTTAGACCGTAGAGGTCCTCGACATACTGATAGTCATCGCTCGGGGTCATGGTAGATTCGGTAATGGTAGTGCCGGTCTCCAGCTTGCCCCAGCCAACAGTAACCTCGGTCAAACTCCGCCTGCGAATTCTGTCGCTCTTGGTCTGGCGCACGGTCGCCAAGCTACGAATGACAGTCAGTTTCGGCAGTTCACGGTAAATCTCGGATTCAAGCTCTTCCGGAATGAGAATCTGCCCGGTCTCGTCAGACACCAAGGCCTTTTTCTCTTCAGGACTTAATGCGGGTTTGCCTTCGCGCATAAACTTGAAAAATGCTGCCTTCTTCTCGTTAGGCTGCCTGTTGTCCTTGCTGTCTCCCGGGACAGGAGGACGGTTAATCATTGTTTCAAGCTGGTCGATGCGTTCGTTAATCTTCTTCTGGAATTCCTCAAATTCGGCCTTGGTGTAAAGCCCCTTTTCCTTTGCCTCGAACTTCTCGCGCAGCTCCTTGATTAGCTTCTGCAACTCTAAGACTTTCTCTTCCATTTAGGCCACCTCCAAAAGTTTTTTCAGTTCGTTTATTGCATCATCCAGCAAGCAGTTATCCGACTTGCCATCTTCCGGCGGCTCCTTGTCGTCCTGAGTGGACTTATCCGGCTCAGAAGTTGCAAGGAGTGCCTGCAGTACTTGTATTGCTTGCTCCACCAACGCACTGTTGGCAGCAGACAAAACGCGGCCTGCTTTGATTTCATGGGCCGCGCCTATAACTGCATAAAGCAGCATGTTTAAGTCAGCATGTTTCTCCGCCCAGGGCGGCTCCCTGTCCATTTTGCGGTAGTACCGCTCTAAGTGCCGCTTCACAGCAGGAATGTCGCTGTCGGAAATGTTCACCCCGCCCCGCGCCCCCTGCACTGCGGCAGCGGCGGCGAATATTGCCCTGGGCACAGCTATGAGCTTGCCATCGATAACGTCGGCTATGGGCAGTTTGTATGAGCCGAAATTTTCAGGCTCATCAGAGTTATACCACAGGAAAGCCTTGCGGTATTTGCTCCAATCTATGTTTTCTTTTTCCGTCCCTCCTGCCCATTTTGCTATCCTGGCTCTCGCTGCGTCTGCATCCCATGCCCTTCCCTCATCGGCCAGGGGCAAGTCCTGGAACGGCACAACAGACTTGACCGCTGTAATCTGGGCTTTTGGATTCATGGGGAAAGTTACAAGTGACCACTCCCATAGACGTACCTCTTTAAGCCGCCGCACCGATCCATGCCAGGCTTCTTTGATTGTGTCGTAACCGATAGACAGCCCCCGCAAAGCCCCCTGTTTGAGCAAAGCATAAGCCTCTCGGCCCCTGCTGGTCTCTAGGTTGAGCTGTCCTCTAACCCGCAATCCTTTCCCATCCTCGCAAGCCTCCAGCGTTACGCCGATAGGTTCCCTCACATCGTGTTGCCAAAGGATCGGTAGCGTTGGGTTTTCTTTCAGCGTTTTCTTAAACGCCCCTGGCTCAATCACATCGCCGCCTAAATCCTCGTTCCCAAAAACTGCCGCATAACCCTCAAACACTCCGGCCTCGTCAAGCTGTTTCACTTCAAAGCGTAAACCCAGCTTTTCCATCCTTCTCACTCCCTTCTCAAAACTCTATAACCCACCGTACATCTACATCTTGGGTGCGCTGGTGGCACATAAGTGTACGGTATAGCCGCCGTAGCCCCTGGGTATGTCTCTTCCAAGCCAACCGTCATGCCGTCAAGCGGGCCGCAATGTGGGCAAACCCTTTCATCATGGGCCGTCATCCACACTTTGACCACTTGGCCGTCAAAAAAGCCTGCTGCATTGGCCTGCCTGATCGCCTCAAGCTGGCCGAAGTTATAGGCATAAGCCAGCTCTGTCCTGGCTATTGTCAGCGCTCGGTATCGGTGTAAATAGCCCGCATAGTTGCCAACCTGGTGCATGATCTTGTCAGCTTCCAGGCCCTCATCCCGCAACGCCTCCATGAAGCGCAAAACCGCATTGGCCTGTTTGGCTGTCAACCCGATCAGTGGCCGAATGATACGCCCCAGCTCATCGGGAGAAACTGGCGTGACTACCGCATACTGGCGAATGACCAGCCTGATTGCTTCCCGCTGATTGGCAAAGAGACTGGTGATAAGCTCGGCGCTCCTGGTTTGTATCCACTCATCAATCCGCTGGCCTGTGGGCGTAAAGAAGAAAGGCCGCCCCGCAAATTCGCTTATGTCATTGCCCAATACCTGGGCCGCCGTTTGCATAGCCTCCAGCCATTCTTGCCCCAGCACGTCAATCACAAAGCGGGAATAGTCCTGTTGCCACTGCAAAAGCCACTCCAGCGGCATTTCCCTGTCCCTGATAGCGTTCCTAAGCTCCTGGTATTTGATAGCCTCACGCTCGGCGTTCCATGTGCTGTATAGCCAGCGCACCATTTTTGGCTCTCTAGCGTTGAGATAGCGCCGCAGTTCAGCCAAAACGTCCCTGGTGTTCACTGGTATGGGTCGTAAATATGGTGGTATGCCTGGTGGGTCATAGGGCGGCACATATTCGCCTCGCCCTGGCGCTCCTGGGTCTGGAATTGGGCTGGGCCTATCCCGTCCGTATGGGTCAGCTTTTACCTTCATTCTTCCGTCTCCATTCCTCCGCCGCCCACTACATTGAGCGGCAACATATTCCCTGGCACCATCAGCACGTCACCGCCTTCAATCTCCTCATACCCCAGCAACACCCTGGCCTCGTTCCTGGTCAAAACGCCTTGCCGCACCGCTTCCATTGCTCTGTCCCAAACAGCGCCCCTGTCTTCCTGGAGCGCTTCGATCTCGTCTTTGTCATAGTCCACATAGAGACGGTCATCGCCAAATTGAGGCACCAGCCAGTTGTTTAGCTCATCCCGGAGCCAATCCATCAACGGAAGGACCGTCTCGGTGTAAAACGCCTGCCTAGCTTCTTTGTAGTTGCTGTAAGTTTTATTCGCCGTATCGCCAATAAGCTCCGGTGGCACTCCGAAGGCTATAGCAATTTCCCGCGCCGACAGCTTGAGGCCCTCCAGCCAGTGCATATCGGCAGGAGAAAGGCCCATCTCCTTCCAGTCCAGGCCGCCCTCTAGTAGTAAGGGCCTGCCAGCATTCTTTGCACCTGAATACTGTTCTTTTATTTGCTCCTTTAGGCGATTGAATTGCTCTTCTTGTAGCTCTTGTTCTGCTACCAACGCTCCTGGTGGTCTAGCCGAATTTTGGAGCAATGCCACATTCCATGCCCTGCTTTCGTTGTTCTGGTCTATACTTCTGGCCGCCGCCTCGATAGGGGACATGCCATACCAGTCATCAAGGGGGTTAAAGAGTTTCAGGTGCAAAATCTCCTCCGGGCCAAAAGTGACCGTTGCCCCCCCAACAGTGTACTGGTAGCCGGCCACAAGCTGTTGAGCATTCCCGGGTATCACTTTCATCCGGTCTGGCCTGAGTGCATATAGTTCCCTAGGTGCCCCTCTCTCCGGCCCCACAGCCTCGATATAGCTGTTTCCCGATAACATGAGATAAGCTACCACGTTTTCGATAAACCTGCTCCCACCCTGCCAGGGATTAGGTCTCCGTAGCAGCCCCGCCAGCGGATGGTCGTCCAACTCCTCAACGGTGCCCCGCCTGCCCTTGCGGTACACCAACCACGGTATGCCAGCACAGGCCATAGCAATCTGACGAATACAGGCAAAGACATAGACGTTAGCTTGATAGCCTTCCTTTGCAAAGCTGGCGTAATTCCTAGGTGTCCATATAGGCTGGCCTAGCATCATTGCAACTATTGCTCTTGTGGTCTGGCTTTGTTTCTGAAACCACGTTTTAAATCGTTCAAACAAATGCATCACCGCCTTTCTATAGCACCCTTATACGCGGTTCCACTCTCGAATTTAGCATCTCAAATGCTCCGCTTGCAGCATCCACCTGGTCATCATGTGCGCCGTAAGGGAACATCTCTATTTCGTCCAGGTAATCATTTATCCATGCGCCTCTTACCAGTTTCACGTTGCCTGCCTCCGCTGCCGATGAAAGCGGATTTGCCCTCATTTCCTTGCTCCCTGTAGTCTTATGCCCATAACACGTATAGCCTTTCAAAACCTCTCTCCTATAATGGTCTATCGTATTTTTCCCCGATGATCCAGGTTCCTGCTCGATATATATTTCAACATCACGCCCGTCTAGCTCTGCCGTCTGTTTTATAAGTTTTTCAACACCAAGCGGTGTTTCTCTCGTCCGCTTAACGTCAATAATGAAATATATACCGTCCTTTTCACACATCAGGACACCTACCGTCCAGTCTGGATCTTTGCCTGGCTTCGGTTCCGTTGCAGCCAAATCCCAGTAACGTACCCTGCGTACTCCAGCAGGTGCTGCGTCCACTATCTCAAACCAGTGCCGCTTGAATTTACGTCCCGCTTCCTTCGCTTCCCAGTCACCTCTAAGCAGCTGTTCTCTCGTTATCGGGTCAAGCTCATTTAAGCTCTTGATGTATTCATCCCTGTCAAGGTACGGGTTATCATCAAGCTTTGCCGGCACAAACGGCCTGCCTTTTGTCCATCCTTCCACTATAAACCGCTGCTTTACCCACTCATGCCCGACACCGCCGGGGTTTGAAGCGGATCTCATTCGCAACGGTATATCTACGCCTTCTAGCCTACGCAGACGTGAGAATAAATACCGGTATTGCGTTTCTGTGAACTGCGTCAATTCATCAAAACCAATAAACTGAAATTCTGCAGATTGATACCGGTATTTATCGTTTTCGCTTTCCAGATACCCAAAACTAAGCGTAGCACCTGACGGGAAGATCCATGTCTTTGTGCTGTCTCTCCATCTTGCTTTCGTGCCATCAAGCCACTCATGCGAACGGCTCATTAACGCTCCCGGCAATGATAAGTCCGCATAAGTCCGCCTAAACAAAATAGCCGCATACCCTGGTACATCAACATATTGTAACGCAGCCATCAATAAAGCATCCGATTTTCCGCCGCCTGCCGCTCCGCCGTAAAACGCTTCACGGTGCGGAAGTAATAAAAAATACGCCTGTTTCGGCGTAGGGTCATGCGGTATCCACGGGTTCTCCAGGACTGTCGCCCTCAGTACCGCCTTCAGGTACGCCTCGTCCTGCCAATTGCCTAAATACTTCTGCATACTTCTCAATTCGTTCAAAGATATTGTCATTTTTCACTTCTCCGTGTACCTCCTGTTTTTCTATTTCAGTAGGTTCGCCTCTGCTCAATCTTTCAAGTTTTGTCGCAATATCCAGCCATTTCGCCATATCTGCCGGGCTTAACTCCGCCGGGTCAATCTCCTGCAATCGCTGCGCTACCCTTTGTTGAAACGCCATAGCCAGCCTTGCATGGCGCTCTGCCATCTCAAGGATGGCCTTCTCCTTTTCTTCGCGCTTTTTGCGTTCCAGGTAGTCGTCATATGCCTTTGCACGTTCTACCCAGTTATGTTTCACGGACCAGTTTTTTAGGCGGCTTAACGGTCCTCTTCTTGACCTCTTTTCGTAGACCTTTTCAATGCTTCTGTCCGGTCCCATGTCCCTGTATATGCAAAAAGCAGCATATGCCTTGCTGCTTTCGTTTGGCAATCTATCCCATATTTCAGCCATACTTCTTCACCTCTTATTGCAGCCATCAACTCTCACTGCCTTTTGCGCGGTGAGCTGTTCCCACCGCGCCAGAATAATATCAACATATTTTGGTTGCAGCTCCGTGCCATAACATACTCGTTTTGTCTTTTCTGCAGCTATAAGAGTAGATCCGGCACCGAGAAACGGGTCAAAAACCAAATCGCCTCGTAGTGTTGTTAGCTTTATAAAAAACTCCGGCAACCCTACTGGATACATTGCTGGATGTTCCCATGTTTCTGTATTTCCCTGTAGTCTAATAACATTACCTGGCCGGGCTATTCCTTTTATAAAAGGCCCTGAAACACCCACATTACCGGTCTGTGTTTTGCTTATGTTTTGCGTCGTCGAGGCCCTTACTCTATTAGAGCGCTTTCCTA
>Ga0116168_1002150_pt1 | contig 13093 bp, 9 predicted proteins | sample AD_UKC129_MetaG_FD_89795 | JGI IMG/M metagenome (GOLD analysis project Ga0116168, IMG submission 89795) | Active sludge microbial communities of municipal wastewater-treating anaerobic digesters from Canada - AD_UKC129_MetaG | ecosystem: Engineered > Bioreactor > Anaerobic > Digestate | place...
ATTTAATAGGGTTTGGATACTTCTATTATATCACATAGAAGGGGGTTCTTGTATTTTTTTATTGCCCAAATCTATTGATTTTTCAATGTTCAGTGCACATTATTCACGTGCGAAAGTTGATTATTTATGTTTGACAACTGACATATACTAACTAACTGTCTGTTGTATTTTATTCACAATGTCATTAAACTATATATGTAACTATTTGTCAACACTGTGTATATTAAATAAGGAGGAGCATATGGAAAAAATCTTTCGCTCAATTACCGAACACAGAAAAATCGTATTATCAGCGTTTTTAATAGCCGCAATACTATGTGCTGCTCTTTCATTGCTGGTTCAGGTTAATTACAACATGGTGGATTATTTGCCCAAGGACGCACAATCCACCACCGCTATAAAAATAATTGAGGATGAGTTTGAAGGCGAGTTTCCCAATGCAAAGGTAATGCTCTCAAACGTATCAATAACTGAAGCTTTGGAGTACAAGGAAAAAATATCGGCAATAGACGGAGTTGCATCTGTGACCTGGCTTGACGATATAATAGGTTTGAATATCATAAAAAGCACACCTCTTGAATTTTTGGATCCCTCTATAGTAAAAAATTATTATTATGACAATAACGCATTGATGACTTTATCCGTCGAAAGCGGAAAAGAAGGCGAAGTTTCTGATGCGGTTTATGAACTGATAGGTGAAACCAATGCTGCGGCGGGAGAAGCTTTCAGTACTGCAAAAATGCAAGAAATGTCGGTATCAGAGGTTTTAAATGCAGTAGCAATACTGCTTCCGATTATTGTAATCATACTGATAATCTCCACTACCTCGTGGATAGAACCGTTATTGTTTTTATTGACCACAGGAATTGCAGTAATTATCAATATGGGAACAAATATCATTTACAGCGAAATATCCTTTATAACACTTACAGTCAGCCCTATTTTGCAACTTGCAGTATCTATGGACTATGCCATATTTTTGCTTCATAGCTTTAGTGATTTCCGTTCCGATCATGAACCCCAAGAGGCAATGATACTTGCCATGAAACAGTCTTTTTCTACCGTTGCCGCTAGTGCCGCAACAACGGTAATAGGCTTTGCAGCATTGATATTTATGCGTTTTGGCATTGGTGCTGACTTAGGACTTAACCTGTTTAAAGGTGTTGCTCTTAGCTTTATTTCAGTTATGGTATTCCTTCCTGCTGTCACTCTTTTATGCCACAATGCTATTGACAAGACCAGACATATAAAGCTCATCCCCAGCTTTAAAAAAGCTGGAAATGTGTTAATGAAACTAAGAATCCCTTTTTTCATACTTGCCCTGATGATTGTAGTACCTGCTTTTCTTGCTCAATCCAATACTGAATTTTTATATGGGACAGGCGCCGTTACAAACGCCTCCCGGCTCGGAAAAGACGCCTCGATCATTAAAGAAAAATTCGGTGAGGAAAATATGCTCGCATTGCTGGTGCCAAAAGAAGATCCGGGTAAAGAAATCGAGCTTTGCGATGCACTCAATAAAATTCCCAATGTAAAAAGCGTTGTATCTTATGTTACAGCCGTAGGATCAGAAATACCTCGTGAATTTGTTCCTGAAGATGCCGTACAACAGTTTTACTCCGAAAACTATTCGCGGATAATTATTTATACGGACACGGAAGAAGAAAGCCAGGATACCTTTGACACTATCCAGGCTGTCATCGATACAGCAGCAAAGTATTATGACACTCATTATCTGGCAGGGCAAAGTGCCACACTGTTTGACATGAAAAATGTTGTCTCAATAGACACCGGTATTGTAAACCTGCTGGCTATAATAGGCATATTCATTGTCTTGCTGGTTACATTTCGTTCTCTGAGCCTTCCGTTTCTATTACTGTTTACAATCGAAACGGCAATTTGGATCAATCTGTCTTTTCCATACTTTTCAGGGAATGCTTTAAGCTTTATAGGGTACCTGATAATAAGCACGGTTCAGCTTGGGGCCACAGTAGACTATGCGATACTGTTCACCAACACTTATTTATACAACAGAAAAACCCTTGACAAAAAAGATGCCATGAGATTGACAACAGAAGACAACCTGACTTCCGTCTTAACATCTGCCGGAATTCTCGCCACCGCAGGATTTGCATTGGCATATACTTCAAGCAACTCCATTATATCCGATCTTGGAACACTGCTTGGAAGAGGAACGCTGCTGTCCCTTGCCATGGTATCCCTTGTACTGCCGGCTTTGCTCGTACTTTTCGACGGAATCATTCAAAAAACAACCCTAAACCTGAAAAGTCGGTTGCAAAAGGATACATAATAATGACATTCATTTTAAATAATCAATTATAAGGAGTGAGTTAATTAATGAAAAAGATTCTTTCTATTGTATTGATCTTTGCATTTTTATTGATATATGTTATTCCGTCATCGGCAAATAATACTCCCTCGCCAAAAGAGGAGGTTGTTTACGGTATTCTCAATATCGACGGAAGTGTCAAAAATCTCTATGTAGTAAATATCTTTACATCCGGAAACATCACCGATTACGGCCATTATTCCGAAATACGGAATTTGACTAATTCTGAAAAAATAAATAGAAACGGTGATGAAATAACAATAAACACCAAAGCTGACAGGTTTTATTATCAGGGAACACTCGAAAACAGAGAACTTCCATGGGATATTGCAATAAAATACTTCCTGGACGGTAAAGAAATTTCCGGAAAAGACCTTGGCGGGAAAAGTGGTGCTTTAAAAATCAATGTGTCTGTAAAGCAGAATAAAAATGCCAACAGCATCTTTTTCAACATCTATGCACTTCAAATTACCATATCCCTTGATAACAAGTTATGTTCCGGCATAAAAGCCGAAAATGCCACCATAGCCGAAGCAGGAAATAAAAAGCAACTGGCATACACTGTTTTACCGGGTAACAGCGCTGATATTGTCGTTACAGCAGATGTTCACGATTTTGAAATGGAACCGGTAACAATAAACGGTATCAAACTTGCCCTGGACATAAACATTGACAACAGCATATTCAACGAACAGATTTCCGAACTTGCCAATGCCATAAAAAGCCTCGATGACGGTACTTCCGAATTACTTAACGGTATCAACAGCCTTTCGGACGGAATGCAAAAATATATTAACGGGATGAAAGCATTCAAAGACGGTCTTGGCCAACTTTCCGACGGTGCCGGCAAGCTGGAAGCAGGAGCATCGCAAATAAAAGGGGGTTTGTCCGAATTAACAAAACAAAACGACTTAATATTAACCGGTGCAATGGCAATTCAACAATCCACCTTTGATTACGTCAATTCACAACTTGGCAGCATGGGACTGGAATTCCCAGCTCTCACACCTGAAAACTACAGCGCAATATTGTCATCAGTTCCTCAGCTTAGTTCTGTCAAAAAACAATTGGACGGAGTGGTTCAGTTTACTCAAGGACTTAAAAGCTACATGGATGGAGTCTCACAGATAGACAGCGGTATTTCGGATTTATCAAAGGGAATATCGGAGTTTAAGCTTTCCACCTCAAAAATATCTTCATCGGCAAATGAGCTTTACAACGCAGGAGCAGAGCTGAATGCAGGAATAAAAAAGTTCCGCGACGGGCTTGCCTCATATAAGGCAGGAACAAACAAACTCAGAGAAGGTACCTCCAACATAGATTCAGAAATAGAAAATAAGGTTGATGAAATACTTTCCGGCATTTTCGGTAATGACAATAAAGTAGCTTCCTTTGTGTCCGATAAAAATACCAATGTCACCGCTGTTCAATTTGTATTAAAGACAGAACCCGTAAACGCACCTGAAATTAAGGAACCTTCAGTTCCGAAATCTGTTAGGCTTAATTTCTGGCAAAGACTTTTAAAACTTTTTGGACTGTATAAAGAATAATACAAAAGCATGCAGGAATACTCATATTCTTCATAGTAAAATGTAATATATAACTAAAAATTCGCCATAAAAAAGATTTTCACATGAATAATTTACTAGAAAACTATTAATAATGAAAAGGCTAGTATTGTATTAATTATAATATACAGATGCAGTATTTAGCCTATATATGATATTTTCGCCGCGAAAACGGTAAAATTTAGTTATCAGAGAAGATTAGTTAACAAATATAAATAAAAATAATGAATGGATCGATGATTATAATGAATAGGAGTTGCACAGGTATTTCTGTTAAACAAGCTTTAGAGGATAATTTGACAAAAAATGAGTTAGATGTGCAAAAGGCTAAAATTACCAGGTACAGAAGAAGATAAAACAGGTGGCTCAAATTAAATAAATTGATGGAGGCTTCCCATGAATAAAAAAACAGATTTTATAGTAGGAATGATATTTGCAATTGCTACTTTAATTCTTATTGTATTATTTCTGACCAACGATACTTTTTTCAATTGGGCTTTTGAAAGACACCATAATATATTAAGCTGGTATATTAGGCCGTTATTTATAATACCAATGGTTATATTTGCATTTAAGAAAAGTTTTACCGGCATATTTGCATCTATTTTTGCACTTTTTACAAGTATGTTCTGGTTCCCTGCACCGGACGTGAAAAATCCTCAGGTTTTAGAATTTTTAGCTTTTGAAATGGATTACCTTAAGGGTACATGAACCGCTCAAAAAATAGTGATAAGTCTTGCAGTACCGCTATTTTTCTTTATGCTTCTTACAGCAGCATGGAAAAGAAACTGGAAATGGCTTTTGAGTGTCATCATAGGAGCAGCTGTTCTTAAATTTCTTTGGAGTATTGCATTTGGCGGAGAAGCAGGCATGTCTATTTTAAAACCTGCATTATTTGGCTTGATACTTTGTATTGCTGGACTAAGCTATTTTTTTAGAAAGTATCGTCATGCAGACAAAAATTAACAATTGCTCAAATAAAGCCTCTATGCCCTCTTCGTTAAATATATCAACAGCACTGCGGTATATTCCGCCTGATATAATCACACAGAATCTCACATCATTCAGAAAATAATGTATTAAGCAAAGTCCGAGAATGGACTATTTTCATAATCATTCTCTTGCTAAATCTTAATGTTCACTCATTTTTAATATCCTTAATACTTTTCTCCAATATTTCTGCTGCAGGATCAAACCAACAACCGTTAAAGAATTCTATCCTGCCTATCGCAGTTTAAAGAATTTTCAGAATCGATTGGAAGTTTAGCAAACACTTTTAATTTGTGCTTTCCGGCAGTTTCATCAATATGGCTGTCTCCGAAAATTTTGTGCTTCTTACCGCAATCCGGACTTCTATAAGTAGGACATATTTTCCACCAAAGCAATAACAGGAATATACATTTCCGGTTTTAACATGCAAACAATATTCTTTATTATCTCAACCTTTTTTATAACATTGCAAAATATACTCCTGTTTTTTCAAACTTCATTACAATATATTTTTCTTACTCACCATGCCGATATATCTATTGCTATAGAACAAAGAACTGCTCCTTGTTCTAAAGTACATTAGATCACATACTTTCTCGAATATACATCAAAATACTTGGCATAGGTTTCATTTTTCAATTGTTTTAAGCTATCAAGATATTCATGTGTATCAAAGGAATCCGATTCCAATGCAATCATTGCAACAGCTATATTGGAACAGTGATCCGCTATACGCTCGTAATTGTTCAAAATATCGTTGAATATAAAACCGGAACTGATGGAACAGAAGCCTTTTTTCAGTCTTTGAATATGGTGGAGCTTCAGTTCTTCGCACAGATAGTCAATCAACTCTTCCAATGGTTCAATTTTCTCTGCAAGCTGCAAATCATTATTAATAAAAGAGTCAATTGCCATCGTAACAATCTCTGCGACTGCATTCTCAACTACACACAGCTCATTCTTGGCATCGTCTGAAAATACAACTTTCTTTTCATAAATTTCTTTTGCTACCTCAGCAAGATTGACCGCATGATCGGAAATTCGCTCAAAGTCGTTAATTGTATGCAAAAACTTTCCGGTGCGTTCATTTTGTTCGTCATTCATTTCCTTACCTGTAATTTTTAAAAGATATGTTCCGAGCTTGTCCTCATATCGGTCTACTACATTTTCAATTAACTGTATACGTTCATAATTCTCCTTTGAGAAGCTATGAATCAGTCCAAATGACAGGAATAGATTTTCTTTTGCCTTGGCGGCCATATCATTAATAGCATCATGGCATTGCTCGAGAGCAAGTGATGGATGATCTACAAATCGCTCTTCCAGCGGTTTCAAAGGCATGTCCTCAACGTTTTTTCCTCACTGGAGCGAACAAGCCAGCTGGAGAGGGACTCAAGCTGTCTGTAAAGAGGAAATAGGGTTGTAACCACCACAAACCGATAGATGCTGTTGAGCGTTGCTACAGTTGTCATTGTCATAGTTTCCCCAATAAAAGAAAAATTCAAAAAAGCGTTAAGTCCGTAGAACACCGTTGCGCAGAGAATAACTCCAATGGAATTGCTGGTAAGGTAAGCCAATGCAGTACGCTTCCCATCTGTGGTTGCGCCTATGGCAGACAATAAAACCGGAACAGAAGCTCCTATAGAGATGCCCATGATAAGAGGAAGAGCCATATCAAACCGAACAGTTCCAGTCATGGCCAATGCCTGTAAAATTCCTACAGCAGCAGAAGCGCTTTGCAGAATGCTGGTAAAGATAATACCCACAAGAATACCCAAAAAAGGATTTGAGAATTCCGTAAGAATGTTGATAAATCTCTCATTATCTCTTAATGGCATCACGGCACCGCTCATAACAGACATACCGAACATCAAAACCACAAACCCAAGAAGCACATTGCTCAGATGTTTTTTATAGTGTTCTTTTGAGAACATACGAAAATAGATACCAATCAACGCCGTAATACAAGTTAACGTGTCAGTGGAAAACAGCATGAGCCAACCGGAACCCGCATCGATTCCGGACAGGCATATAATCCATCCGGTAATACTGGTGCCGAAACTCGCACCAAGTACTATCGGAATAGCTTGCCTGACTTTCATAATGCCTGAATTTACAAAACCAACAACCATGACCGAAGTTGCTGAAGAAGATTGAATTACTGTGGTTATTCCTGTTCCGAACAGTAGTCCTTTTAACGGAGTCCCCGTGAGCTTGTACAGAATTACCTCAAGTTTATTTCCGGCTACCTGTTTTAAACCTTCTCCCATCAATGTCATACCAAACAGGAACAAAGCTACACCGGTAATCAATTCTATAATATTTGATATATTCATATGATCTCCTTCCTTATAAAACACCAAATCCGTAAATCTACCAAATTGCCGGCATCAAAACCGATACCGGTATTCGAATACCTTTTCTCTGATCTGTTTTTTATTTTTAAACATACTGATATACTGTCTAATCTTCCAATTCAGGTTATTTAATTTTATATTTTAAGACTGAAACCAAATTGTATATACTCTGAATTTTATCAGAAGATTTCATATCAATTGAATTTGAGTATGACGCATGCAATGAATTTTTGTTTATAAAATTATATATTCAAGAGCCTACTTAATAGAAGTTCGTAACATTTCTTAATATTTCGTCGTAATCATCCTGTAAAAGTTAATATCTATAAAATAAATTGTCTTATATCGAAATTCATTCAAATAGGCATATCATTGCTCCATGCAATATCCTCAAACCTTGCATGGAGCTTCTGCAATTGCCAGAATCATTTTACTCACCTTCCATTTGCATTTCAATCCGGTTTCATCTCTAATATCTATTTTAAAGCCTTTTAGCATTAACCAAAATAATTGCTCCAAAACTATTATATCAGTAACTCTTCTTATCGACAACAATATCGGTAACTTAACCCTTTCAAATAAACTACAGGTAAGTTCTACCCTTCAGCCGCTGCCGCAGCAGCTCAAAAATATTAGTTGTCAATGGGCTTTTTTTATTCACAGTAATATAATAATAAAACCATATTAGTGGAACACAAACAGAAGTAAACCGACAATAGTATGATCAATTTTCATCCTATCCCGTTTTCTCGAATCATACTATAATTTTTGACGTGAAAAATTCTTTCCATATCTTGTTTGCTCTGTCCTTGTTATATTATCTGTATACAAAGGCTTCCTTCTACAACTTTCCAAAAATCAGCAACACTGTGTTTATATCTCCAGACATCGTGATTTTTAGGTATATCAGAACTGTGGACTTAATAAAGAAGAGATAAGTCCTTTCATATAGGAAACCAAATCTTCTATACCATTTTCAAGATCAATCTGAATAGCTTTTATAGTAAGTACCCCGTCATTTTTGGGAATATTTATGTCACATAATAAAGCCTTATCTTCAGTTGCTCCCAACATTTTAGGGTATACAAGTACTATTTGGTTGCAGTTGTATCTTATACTGTAAGCCAACATCTGATAAATATCATTCTGAGATAAGCTTATATTTCCTTCATCACTAAAAGCTTCCTTATACTTGGCATCAAAGATCATAAGAACATCATCGTTCCTAACCAAACTTATATCAGGTATGAGAAGGAAGCTGTTATGCCCGTTCATTGTACCAAGATAGCGAAATGGTTTTTGATATTGAACGTTAAAATCCGGGAAGGCCGCATCGTTAAGCAATTTATAGACCATATATTCAAAAAGCTTGTTCACCGGGACCAGGAAGCTGAATGTAGACTCATCACCCTTATTTAAATTCACCGATGAGTTGTTATAAAACATCTTTGCCATATTAAAAACTGTCTTGTACTGATGATTCAAACGTGTAAAAACAACCTGATCCCATATATTACCTGTCAGCTTTATCTGATCGACATCTTCAAGCCACAGTAATGCCTGTCTTAGCTTAATTTTATTTTCTTTAACAGTAGTTCTGTTAAGTAGATTAAAAATAACAGTTTTAAATATGCGATTCATCAGAATGTTCTCTGTGAACTGCTCATATTCCAGCAAATGAAGATGATGCCTGTAGCTGTTCCTTTTTATATTTCCTGTAAAATTTATCTTACCTCTGATGAATGGCTCATTTTCAGTAACCGGACTATAACTTCTGTTAATGTCTTTTTTGAAAAGTAACAACAATTCATTGGCAAATATTCCAATCAGCAGTTCAAGTATATCGCCCTTATACAGCCCGGTATTCTGAGGCGCAGAAATATGCTTCACATGAATAAATTCGGTAAACACAAGCATCTTAACCAGTATTTCGAAAGCTTTGTCGAACAAACTTTCATCCTGTACTCTTCGTGCTATTTTGGGATAAATTAGCAGCCTTGTTTTATTCATTTGTATAAATCCGGTATAATGGTTAACAAGCAGTTTTCCATCAGCTTGCAATATAAGGTTGCTGTCGCCTATCAAATCTCTGATCGCCAAAATATCTTGCTTTTCCTGCTCGTTAAGCACACATTTTGTTTGCGTTCCTTCAAATACCTTAATAATTCTTGTTCTATCCATTGTTCTTCACCGAATATATGGCCATTATTTCTTTTTCAAACTCAGACGGTTCATTGCCGTTATTTGCCATTCTTAAAAATCTGACATTCCCGTTATTGTCAAAAAATTTTGTTCCAACTATCTTAGCAAGCGCCGGTATATCATTGTAAAAGTATTCTGCAAGCAAAGGCAGTATCTTATAATACCATGTCTGATAAAGGCCTTTGAGTGAATCAATCCCCATAAAATATGCATGGCCTATACGGTGATCCCTGTCATATAGTTCAACAATCTTATTGTTAATTGCGTCCATTAGCTTTGTCAAGTCGATACGGTCATTTATAATAGGATTGTTATCATTTTTAGCCAATATTGAAGAATCCGGCTCTATTTCAACAAAGGTAAATCTTCTTCTCAATGCAGTATCAATAGCCGCAATTGATCGGTCTGCCGTATTCATTGTCCCTATAATGTAGAGATTAGCAGGCACCCTGAACGATTTTTTTGAATAGGGCAGAATAGCATCTTTCCCGCGCTTGTCCTGCTCTATCAATGTAATTAGCTCTCCGAAAATTTTTGAAATGTTGCCTCTGTTGATTTCATCGATAACCATATAGTAAGGCTTTATTTGGTGTTTATCCTCCTCATCCTGCCGGTTAGCCGAACTCTTTTCTATCATATCTACCACATCAGATACTGTCATTCTTGATAATTTATAAACAGTTTTTAAAGTCAGTGTAGTGTTATTGTTATACTTTTTAATATCTATGGGGTAATTAAGGTTCTTTAGCCAAACCACTTTCCGGCGGTGTGCATATTTATCTGCATTTATATGAAAATACTCTGAATTAACTATTCCTATCTGCCGTATAGTCTCAGGACTGTTGTAAACCAGCACAACATCTCCTGCTTTCATTTCATGGACAAATGAGTATATAGTGTTTGCATTCTGTATCGGCTTTTCTCCATACTTGCTCTCATTGCCAAGCAACCTGAATATATCATCATAATCGGCATCGCTAAGGTCAGTGTCATTGATCCAGTCAATAGCTATTTCATTCTTTTGCAGGCACTCATTATAAATGGCATCCGATTTCTTCTTTTCGCCCAGCGATATCTTCCATATCGTACTGTCTGAACTTATTTGCTCAATATATGCAGCGTTTTCCTTCCTCTTGATCAACTCCTTTTCAGCGTTTATACAAAACTCTTTAAAGATGCCGTTTTCCAACGTGTAAGCAATACTTTCTCCACCTTCACCTAGCACCGGCCTGATACCCTCAATAAACTCTTCATAAGAATATGACTAGTGAAATGTGATATTGCGTACCCTGTTTTCCTCCTTTGCTCTGCGGTAACTGCTTTTCTTATTGTAATAGATCTTTTCGAACGCATCTATGATTTTTTCCGTGGCATAGGTCTTTCCTGTGCCGGGAGGACCGTATAATATCAGATTAGGATTAAAGTTAAGCAATCCTGCAAGCTCACTGTATTCATCATTTGATTCTTCAGTTTCATCATCAGGACCTTCCTGAATTATTGGCTCATCACCCTCGCCAGTTGTACCGGAAGAACGTTTCCTGCCCACAAGCAGATTATCATAAAGTTTGATTGCATCTGATACTTTATAGTATCCAAATTCTTCAAGTTGCTCAATCAGTTCAACGAGGAATTTATATTTTTTCGATGCACCATCCTGAACAGCAAAGTCTTTTAGTTGATGGATTGTATACCTTTCATCCGGTTTATTGCGGTCTTTGTACAAAGCATTCAGTTCTTCGTAAAGCTCAAACTGTCCTTGATTAAACCGTTGGATTTGTTGGATTTTTAACTCATCTTTATCGGATATAAGCACTCTAATGTCGCCATTTTTGTATTCCACATCAGCTTTCTCTAGCGCAACATATATGTTTATTACACCAGTTTCAAAGTCAATGTCATCAGGCTCCGGACAGTCTTTCCTTGTTTTAATCGGTATAAAGCCCAGGTTCTTGACACTCTTTGTAACCTTGTTTACGAGATTCAAATCGTGCACAAAATATTTATAACGTGTAAAATCATTAGTTACACTGACATCTTCATATTTCTTTATCTCCTCGAAAAGCAGAACCCCATCATCATGAGGATTTACGGCATTTTTCATTTGAGTATATTCTTTTGCTCTCCAAAGCCCTATAATCTTACCATTATATGCCGGGAATACATAATCGCCAACCTTAACCCCTCCATACCAGACGCCCCCCTCTGCACCGGCTGAATAATACTTTTTCTCAATCTGCTCCGGATACTTGGTACTGAACTTACCTAAAAAAATTCGAGCCATAATGTATACCTCCCGATATGATTATATACTGTCTTACGCAAACAAATATAGATTCATTGAATTCAAAATGACTTAAGTGGCTTCACGATCCGGTTTTCCAACTCAGTATCATCCGTTATGCTGACCAGTGACAGACAGAAAATTGAGGCTATTTGTATATGATCACAGCCTACGGGTTTTACATCATAAACGGTTCCATCAAAAGCATGCCCGTCCTTGTATTTTTCATCTTCCCATTCAAAACAAAGTCTCCACAGATCCCAATGATCCCGTTTACTCAAATCACTATAGATAATTTTACCTACGGAAATAATTGGCTCGTTAATTTGCCAATTTACCGTTCAGTTTTGTCTGGATCATAATCATCACATCCAATCTTTATCATGGCATTATATGTCTTTTTATATACTGCTCTATTTCTTCATCGGACATTTCCGGATACGTTTCCTTCAGCCCTAACCTGATAACATTAATATACTTGACACATGGCTTTCTCTCATACACAACGAACGAATGAGTGAATGTTTTAACGGGAATACCATCGACTTCGCCCAGGCAAAGGATTTTGTCATACCAACTTTCGCCTTCCTGCTTTTGAATGTCCATAAACTGGTCATATGTTATCTTATATATTTTGCCAAGAGTCATCATCGAATCGTTCCTTTCAGGATCCAAAAATGCGACTCCTCCATTTTCCCACTTTTGTGATTTCTTGCCGAAATACAATTTATGCGGTATAGCGAACGGTCTTTCATCCAAGGGATCTGATTTATCTTTGCATCCATTGTAGTGAGCACCGTTAAATCTGCATTCACCGCCTTTAATATAGTGCATGAACCTTTCCTTAAGTATGTTTGAGCCATAGCAAGCATACCATACATATTTTTCACTCATATATATAACACAACCTCCTTTCCACAGCTGTTGTGCATAATTCAACTTATCGGTAATGTCATAACGTTTTGTGATATAGTTGATATAATGGTATAATTAAAAGAGCTTCCTGCTTAATTTAACATGTTTTCAATTCCGGTAGGATACCGGTTTTCAGTCTGCTGAACTCTCTTTTACCAGATTTCCTCTGCCATAATCAGATATCCTATGTTATTCTATCTAATTTATACATAGCTTTTATTATTTATGAATAAATAGAAGACGGCAATAATTTCGCATATTAAATTTTTGCACTCATTGATGCAATTATAAATTATATTTATCTTGATTAATTGTAAAATTAAATGCAACAGGTAAAATGTAGTAAAAAAATTAACAACCATAGTGAGAAATCATGTATGATTTAGGTGTCCAATCCAAACATACAGGAGGTTCTCAACTATGGTTATCA
>Ga0116168_1002156_pt1 | contig 13042 bp, 8 predicted proteins | sample AD_UKC129_MetaG_FD_89795 | JGI IMG/M metagenome (GOLD analysis project Ga0116168, IMG submission 89795) | Active sludge microbial communities of municipal wastewater-treating anaerobic digesters from Canada - AD_UKC129_MetaG | ecosystem: Engineered > Bioreactor > Anaerobic > Digestate | place...
CGGCGCGGGCTACTTCTTCTTGAGCGACTTCTCCGAGGTCGGCGCCTCGCCCGAGGCGGCGAGGGCGGCGTAGTACGCGCGCGCCTCGTCTTGCCGGGCCTGCTCGGCGCCCGACGCGATGGGGGCGCGCACGTGCTCGGGGGCGAAGCCGTAGGCATCCACCAGGTCTTGCGCGTGCGGGCGCAGCCGCTGCACGAGCCGGTCGATGTAGCGCGAGACCGAGGCCGCGCGCTGCGTCGACAGCCGCCCGTTGATGATGTACCAGGCCAGGTGCTTCTCGATCAGGTACATGCCGAACAGGTCGCGCAGCCACGTGAGCACCTGCGCCGTGCCGGCGTCGGTCACCTTCGCGACGCCGTCGCTGAAGGCCTCCCACTGCAGCAGCTCGCCGTGCGCGCGGGCCGCCTCGATGAGCTCGGCCTGGTTCGCGTTGAAGAGGTCGGCCGCCTCGGCGGGCGACGCCTTCGACGCGGGGCGCAGCCGCCCCGCGATGTCGGAGATCATCTGCTCGACGCGCCCCGCGAGCAGCTCGTGCTGCTGCTCGGCGCGCAGCCCCAGTTCGACCGAGCGCGCCGTCGAACCGAAGTCGGCGACGGCCTGGCCGAGCCGGCGCAGGCCCGCACCGTGGAACACCTTGCCCGCGGTCTGCTTCGCGGCGAACGAAGCCAGCTTCGCGGCATCCGCGCCCTTGAGCTGCCGCGCATAGTCGGCGAGCAGGCGCTTGCCGACCAGCTGCAGCAGGATGTTGTTGTCGCCCTCGAAGGTGACGTAGACGTCGAGGTCTTGGTGCAGGCCCACCATGCGGTTCTCGGCGAGGAAGCCCGAGCCGCCGCACGCTTCGCGCGCCTCTTGCACGGTCGACAGGGCATTCCACGTCGACAGGGGCTTGAGCGCGGCGGCGAGGGTCTCGAGGTCTTCGCGCTCCTGGGGCGTGTCGGTGCGGCCCGAGAACACGCCGTCGAACTTGCGCAGCAGCTCGTCGTTCGAGAAGAACTGCGCGTAGTTCTGCGCGAGCAGGGGCAGCAGGCGCCGCTGGTGCTTGCCGTAGTCGAGCAGCACCACCTCGTCGCTGCCCGAGCCCGAATCGAACTGCCGGCGCTGGTTCGCGTAGGTGAGGGCGATGTAGAGCGCGAGCGCGGTGCCGGTCGTGGCGGCGCCGTCGAGCGAGACGCGACCCTGCACGAGCGCGCCGAGCATCGTGAAGAAGCGCCGTCCGGGACTCGGGATCTCAGACGAATAGGTGCCGTCGGATGCCACGTCGCCGTAGCGGTTCAGCAGGTTGAAGCGGGGCACGCGCACGTGGTCGAACGCGAGGCGTCCGTTGTCGATGCCGTTGAGGCCGCCCTTGACGCCGTCGTCTTCGCTCTGGATGCCGGGGAGCATGCCGCCCTCGGCGTCGCGGATCGGCACGAAGAAGCAGTGCACGCCGTAGTTCACGCCGCCCGTGATGAGCTGCGCGAACACCGTGGCGGCGCGCCCGTGCAGCGCGGCGTTGCCGAGGTAGTCCTTCCACGCGCCGCGGAACGGCGTGTTGATGACGAACTCCTCGGTCTCGGGGTCGTACGTCGCGGTGGTGCCGATGGATGCCACGTCGGAGCCGTGCCCGATCTCGGTCATCGCGAAGGCGCCGGGGAGTTCGAGCTCGATCACGTCGCTCAACCAGGCATCCCAGTGCTTCTTCGTGCCGAGCTGGTAGATGGCCGAACCGAACAGGCCCCACTGCACACCCGACTTGATCTGCAGGCTCGGGTCGGCGAGCACGAGTTCCATGAACCCGGCGAGGTTGGCGCCGTTGTTCTCGAGGCCGCCGTACTCCTTCGGGAACGCGCGGCGCGAGCCGTTGTTCTCGACGAGCAGCCGCAACTGGCCCAGCACCCGCTCGCGGTGCTCGGGCACCGACTGGCCGTCGATGCGCCAGAACGCCGGGTCTTTGATCATCTCGCGCGCCTCGCGGCGCGTCTCGCCCCACGTGCCGAGCAGCAGGTCGGTGACGGCGTCGACGTCGATGCGCGGTTCGTGCGCCTCGTCGGCGGTGTGGGCCGCCGTGGGCGCACCGCCGGCGGGCGTGCGCCGGCTCGTCGCGGGGCGCGTCGGGTGAAGGTTCGAACGGACGGCGGCGTCGGTCATCGGCATACCTTTCGGGGGCAGGAAGGATCACTGCCGACGGTAGGAGCGCGACAACAGTCACGCAATACCGCTGAAGGATGCCGACAAAAGTGCTCGGGCGAACACGCGGGCATCCTGTGGCGACACCCAAACCCACGACCGTTGAGACGGCGTTCCACCTGCCGGGCTCGGCTTGTCCTGGCCCACAACGGGGCACCATACTTGGCCCACCCTGCTACAGCCGCCGCTCCCACCTCTCACGGAGGCCACCATGATGCCACTCGGACAGCAACTCGCTCGGCGCAAGCCGATCGTCTTCCAGCGCCAGCACCGCGAGGGCGAGGAGCTCGCCCGCAACCTCGGCACGTTCCAGCTGATGATGTTCGGCGTCGGCGCCACGATCGGCACGGGCATCTTCTTCGTGCTGAGCGAGGCCATCCCCCTCGCGGGGCCGGCGGTCATCATCTCCTTCCTCCTCGCCGCGCTCGCGGCGGGGCTCTCGGCCCTCTGCTACGCCGAGATGGCCTCCGCGATCCCCGTGAGCGGATCGAGCTACTCCTTCAGCTACCACGCCCTCGGCGAAGGGGCGGCGGTGCTCGTCGGCGGCTGCGTGCTGCTCGAGTACGGCGTCGCCGTGTCGGCCGTCGCCGTCGGATGGAGCGGCTACTTCAACGAACTGCTGGGCCACCTGTTCGGATGGCAGCTGCCGCCCGAGCTGTCGCACTCCTTCGTGCCCGGTGACGACGGCGTCGCGACGGGCGGCATCGTGAACCTCCCGGCGATCGTGCTCGTCATCATGTGCATGCTGCTCCTCATCCGCGGCGCCTCCGAGTCGGCCACGATCAACGCGATCATGGTGCTGATCAAGCTCGGCGTGCTCACCATGTTCATCGTCATCGGCTTCTCCGCCTTCCAGGCCGACCACTTCGACAACTTCTTCGGACAGGCGGCCGGCATCAGCGGCGCCGCCGGGGTGATCTTCTTCTCGTTCATCGGTCTGGATGCCGTGGCGACGGCGAGCGAAGAGGTCAAGAACCCGCAGAAGGCGATCCCGCGAGCACTGCTCGGCGCCCTGGCCATCGTCACGGGCTTCTATGTGCTCGTGTGCATCGCGGGCCTCGCCGCTCAGCCCGTCGCGTGGTTCGGCACGCCCGAGGCGGGCGAGGCCGGCCTCGCGAAGATCATGGAGCTCGTCACGGGCATGCCGATCTGGGCCACCATCCTCTCCGCCGGCGCCGTGATCTCGGTGTTCTCGGTGACGCTCGTGACCCTGTACGGGCAGACGCGCATCCTCTTCTCGATCTCGCGCGACGGCATGGTGTCGAAGAAGTTCCTGCAGGTGAGCCCGAAGTACGGCACGCCGGTGTTCAACACGGTCGTCGTGTCGATCCTCGTCGCGCTCGTGGCCGGGTTCGTGCCGTCGGACTATCTCTGGGACAGCGTGTCCTTCGGCACCCTGGTCGCCTTCAGCGTCGTCGCTCTGTCGCTCATGGTGCTCCGCCGCCGCAACCCCGAGCTCGAACGCCCATTCAAGGTGCCGTTCTATCCGGTGGTCCCGATCCTCACGATCGTCGTCTGCGTGTACGTGCTGACGAGCCTGCGCCCGATCACCTGGGTCATCTGCGTCTCGTGGCTCGCGCTCGTGTTCGTGTTCTACCTGCTGTACGGGCGACGGCACGCGACTCTCAGCCACTACGTCTCGGAAGAGGAGATCTCCGAGCCGATCCACCCGGAGGACGAGCGGTGAGCTACCTCGTCGGCTACGGCCCCCGCAACGACGACCGCAGCGCGATCGAGCTGGCCTTCCAGCTCGCGCGCTCGCGCCCCGAGCCGGTCATCGCGCTCTCGGTCGTGCCGCGCGGCTGGGGAACACCCGCTGCGGCGGGCACCGACCGCGAGTACGAGCTGTGGGCCGCGGAGGAGGGGCGCCAGAGCGCCGAGCTCGCGCGGGCCGACTTCGCCGAGCATCCGGGCCTCGAGGCGGAAGCGGCGTGGGTCGTCGGCCGCTCGGTGCCGGCGACGCTCATGGAGGAGGCCGCCGCGAGGGATGCCTGGATCATCGTCGTCGGCTCGGCGGAGGATGCCGAGCCCGGGCGTGTGCGCCTGACCTCCAAGACCGACCGGCTCGTGCACTCGTCGACCCTGCCGGTCGCGATCGCGCCGCGCTCCTACCGCACGACGAGCGGCGTGGAGCGCGTGACGGTGGGCTTCCGCGACGATGACGCCGGCTGGTCGCTGCTCGACCGCGTCGCCGAACTCAGCCGCACCGAGGGTGCACGCCTGCGGGTCGTGACGTTCCTCGTGACTCCGGCCCGCCGGCCCGTCACGAACAGCGTGTCGCACTCCGAGACGCAGGTGATCGACCTGTGGAGCGTGCAGGCCGCCGCGGCGCAGACGGAGGCGCGCGAGCATCTCGCCGCACTGGGTCTCGACGATGTGGAGTTCGCCCTCGCGACCGGCCCCGACTGGCCCACCGCCGTGTCCTCGGTCGCGTGGGAGGACGGCGACATCATGGTCGTCGGGTCGTCGTCGACGCACCGGCTCGCGCAGGTGTTCCTGGGGTCGAGCGCGTCGAAGATCGTGCGCAACTCCCCCGTTCCGGTGGTGGTCGTCCCGGGCGCCGGCGGGTAGACGACGCCCGGCGCCGCCGCTCAGTCGCGCAGGCGCACGGAGAGGCAGGTGACGCACCCCTCCTGCTTCTCGAACTCCGTGATCGGGGTCGTGATGACCTCAAGGCCGCGCGAGCGGAACAGTTCCGCCGTCTCCGGCGCATCCGACGACATCAGCACGGTGTTCTCGTCGAGGACGACGACCGCGGTGCCGTGCTCCTCGGGAACCGGGAGGAAGACCGGGAACGCGGCCGGGTCGTCCACCGCGTCGGGGTAGCCGATCACGGTGCCGTCGGGGAGGGCGGTGACGGCGCTCTTGAGGTGCAGGCGGCGCGTGACGGGCACACCGACGACCTCCCAGCCGCGCGGCGCCAGCAGGTCGCGCAGCTGCGCGATCGCGGCATCGTTCGTGCGAAGGGTCTGCCCGACGTACACGGTGCGCCCGATCTTCAGCACGTCGCCGCCGTCGAGCGTGCCGGGCTCTTCGATCGCGACCGCGGGGATGCCGAGGGCGTCGATCGCCGCCCGGGTCGTCACCGACTCGCCACGCCGCGACTCGGCTCCGGAGCGGGCGATGACCGCGATGTCGCCGAACACGATGACGCTGTCCTCGACGAACACGCCGTCGGCGTGCTCGTCGGCGGGGTCGACCTCGGTGACCTCCCAGCCCTGCGCACGGAACGCGTCGACGTACTGGCGCCACTGCGACAGCGCGAGGTCGGCGTCGACGTGTTCGCGTTCGAGGTGGGTCAGCTCGCCTTCGGCGAGGCGCGGCGACGGACGGCGAACGAGGATACGAGGCATGGCCACAGCCTAGGGCCCGTGCGCGCCCGCCAACCAGTCGGGGCGGGCGGCGGGCGCGCAGGCCGGCGGGAGTAGCGTGGCCGTATGGGCACCGTGTTCGAGGAGATCGACGAGAACCTGGCGGCGTGGATCGCGCGCCAGCCGATGTTCGTCGTCGCGACGGCGCCGCTCGCCGACGACGGGCTGGTGAACGTCTCACCACGCGGACTCGACTGCTTCAGCGTGCTCGGTCCGCGCCGGATCGCCTGGGTCGACCTCACCGGCTCGGGAGCCGAGACGATCGCCCACCTGCGCGAGAACGGCCGCATCTGCGTGATGTTCACCGCATTCGAACAGCGGCCGCGCATCGTGCGTCTGCACGGCCGCGGGAGCGTCGTGCTGCCGGGCGAGGCGCTCTTCGACGACGTGCTGTCGGCGCACCCCGGCCTGCCCGCCGGTGCGCGGGCGGTCATCGTCGTCGACATCCACCGGATCGCGGACTCGTGCGGGTGGGGCGTTCCCCGCATGGAGCTCGTCGACGGCGGAGAGCGCGGCATCATGGGCCCGTGGGCCGACAAGAAGGGCCCCGACGGCCTCGCGGCCTACCGCAGGCAGAAGAACACGCAGAGCCTCGACGGGCTGCCCGCACTCGATCCCGCCTGACGTGCGGGGATGCCGGGCCTGCCCGGGCATCCCCGCACGCGGGACCTACTCGCCGCTGGACAGGATCGGCAGCGGCATCGTGGTCGTGTCGATGTAGGGGTTGTCGTCCTGCGTGTCGACGAGCTCCTCCGCTTCGCGTTCGCTGCCCACCGTCGGCACCGACCCGAGGAGCGGACGCTTGCCCGTCTCGGCCATCGCGAAGAGCGCGACGCCCGCGAGCGCGGCGAAGAACATGATGTAGAACGCCGGCATGAAGTTGTTGCCCGTGGCATCCACCAGCGCGTTCGCGATGAGGGGCGTCGTGCCGCCGAACAGCGAGGCCGCGATGTTGTACGTCAGCCCCATACCCCCGAAGCGCGACGGCGTCGGGAAGAGGGCCGGGAGCGCCGACGCGGTCATCGAGACGTAGAACGCGACCGGGATCGCCACCAAGCTGAGGGCGACGAACACCGCCCACTCCTCGCCGATCTGGAGGATCGCGAACGCCGGCACCATGAGCGCCAACGTCGACCCGACGGCGATGACGTATACCGGCTTGCGGCCGATGCGGTCGGACAGCCGGCCGATGAACGGCAGACACAGCGACATGACGACGAGCACCGGGATGGTCGCGACCGCGGCATCCAGATTCGAGACGCCGATCTCCTTCTCGAGATACGTCGGCATGTAGCTCGTGAGCGCATAGCCGGCGGTGCCCTCGGCGGCGACGATCGCGATGCCGATGAGGATCGCCTTCCAGTAGTAGCGCACGATGCCGCCGAGACCGTGGCGCACGCGGGGGTCTCGCGGGTCGGTGTACGCGTCTTCCGTCGACGCCGCGGCCTCGAAGCTCGGCGTCTCGGGAATGCGCATGCGGAACCAGATCGCGACCGCGCCGAGGGGCAGGGCGAGGAGGAACGGCACGCGCCAGCCCCAGTCGAGCATGATGTCCTCGCCGAAGCTCACCGTCGAGATCGCGACGACCGAGGCGCCCGCGGCGAAGCCGAGATACGAGCCCATGTTCAGCATCGACGCCCAGAACCCGCGCGAGCGATCGGGCGAGAACTCGGCGACGTAGGTGGATGCCCCGGCGAACTCACCCCCGGTCGAGAAGCCCTGCAGCATCTTCAGCAGGTAGAGCGGCACGATGACCCAGACCCCCATGCCGGGGCCCCACCAGCCCTCGAGCTGGTCGGCGGTGGGGAGCATCCCGATGAGGGCCGTGGCGGCGGCCATGATCGCCATCGTGAAGTAGAGCACCTTCTGACGCCCGACGCGGTCGCCGATCGGGCCGAGGATGAGACCGCCGAGCGGGCGGACGAGGAACGACACCGCGAACCCCAGGAGGGCCAGGGTCAGGCCGAGCTCATCGCCGAAGCCGCTGAGGAACACGTGGTGCATCGTGATGGCGAGGTACCCGTAGATGCCGAAGTCGTACCATTCCATGAAGTTGCCGACGAAGGCGCCGGTCAGCGCGGTGCGCATCTTCTCCTTCTGCACGACGATCACGTCGGTGACCTCGAGGCGGCGCGTCGGCGGTCGCTCGGGCGTGGCGGGGAGTTGCTCGGACATCGGTCTTCTTCCTTCCGTGGGCGGGGAGCGCACACGCGCCCCTCCGGACGTTCGCCGGCCTAGAGCACTCCGAGCGAGAGGTCTGCGAGGTCACTGGGCGTGCCGAACCGGTGCGCGGTGATCGACACCGCCTGCTCGTGCAGGTGCGGCAGCATCTCGACGCGCCCCGCCGAGACCACGGGGCCGCCGTAGACGGCGATGTCGGGCTTGCCCTGCGCGGCAGCGTACACGGCGGCGACCTCCGCGGCGCGCGCGTCGCCCGCGACGACCCGCACCCGCGCACCGGCGCGCGGACCCTCGACGGCGGCCAGGGCGCGGATGCGCGATGCCCAGGCATCCGCGTCTTCGACGTGCACCGCGACGCCCGCGCCCCGGAGGGCGGCGACGATCGGCGGCGCCAGAGGATGCGCCGTGCTGAGCAGCGGGATCGCGCCCGCGGCCAGCCCCGCCGCCAGCGCCCGGACGACCTGCGCCGGGGCGGCATCGGCGGCGGCACGCACGACGACCGGAACCGGCAGGTAGCGCAGCGCGTTCCGCTCCACGCCGAGCTGCGACGCATCGCGGGCGACACCGTACTCGTCGTCCCACGCGGCGGCATCCGAGCCGAGCGCGGCGCGCAGCCAGTCGAGGCCGTCGATGCCGGCGCTTTCGGCCGCGGCCAGGAGCGGGGCGACCGCCGGCCGCGGTGCGTGTGCGGGAGCGGTCACCGGGGCATCCCGCCAGTCGACGAGGCCGTGCAGATAGTTCGGGCCCCCGGCCTTCGTCCCGGCGCCGATCGCCGAGCGCTTCCACCCGCCGAACGGCTGGCGGCGGACGATCGCGCCGGTGATCCCCCGGTTGACATAGAGGTTCCCCGCCTCGATGCGGCCCAGCCAGCGAGAGATCTCGCCGCGGTCGAGGGAATGCAGCCCGCTCGTCAGCCCGTAGTCGATGTCGTTGACGATATCGATCGCCTCGTCGAGCGTCGCCGCGGTCATCACACCGAGGATCGGACCGAAGTACTCGGTGAGGTGGTACTCCGACCCGCGACGCACACCGCCGCGCACCCCCGGCGACCAGAGCCGGTTCTCGCCGTTCGGGTCGAGCGCGAGCGGGCTCTCGCTCGGCAGCGGCCGCGGAGTGACGACCCAGCGCTCGCCCTCGCCCAGCTCGGTGAGCCCGCGCAGCAGCTTGCCGCTGGGTGCCGCGATGACCGGACCCATCTGCGTCGCGCGATCCTCGGGCGTGCCGACCCGCAGCGAGCGCACGGCATCGAGCAGCTGGCCGTGGAAGCGGCGCGAGGCCCCGACCGACCCCACGAGGATCACGAGCGATGCCGCCGAGCACTTCTGCCCCGCGTGGCCGAAGGCCGACTGGGCGACATCGCGCGCGGCGAGGTCGAGGTCGGCGTGCGGCGTGACGATGATGGCGTTCTTGCCGCTCGTCTCGGCGAGGATCGGGAGGTCCTGACGCAGCCGGCGGAACGCCGCCGCCGTCTCGTACGCGCCGGTGAGAATGAGCCTTCCCACCCGCGGGTCGGCGACGAGCGACGAGCCGAGCGCGCGGCCGTCGCTGCCCGGGAACTGCACGAGCTGCAGCACGTCGCGCGAGACGCCGGCCTCGTCGAGCGCCTCCCAGAGCGCCTCGACCATGACCGCGCCCGAGCGTGCCGAGCTCGAGGCGGGCTTGATGATCACCGCAGCACCCGACGCGAGCCCGGCGAGCACACCGCCCGCGGGGATCGCCACCGGGAAGTTCCACGGCGGGATCACCGCGATGAGCTTCTGCGGTTCGGGCGTCGCCCCGTCGACCTGCGCGAGTCGCTGGCCGAGCATCGCGTAGTAGTTCGCGAAGTCGATCGCCTCCGACACCTCGGGGTCGCCCTGATCGAGCGTCTTGCCGGTCTCGGACCCCATCACCTCCAGCAGGTCGGCGCGGTGGGCTTCGAGGCGCTCGGCGGCGCGGTACAGGATGCGGGCGCGCGCGCCGGCGCCGAGAGCGTGCCAGGCATCCGCGGCCGCGACGCCGCGCGCGACGATCGCATCGAGGGCGTCTCCGTCGGTGACGGCGGCCGCCGCGACCGCGGCCGCCCCGAGCTGCGAGCCGACCATGCGCCCGGCGATGCCCTCGCCCCAGGCGCGGTTGCCCGGCAGGTCGGGATCGGTGTCGGGCGTGTTCTCGAAGCCGCCCTCGCTCCCGCGCGCGACGAGGCCGTCGAGGCGGGCATCGTCGCGCACGGTGAGCGCCTCCGTCTCGCGGCGGTCCTGCGTGCGGCGCGGCGCGGGAACGGCGAAGGATGCCGGCTCGCCGTCGGCGGTGATCTCTGTGAGGGCATCCAGCGACGCGAGGAACCGCTCCTTCTCGCGGTCGAACAGCGTGGAGCTGTCGTTCAGCTCGAAGACGGCCGACATGAAGTTCTCCTGGCTCGCGCCCTCTTCGAGCCGACGGATGAGGTACGCGATCGCGACGTCGAACTCCTGCGGGTGCACGACCGGCACGTAGAGGAGGAGACCGCCGACTTCGCGCTCGACAGCGGCGGCCTGGCCCGTGGCCATGCCGAGCAGCATCTCGAAATCGACTCCGCGCTCGGCGCCGCGCGCCTTCGCGAGCAGCCAGGCGAGGGCGACGTCGAAGAGGTTGTGACCGGCGATGCCGACGCGGACGTTCCCCACGCGGTCGGGGTGGAGGGCATAGTCGAGCACGGCCTTGTAGCTCGTGTCGCTCTCCTGCTTGCTGCCCCACGTCGCCGCCGGCCAGCCGTGGATCGCGGCATCCACCAGCTCCATCGGCAGGTTCGCGCCCTTGACGACGCGGACCTTGATCGGGGCGCCGCCGCGCGCGACGCGCGCCGCCGACCACTCCTGCAGCCGCATCATCGCCCCGAGCGCGTCGGGAAGGTACGCCTGCAGCACGATCCCGGCCTCGAGGTTCAGGAACTCCGGCCGGTCGAGGATGCGGGTGAAGACCGCGAATGTGAGATCGAGGTCCTTGTACTCCTCCATGTCGAGGTTGATGAACTTGCGGGGGCTCGCCGCCGCCGCCCGCCGGAACAGCGGCACGAGCTTGTCCTCGATGTGCGCGACCGCGTCGTCGAAGGCCCAGTGGTTGTGCGGTGCGACCGTCGCCGACACCTTGATCGAGACGTAGTCGACGTCGCCTCGCGCCAGCAGGCGGTGCGTGCCCTCGAGGCGACGGGATGCCTCGCCCTCGCCGAGGATCGCCTCGCCGAGCAGGTTGACGTTCAGGCGCGCACCGGTCTTCTTGATCTTCGCGATCGCCGCGCCGAGCTTCGCGTCGCTCGCATCGATGATGAGGTGGCTCACCATCTCGCGCAGCACGCGGCGCGCGACCGGCACGACGACCTGCGGGAGGGGCTTCGCCAGGGCGCCGCCGAGACCGATCGCGGCGCGCATCGGCCCGGGGAGGAAGGCGGGCGTGAGCGGCACGAGGTCGCTCAGCTTCGCGGCCGCGACGGAGAGGTCCTCGGGGCGGACGACACCGTCGACGAAGCCGACGGTGAAGTCGAGCCCGTGCGGGTCGCGCAGCACGCCCGCGAGGCGCGCGGCCGAGGCATCCACCGGATGATCCGCCGCCTCGCGCACCCACCGCTCGACGAGGGCGATGGCCGGGGCGGCGAGATCCTGGGGACGCACAGCGGCGGATTTTTCACGGGTCGACATGGGGAAAGTGTGGGCCTCGTCAGCCTTAACGTAAAGCGAACGTCCGTGTCGAGTAATGTGAAGATAAAGTGACGCATCTCTCGGACGTCGCACGCCGCGACGACCCGGCCGATGCGCGCGACGGGAGAACTCGTGCTCGAGATGAAACGGCTGCGGCTGCTGTGGGAGTTCCATGCCCGCGGCACGATCGCCGCCGTCGCCGAAGCGCTCAACTACAGTCCGTCCGCCGTCTCGCAGCAGCTCGCGCTCCTCGAACGCGAGACCGGGGTGCCGCTCCTTCGCCGCACGGGACGGACGCTCGAGCTGACGGCGGCAGGCTCGGCGCTCGTCGCCGAGACCGATGAGCTGCTCGCCGGGCTCGAACGCGCCGAGGCGGCGCTGCACCGCGTGCGCGCCGAGGTCACGGGGACCGTCCGCGTCGCCGTCTTCCAGACCGCGATGCTCGCGATCATGCCCGCGGCCCTTCGTCGACTGGGCGATCGGTACCCGGCGCTGCGCGTCGAGGTGGTGCAGTACGAGCCGGGCGCGGCCCTGCGCGAGACGTGGGCGCGCGGGTTCGACCTGGTAGTCGCCAAGCAGTACCCGGGGCATTCGACGGAGCACTTCGCGGGCCTCGACCGCGAGCCGCTCACGCGCGACCCGATCCGCCTCGGTCTGCCGCCGCGCGGATCGGGCGATGCCCGCTTCGACCGCGTCGAGACGCTCGCCGACGCGGCGGGCCTGCCGTGGGTGGTCGAGCCGGTCGGCGCCGCGACGCGGCACTGGGCCGAGCAGGCATGCCGCCAGGCGGGCTTCGAACCGGACATCCGTTTCGAGACCGCCGACCTGCAGGCGCACCTGCGGGTCGTCGAATCGGGGAACGCGGTCGCGCTGCTGCCGGGGCTCGTGCACGCGGGGGCGCGGGCGCGCCTGCGGCTGCTCGCCCTGCCGGACGACCCGCACCGCACGATCTTCACCGCCGCACGCGCCTCGCGCGGGGCGCACCCGGCGCTGTCCGCCGTGCGCCAGGCGCTCGCCGACGAGGCCGCCGAGCTCCGCTTCGCCTGACCCGCCCCGGCCCGGCCGGCCCCGGCCCGGCCCGCGAGAGAACACCTGGCGGCCGAGAGATCGGGTGGCACCCGTTCTCTCGGCCGGACGTTGTTCTCTCGCGGGTGATGCTGGGCGGGCGCCGGGCGGGCGCGGGGCAAGCCGGGCGCGTGGGCGGGCGGGGGCGGGCGGGGGGCGGGGATCAGTGGGCGGCGACGACGGCGAGCACGGCGTCGCCGTAGGCCTCGCGCTTCTTGGCGCCGATGCCGGTGATGCCCTCGAGCGCCGCGATCGAGGCGGGCCGCTGCTCGGCGAGAGCCCGCAGCGTGGCGTCGCCGAAGACGATGTAGGCGGGCACGCCCTGCTCTTTCGCGACGCCGGCGCGCCACGCGCGGAGGGCCTCGAAGAGGTCGCGGTCGCCGTCGTCGAGGGTGTCGGATGCCGCGGCCTTGCGCACGCGCGACCCGCCGCCCGAGCGGCCCAGCACGTCGCGGCGGAGCGGCACGGATGCCTCGCCGCGCAGGACCGCGGCGCCCTCGTCACCCACCGCGAGCACGCCGTATTCGCCCTGCGCGACGATCACGCCGCGAGCGAGCAGCTGCCGGATGACGCTGCGCCAGTCCTGGTCGGTGAGGTCGGCGCCGA
>Ga0116168_1002169_pt1 | contig 12959 bp, 8 predicted proteins | sample AD_UKC129_MetaG_FD_89795 | JGI IMG/M metagenome (GOLD analysis project Ga0116168, IMG submission 89795) | Active sludge microbial communities of municipal wastewater-treating anaerobic digesters from Canada - AD_UKC129_MetaG | ecosystem: Engineered > Bioreactor > Anaerobic > Digestate | place...
CCTTTCGTCATCTGGCAGATCATGCCAGGGATGGGGCTGTGGAAGCGTGCGGCTCTTGTATGGCGACGACAACGCATCTCGCACAAGCCTAGTCACAATCGCCTCGGGGGCGGGCGCGCGGGGAAGGCGTGGGTGTGGTGGGCCCTGCCGGGATCGAACCGACGACATCCACGGTGTAAACGTGGCGCTCTACCAGCTGAGCTAAAGGCCCTGACCGCTCCAGTCTACGAGTCGCGCCCGACGACACGCGGCTCGGCCGGGTTGAGGTACGTGCCGTCGTCTTTGCCGAGGCGCGAGTGGCGGTGCGAGTAGGCGAAGTAGATGACGAGCCCGATCGCGAGCCAGACGAGGAACCGAAGCCACGTCTCGACCGTCAGGTTGAGCATGAGGTAGGTGCAGATCGCGGCCGAGAGGAGCGGTAGGAACGGGCTCCACGGCACGCGGAAGCCGCGCTTGAGGTCAGGGCGCGTGCGGCGGAGCACGACGACGCCGATCGAGACGAGCACGAACGCGGACAGCGTGCCGATGTTGACCATCTCTTCGAGGATGCCGACGGGGGTGAACCCCGCGACGACGGCGACGACCACGGTGACGATGATCGAGATGACCCACGGGGTGCGCCGCGTCGGGTGCACCTTGGCGAGCGCGCCGGGCAGCAGGTGGTCGCGCGCCATCGCGAAGATGATGCGCGTGGCGCCGATCAAGAGCGTCAGCACGACCGTCGTCAGGCCGGCGACGGCGCCGGCCGAGATGACCGTCGCCATCCAGCCTTGACCGTGATAGGCGAAGGCGTTGGCGAGCGCCGCCGCGGGGTCGAGTTGGTCGTAGCGCACCATGCCGGTCACCACGAAGGCGACGGCGCAGTAGAGCAGGGTGCAGATCGCGAGCGAGGCGATGATGCCGATGGGCATGTCGCGCTGCGGGTTCTTCGTCTCTTCGGCGGTCGTGGCGACGACGTCGAAGCCGATGTAGGCGAAGAAGACGAGCGCCGCACCCGCGAAGATGCCGCCGACCCCGAACGCCGTCGGCTCGATGCCCGCGAGGAACTGCAGCAGCGGCTGGGTGAGCCCGGTCGCGGCCTCTTTCGGGGCCGCATCGGGGATGAACGGCGAGTAGTTGGCGGGGTTGATGAACATGATGCCCGCGACGATCACGAACAGCACGATGAACAGCTTCACCCCGACGAGCACGAGGTTCACGCGCATCGATTCACGGATGCCGAGGGTCATGAGCGCCCCGAGCACGAGCACCAGCACGATCGCCATCACGTCGACCGTGCCGCCGTAGCCGATCGCGGCGGGGATCGGCGCGCCCAGCTGCGCCATGAGCGCGCCGAGATACGCGCTCCACCCCTGCGCGACGACCGACGCGCCGAGGAACATCTCGAGGATGAGGTCCCACCCGATGATCCACGCGAACAGCTCGCCGAGCGAGGCGTACGAGAACGTGTAGGCCGACCCCGACACGGGCACCGTCGACGCGAACTCGGCGTAGCACATCGCCGCCAGCGCGCAGGCGATCGCCGCGACGACGAAGCTCAAGACGATCGCGGGGCCCGCGACCTCGTGCGCCGCGCGCCCGGTGAGGGTGAAGATGCCGGCGCCGATCACGACGCCGACGCCGAAGATCGTGAGGTCGAGGGCCGAAAGCGACTTCTTCAGCCGAAACTCGGGCTCTTCGGTGTCGGCGATCGATCGCTCGACCGACTTCGTGCGCATCACGCTCATGAGTCCTCCTCGCGGCGGTGGCCGTCGGGCATCAGATGCCACATGCTAGCGGCCTCGCTCGGGCGCGGTAAGGGGTGGGAGGGGCCGAGGTCGGGTGGGCGCGGTAGGTTGGACGGGTGAAAGCCCGCCCCGCCGACCAGCTCCTCCTGATCGAGGTCGCGAGCCTCGACGCGACCATCCGTTCCGCCGATCATCAGCGTCGCAATCCCGCGCAGACGGCCCGCGTGAACGAACTGCTCGCGCAGCGTCAGTCCGAGTCGGCCGTGCTGACCGGTCTGCTCGGAGAGCGCGACGACGCCCGCGCCGAGCTCGGCCGGCTCGAATCCGACGTGGCTCTCGTCGACGCGCGCGCCGCGCGCGACACCGAGCGGCTCGCGTCGACCTCGAACGTGAAAGAGGCGCAGGGGCTCGAGCACGAGCTCGCGTCTCTCGCCAAGCGCAAGAGCGACCTCGAAGACGCCGAGCTCGTGATCATGGAGCGTCTCGAGACGGCCGACGCCGCGGTCGCCGCGCAAGAGGCCGTGATCGCCGAGATCAACGCGGCCGGTGCTCAGGCGAGCAGCGACGGCAAGGCCGCCGTGGCGGCGGCGACCGCCACGTGGGAGGCGGCGACGCGAGACCGCCAGGCCGTCGCTGCGCGCGTGCCCGACGATCTTCTCGCCGCATACGACCGCATCGCGGCGCGCGGCGTCGGAGCGGGCCTGCTGCGCCGAAAGGCGTGTGAGGCCTGCCACATGGTGCTGTCGGGCACCGATCTGCAGACCCTCCGTCAGGCCGCCCCCGACGATGTCGTGATGTGCCCCGAGTGCGGCGCGATCCTCGTGCGCACCGACGAATCGGGCCTGTGACCCGACGGCGGCCGTGACCGCCGTCGATCCCGTCCGCTGGCGGGTGGTCGGACGCGACGCCGGTGCGGTGGTCGTCGTCGATCTCGCGGCAGACCTCATCGAGCAGCGCCGCGCGCGGCTGAGCGAGGCCGACTGGGTGGCCGAGGCATCCATCACCCCTGCTGCGGTGCGCTGGGTGTGGAGTGACACGACGCGCTGGTACGCCGCACTGCTCGCGGACGGCGTCGAGATCGCTCGCGCCCACGACCTCCGGCTGTGCCACGCGATTCTGCGGACGAGCACGCTCATACCGGCGAGTGTGTCCGAGGCGCTGCGCGCCGAGGCGCGATGGGATGCCGCGCCGGCGGATGCCTCGGCGGCCGCGCCCTCGCCGCGCGGGCCGGCGCTGTTCGACCTCGACGACGGCGAGGCGCTCCCCGTCGGCGTGCCGGACGGTATCGACGACGTGCTCGCGGAGTTCCTTCGTCAGCAGGCGGCGGTGGCCGCCTCGAACGACCAGGGCCGGCTGCGGCTGCTGCTCGCCGCAGAGTCAGCGGGGGCGCTGCTCGCGGCCGAACTGCACGCGGCCGGCGTGCCGTGGAGCATCGAGGTGCACGAAGGCATCCTCGAGGCGGCGCTCGGGCCGCGTCCGCCCGCGGGCACGGCGCCGGCGCGCGTGCAAGAGCTCGCGGCCGTCGTGCGCTCGGCGCTCGGCGACGAGGCGGCGAGTCTCGACTCGCAGCCGAAGCTGCTGCGGAGTCTGCACCGCGCCGGCGTGCTGGCGCGGTCGACGAGCCGGTGGGAGCTGGCCGAGTTCGACCATCCGGTGATCGCACCGCTGCTGGCGTACAAGAAGCTCACGCGGTTGCAGAGCGCGAACGGTTGGGTGTGGCTCGACGAGTGGGCGGGCGGCGGCCGGTTCCGCCCGGTGTACGTGCCGGGCGGGGTCGTCACCGGGCGGTGGGCGTCGTCGGGTGGGGGAGCGCTGCAACTGCCGCGTCAGCTGCGGCCCGCGGTGCGTGCCGACCCGGGGTGGACGCTCGTGGTCGCCGACGTCGCGCAGCTCGAGCCGCGCGTGCTCGCGGCGATGTCGGGCGACCTCGCCCTCGCCGAGGCGGCGCGGGGGCGCGACCTCTACGACGGGATCGTCGCCTCAGGGGCGATCTCGACGCGCCCCGAGGCGAAGATCGCCATGCTCGGGGCGATGTACGGCGCGACGACCGGCGAGAGCGGCCGGCTCGTGCCGGCGCTCCGCCGTGCCTACCCGCGCGCGATGGGGCTCGTCGACGCCGCGGCCCGCACGGGCGAGGGCGGTGGTGCGGTGACGACGTGGCTCGGCCGGTCGAGCGCCCCCGGCGATGCACAGTGGCGCGAGGTGCAGGACCGCGCCGGCGGGCCGGATGCCTCCGACGCCGACCGTGCACACGCGCGCCGCTCGGCCGGAGACCGCGGCCGGTTCACCCGCAACTTCATCGTGCAGGGCACCGCGGCCGAGTGGGCGCTCGCCTGGCTCGCCGACCTCCGCGCCTCCCTCGCAGCACTCCCGCCGGTGTCGGACGACGCGCGGGCCGAGGCATCCGGTCCGGTGTTCTCACGACGCGCGCACCTGTGCTTCTTCCTGCACGACGAGATCATCGTGCACGCCCCGAAGGAGCAGGCAGAGGCCGTCGCCGAGGCGGTGCGGCAGAGCGCCGCGCGCGCCGCGACGCTGCTGTTCGGCGGCTTTCCGATCGACTTCCCGCTCGACCTCCGCATCGGCCCCGATGCGGCGAAGAGTTAGACTGACCGGGCGAATGGGTCGGCTGGACGGTCGCGTGGCGGGGCCACCTGCACCGAGGAACGTCCGGGCTCCACAGGGCAGGGCGGTGGGTAACACCCACCCGGAGCAATCCGCGAGACAGTGCCACAGAGAGCAGACCGCCTCTTTTCGAAGAGGTAAGGGTGAAAGGGTGGTGTAAGAGACCACCGGGGTCGTGGTGACACGACCCGCACGGTAAACCTCGCCCGGAGCAAGGTCAGACAGGGGATGCCGACGCGGCTCGCCGAGTCCCCGGGTAGACCGCTGGAGCGGCACGGCAACGTGTCGCCGAGAGAGATGACCGTCCACGGAGCGCGAGCTCCCGGACAGAACCCGGCGTACAGGCCGGCCCATTCGCCCCGCCTACTCCGCGGTGTCGGCCGTGTCTTCCGTCGTCAGGATCACGAGCTGCGCCGTCGCGCGGGTCATCGCCACGTAGCGGTCGACCGCACCGGTGAGACCCGCGCCGAACCCGTCGGGGTCGACGAGCACGACGAGGTCGAACTCGAGGCCCTTCACCCGCTCGGGATCGAGCGAGCGCACCCGCTCGCGCGACGCGAACCACGGCGCCCCGATCACGACGGCGACACCCTCCGCGTGCTCCGCGGTCCACGTCGAGACGATGTCGTCGAGCTCGCGCGCCGAGCCGTACCGCACAGGCGCGCCGGACCGGCGGATCGCGCGCGGCACCGAGGCATCCGGCAGCGCTGCCCGGATGACGGGCTCGGCGACGGACATGACTTCTTCGGGCGTGCGGTACCCGACGGTGAGCGTCGCGACCTCGACGTGGTCGAGCCCGACGCGCCGCAGCCGCTCCTGCCATGTCTCGGCGAAGCCGGGCCGGGCTTGGGCGCGGTCGCCGACGATCGTGAAGCTGCGCGTGGGGTTTCGCCGCACGAGCATCTGCCACTGCGCATCGGTGAGCTCTTGCGCCTCGTCGACGACGATGTGCGCGAAGGGGCCGGCGAACGGGTCGATGGGCGCCTCGGCGGTGGTGTCGAGCGTGTGGCGAAGGTCTTGGCCCCGCAGCATCGACATGAGCCGCAGGTCGCCGTCGTCGGCGGCGATCAGGTGTGTCACGACGTCGTCCATCACGGCGCGGTCGGCGGCCGCCTCGAGACGCGCACGACGCCGACGCACCTCGTCGGCGGGGTCGCCCACGCGCTGTCGGGCCGCGTCGAGCGAGGGCAGGTCGACATCGGTCCACTCCGCGCTCGGCGCGCTCGTCAGCGTCTCGATCTCGCCCTTCTTCAGCCATGGAGCGCACACCGCCAGCATCTCGGGCGACACCCACAGTCCGCGCAGCAGCGCCGCGGGGTCGAGGAGCGGCCAGAGGCGCCCGAAGGCGGCACGCAGCTCGTCATCGGCGTCGAGCACGGCGCGCGTCGGTCCCTCGTCGCCACTTCGTCCGTAGGCGTCGAACTCCTCCTCGCCGGCGAACGGGTCGTCGTCGCCGATTCCGTCGTCCGAGGCATCCCCCCATCCTTCGCTCCACCGATCGTCAGCGTCGGCACCCGTGGCCCCGTCGCGCCCTGCTGCGGCGCCTCGGAGCGTCGCGTCGACCCGCTCCGCGACCAGCTCGAGCAGTCGTTCCCACGCCGCGGAGTGCACGGCGTTGTGTGTGAGGTCGCCGCCGGATGCCTCGAACACCTCCGTCCACTCCGCCGCCGACACCGGCACCGGCCCCCACGGTGTCGGCACCGGCTTCGCCGTGGCGGGGACGCGCTCCCACAGTGCCGTGGCCGCATCGATCGCGGACGCCATGCGTGCATCGCTTTTAATGCGGCGCAGATCGGAATCGGGCTCGATCGGGGCGTCTCCCGCGCCTCCGCCCACGAGATCGCTGAGTGTCGCGACGAGGGCGCCCTCCTCGCCGAGGTTCGGCAGCACGTCGTCGATGTAGTCGAGGTACGGCCGATGCGGCCCGACGAACAGCAGCCCGCCGCGCCCGTCCTGCAGCCGGGGATCGGCGTAGAGCAGGTACGCCGCACGGTGCAGCGCGACGACGGTCTTGCCGGTTCCCGGGCCGCCCTCCACGACGAGTGCGCCTGCTGACCCCGCGCGCACGATCGCGTCTTGGTCGGCCTGGATCGTCGAGAGCACGTCGCGCATGCGCGAGGAACGACTCGCCCCGAGGCTCGCGATGAACGCCGACTGGTCGTCCAGCGCCGCGGTGCGGTCGATGCCGTCGGGCGCGAAGACCTCGTCCCAGTAGTCGACGATCCGTCCGCGCGACCAGCGGTAGCGCCGCCGACTCGTGAGGCCCATCGGGTCGCCGTGGCTCGCCGCGAAGAACGGCTCTGCCGCGGGGGCGCGCCAGTCGACGAGCAGGCGCGAGCCGGTGGCATCCGACAGCCCGAATCGCCCGATGTGCACGACCTCACCGCCGGTTCGGGCCATGCTCCCGATGCTCGCGTCGACCCCGAAGCGGCGCAGCACGCGAAGGCGCGCGCTCAGACGCTGCACCTCGAGGTCGCGATCGAGCGCCTGCTGGCCCGAACCCGCCGGTTCGAGGCGCACCCGCGCCAGACGTTCCGCGGTCTCGAACACCGTGCGAGCGAGCGCGTCGCCGATGCGGGCGAACGTGCGCTCATCTGCGCCGATGAGTGCGGGGGATGCCTTGGCGCGCAACCGCTCCGGGAGCGCGAACGCGCTCGTCTGCTCTTCGTCCCCGTGCATGTCTCTCCCGTCGCCGACGAGCCCCGATTTCGGGCACGATCAGCGATTCTGCCTCACGAGGGGGGTCTTGCCGCAAGGCCCCCTCGGTGAGCGATAATGGAGAGGGAGGAACGCTCAGTCGGTCTCTGCGACGAGGTCGCCCGCCGCAGCCGAGGCATCCGTTCCGCCGTCGTGGGCGAGCGCGAGGGCCGCCGCACCGATGATGCCCGCGTTGTTCCGGTGCACCGCCGGCACGATCGGCGTCTGCAGGTCGAGCAGGGGCAGGAAATGCTCGGAGTGCTTCGAGACGCCGCCGCCGACGATGAAGAGGTCGGGGCTCAGCACGAACTCGAGGTGGCTGTAGTAGCGCTGCAGGCGCCGCGCCCACTTGTGCCAGCTGAGCTGCTCGCGCTCGACGGCGGAGTAGGCCGCCCAGTGCTCGAAGTCGGAAGACTTGTTCGCGCGCTGCAGGTGCCCGAGCTCGGAGTTCGGGATCAGCACCCCGTCATGCAGCAGCGCGGTGCCGATGCCGGTGCCGAGTGTCGTCAGCAGCACGAGACCGTCGACATCGCGCGCGGCGCCGTACTCCGCCTCGGCGACCCCGGCGACGTCGGCGTCGTTGGCGAAGTGGATTTCGCGGCCGAGTCCGTCTTCGAAGAACTTCTCGGCCTCGAAGCCCACCCACGTGTCGGCGACGTTCGCGGCCGAGAGCGTGCGGCCGTGTTTGACGATCGCGGGGAACGCGACACCGAGCGGAATGTCGGCGTCGGTCACGCCGAGCGTGTCGAGCACCGTCTGCACAGCGGCCAGCACGTCATCGGGCTCGGCGCCGGCCGGCGTCGCCACCTTCACGCGTTCGCTCAGCAGGCTGCCGCCCTCGAGATCCACCAGGGCGCCCTTGATGCCCGTGCCGCCGATATCCACTCCGACCGCTCGGGTCGCCTGCGTCGTCATGCCCCAACCTTAGCGACGTGGCCCGGCGACGGGGAGTGCGCCGATCATTAGGATCGGAGAGACCCACCGGAAGGAGCCCGCGATGTCCGCCGGCGAAGACAAGTACTGGTACAACCTCACCACCGGAAAGGTCGAGCGCGGTTTCGAGTCGCCCGCGATCGACCGGGCCGGCCCGTTCGACACCGAAGAAGAGGCCGCGGCGGCGCCCCAGCTGCTCGCCGAGCGCTCGCGCGCCTGGGCCGCGGACGACGCCGAAGAGGATGCCTGAGAGACCGGCATCCCCGTGGCATCCGACACGTCCGTCGGCACTCCGCGCCACGGTGACCAGACGCAAGCTCCGGGCCGATAGTCTGGCCTGAACGTCGGCCGCGCCAGCGCGGGCCGTGTGGGAGAGGACGCGATGGACAAGCAGCGGGACTTCGTACTGCGCACGATCGAAGAGCGCGGAGTCAAGTTCGTCAGACTCTGGTTCACCGATGTGATCGGCACGCTCAAGTCGGTCGCGATCGCGCCGGCCGAAGTCGAAGGCGCCTTCACCGAGGGCCTCGGTTTCGACGGCTCGGCGATCGAAGGTCTCACCCGCTCGTACGAGTCGGACCTCTTGGCCCACCCCGACCCGACGACGTTCCAGACGCTCCCGTGGCGCGGCGAGATCGACCCCACGGCGCGGATGTTCTGCGACATCACGACGCCCGACGGGCAGCCGGCCGTCGCCGACCCGCGTCACGTGCTCAAGCGCACGCTCGCGAAGGCCGCCGATGCCGGGTTCACGTTCTACACGCACCCCGAGATCGAGTTCTACCTGCTGAAGTCGTCGTCGTTCGGGCCCGACGGTCCCGAGCCGGTCGACTCGGCGGGCTACTTCGACAACGTGCCCGGGGGCACGGCACACGACTTCCGCCGCCGCAGCGTCCGCATGCTCGAAGACCTCGGCATCTCGGTCGAGTACAGCCACCACGAGGGCGGCCCCGGCCAGAACGAGATCGACCTGCGCTATGCCGACGCGCTCGCGACCGCCGACAACATCATGACGTTCCGCACGGTCGTCAAAGAGGTCGCGATCGAGCAGGGCGTCTACGCGACGTTCATGCCCAAGCCCCTCTCGGGAAAGCCCGGCAGCGGCATGCACACGCACATGTCGCTCTTCGAGGGCGACCACAACGCGTTCTACGAAGAAGGCGCCCAGTACCAGCTCTCCAAGGTCGGCCGTCAGTTCATCGCGGGCCTTCTGACCCACGCGAACGAGATCGCCGCGGTCACGAACCAGTTCGTGAACTCGTACAAGCGGTTGTGGGGCGGCGACGAGGCGCCGAGCTTCATCTGCTGGGGTCACAACAACCGCTCCGCTCTCGTGCGCGTGCCGATGTACAAGCCGAACAAGGGGCAGTCCACGCGCGTCGAGTATCGCGCGCTCGACTCGGCGGCCAACCCCTACCTCGCCTACGCGCTGCTGCTCGCCGCGGGCCTCAAGGGCATCGAGGAGGGCTACGAGCTGCCGCCCGAGGCCGAAGACAACGTCTGGTCGCTGACCGACGCCGAGCGCCGTGCGCTCGGCTACGCGCAGCTTCCCGCGAGCCTCGACCACGCGCTGGAGTACATGGAGGACTCGGAGCTCGTCGCCGAGACGCTCGGCGAGCAGGTCTTCAACTACGTGCTGCTCAACAAGCGCCGCGAGTGGCAGGAATATCGCGCCCAGGTGACGCCCTTCGAATTGAAGAGCAACCTGGAGATGCTCTAACCGCCATGTCGGCCGGCGAGCGGGCGTCGGGCCGTACCGCGCTCGCGCGGGACGGCTTCAGTGAACTCGGCGATGCCGATCGGCTGCTGGGCGAGCTGTCGGACGCACTCGGCCTCTCGCGCGACGAGATCCTCACCGGCGCCGACGGTGCGGCCGATCCCGACGCCGCACTCTCCGCCCTCGCGCGGATCGCACGCCGCGACGCGCCCGCCGTCGCGGCGGCGCTGCGTCGCGGGGGAGCGACGCTGTGGTTGCTGCTGGGCGCCTCGAACGGGTTCGCGGACTTCTACCTGCGCCACCCGGACGAGCTGGCCCACCTTCCCGCCGCGGCGACGCCGCTGCCCACCGGCGACGAGCTGGTCGCCGAGCTGCGCGCGGCGGTCGAAGCGGATGCCGATGGGTTTGCCGCGCGCGGCGACGAGAGCGTGTGGGTGGCGCTGCGCACTCGCTACCGCCGCCTGCTCGCGCGGATCGCCGTGCTCGATCTCGCCGCTCCCGACCCGGTCGAGGTGCTACCCGCGGTCGCCGCGGCTCTCGCCGATGCGGCGGGAGCCGCGCTCGAGGCATCCCTCAGCGTCGCGCGCACGCGCGTGGCCGGCGGCGCACCCGGCACGGGGCTCTTCCCCCGCGATCAGGTCGCCGCGACGCGCCTCGCGATCATCGGCATGGGCAAGACCGGGGCGCGCGAGCTCAACTACGTCAGCGACGTCGACGTGATCTTCGTCGGCGGCGGCACCGACGCCCTCGTGGCAGAGATCGGTGAGAGCCGCGTCATCGACATCGCGACACGCCTGGCCGTGCAGACGATGCGCGGTATTTCGGGCATCGAGATCGAGCCGCCACTGTGGGAGGTCGACGCGAACCTGCGTCCCGAGGGCAAGCAGGGAGCGCTCGTGCGCAGCCTCGACTCGCACCTGGCCTATTACGACCGCTGGGCGAAGAGCTGGGAGTTCCAGGCGCTGCTCAAGGCGCGTCCGCTCGCCGGCGACCGCATGCTCGGTGCGGCATATGTCGAGGCGCTGCAACCCAAAGTGTGGACGAGCGCCGCGCGGGAGAACTTCGTCGACAGCGTGCAGCGCATGCGAGAGCGCGTGACCGAGTTCATCCCGCCCGCCGAGGTGCCGTATCAGCTGAAGCTCGGCCCCGGTGGCATCCGCGACATCGAGTTCACCGTGCAGCTGCTGCAGCTCGTGCACGGGCTCGCCGACGACCGCATCCGCCAGCGCGGCACGCTCGACGCGCTCGAGGCGCTCGTCGCCGAGGGGTACATCGGGCGGGGGGATGCCGCGGCGTTCGCCCGCGACTACCGGATGCTCCGCGTGTTGGAGCACCGAGTGCAGCTGCGGGAGCTGCGTCGCACCCACCTCATGCCGCAGACGCCGGAGGGGCTCCGGGTGCTCGCGCGCGCGTCGCACCTGGCATCCGACGGTCCCGGCATCTGGGGGCTCTGGGAAGGGATCAAGCGCGAGGTGCGCGAGATCCACGTGCGGCTGTTCTACCGGCCGCTCTTGTCGGCGGTGGCCGCTCTCCCCGCCGAAGAGCAGCAGCTCTCCACGGCGCAGGCGCACGATCGTCTTGCCGCGATCGGTTTCAGAGACCCGGCCGGTGCCCTGCGGCACATCGGCGCGCTCACCGGCGGGCTGAGTCGCAAGGCGACGATCCAGCGTCACCTCATGCCGATCATGATCCGCTGGTTCGCCGACGGGGTAGACCCCGACTACGGCCTGCTCGCGTACCGGCGCATCAGCGAACGCCTCGGCGACACGCCCTGGTTCCTGCGCATGCTGCGCGACTCGTCGGGCGCGGCCGAACGGCTCACCCACGTGTTGTCGGGGTCGCGCTACATCGGCGAGCTGATGGAGTGGATCCCCGAGTCGGTCGCCTGGCTCGATTCAGAAGACCAGCTGCGACCGCGCAGCGGCGTCGCCCTGCAAGACGAGGCGCGCGCGATCCAGACGCGGCACGAGACCATCGGCGACGCGATGCGCGCCGTGCGGAACCTGCGCCGCCGTGAACTGCTGCGCCTGGCGTTCGGCGCGATCCTCGGCACCCTCACAATCGAAGAGCTTGCCGAGGGGCTCACGACGGTCAGCGAGGTCACGATCCAGGCGACCCTGCGGGCCGTGCGGCGAGAGATCGTGCCGCCCGAAGATGCGGCGCTCGATTTCTCGGTGATCGCGATGGGCCGCTTCGGCGGCGGCGAACTGGGATTCGGGTCAGACGCCGACGTGCTCTACGTGTACGACGCGAACGGGATCGACCCCGAACGGGCGCACGAACTGTCGCGCCAGCTCGTCGCGGGGCTGCGCAACTACTCCGAAGACCAGCGCGTGCCGTTCGACCTCGACGCCGATCTGCGCCCCGAGGGGCGGAACGGCCCGCTCGTGCGTTCCCTGGACTCCTACGCCGAGTACTACCGGCGCTGGTCGCTGTCGTGGGAGGCGCAGGCGCTGCTGCGCGCGCGGGGCGTCGCGGGCAGCGTGACCCTCATCCGCCGCTTCATGGCGATCGCAGACGAGGTGCGTTACCCGGCGCACGTCGCGGTGCAGGATCTGCGCGAGATCAAACGCATCAAAGCCCGCGTCGAGAACGAGCGCCTGCCGCAGGGCGTCGACCGCACGCGCCACGTGAAGCTCGGCCCGGGCGGTCTCAGCGATGTGGAGTGGCTCGTGCAGCTGCTGCAGCACGCGCATGCGCACGCACTGCCGGGCCTGCGCACGACGTCGACGCTCGACGCGCTCGAAGCGGCGCGGCAGGCGGGGCTGGTACCGGATGCCGCGGCCGCGCGCCTGGCCGCATCGTGGCGCCTCGCGAGCCGCCTGCGGTCGGCGAACACCCTGCTGTCGGGGCAGACGAGCGACGTGCTGCCCACCGACCGCGCGAAGCTCGACGGCATCGGCCGGCTGCTCGAATACCCGGCGCGTTCGGCGACGCTCGTCGACGAAGAGTGGCTGCGCACCTCTCGCCGTGCCCGCCGCGATTTCGAGAAGCTCTTCTACGGCTGAGTGACGCGGGCGCGGGCGCGCCCGAACTGCAAGGGATCCTGCGCAACACGCCGTCAGCCCCACCGGTTTCGCGGCGTGTCGCGCCTCCGGCCTTGCAGTTGGCGCAGGCCGCTCGCGCGTGAACGCGGAACGCCCCGGCATCCGATGATGGATGCCGGGGCGTTCGCGTGTGCGTCAGCGGATCAGACGCCGAAGTACAGCTCGGCTTGAGGATCTGAGAACCGGAGGGGGTTCCGCAGGCTCACACTTCCC
>Ga0116168_1002174_pt1 | contig 12943 bp, 9 predicted proteins | sample AD_UKC129_MetaG_FD_89795 | JGI IMG/M metagenome (GOLD analysis project Ga0116168, IMG submission 89795) | Active sludge microbial communities of municipal wastewater-treating anaerobic digesters from Canada - AD_UKC129_MetaG | ecosystem: Engineered > Bioreactor > Anaerobic > Digestate | place...
GCCTTGGTGTGCTCGGCCTCGCGGCCCAGGGCGTCGGCCCGGGTCTTGGCGCGATAGGCCAGGTTGGGCTGGCCCTCGGTGTCGCCGGCGGCGAGCAGCACGCCCCCGGTCAGGGCGACGTCGCGCAGAAAGGTGTCGCCACCCTTCTTGTCGGACGAGCCGAACGGGTTGCTGGCGAGCAGCTCGGGCACCATGGACACCGCGAGCACGGCGGCGCCCAGGCGTCGTCCGAGGCCGGTGGCGAGGCTCACCCCGCCGAGGATCTGCGCCACGGCGCTGACCTTGACCAGGCCCTTGGCGTCCTCGGGCAGGTACGCGGCGGCCTGGGGCGGCAGCGTCTTCTCGGCCAGGGGCAGGAAGGTGTTCGCGATCGGCTCGGTGGCCGACACCAAGGGCTCGGGGTCACGCAAGGCCTTGATGCCGTTCACGACGAAGAAACTGGCCAGCATGGTGCGGGCGGCGAAACGCAGCAGACTCATGCTCTATGTCTAGCGCCTGGTGGGCGTTTGGCCAAGCCAATCGCGGCTACTCTCACCCCTATGTGCGGACGCTACGCGGCCTCGGCCGACGCGGAGTTGCTCGAAGAGATCTTCGTGATCGACGAGGTGGCGGGTCCGTTACCGCCGCCGCGCTACAACATCGCCCCCACCGACCCGGTGATCGCGGTGGTCGAACGGGCCGAGCGCACCGACCCGTCCACCGTCAGCCGCAAGCTGGTCGAACTGCGCTGGGGACTGGTGCCGTCGTGGTCGAAGGACGCCAAGGGTGCCGCCCGCATGATCAACGCCCGGTTCGAGACCGTCGCCGAGAAGCCCGCCTTCCGCAAGGCGCTCGCAACCCGGCGTTGCCTGCTGCCGGCCGACGGGTACTACGAGTGGTACGCGCAGGCGGTGGATCCGTCCGTTCCGGCCGGCCGACGCCCACCGAAGCAGCCGTTCTTCATTCACCCGGCGGACGGCTCGCTGCTCGCGATGGCCGGCCTGTACGAGTTCTGGAAGAACCCGGTGGGGGAGTGGCTGGCGACCTGCACGATCATCACCACCACCGCCGCGGACGCCGTGGGCCACATTCACGACCGCATGCCGATGACCGTGCCCCGTGAGCGCTGGGACGACTGGCTCGATCCCGCACTGGTCGAAGGAGCGGTGCAGTTGCTGCAGTCACCGGCGACCGAACTCGAGGCGTACGCGGTCTCGCGCCTGGTCAGTACCGTCGGCAATGACGGGCCCGGGCTGATCGCGCCGTTGGCTGTGCAGTGAGCGTCGCCTGGGAATAGCCGGGCCGACGCGAGGCGTTCTCTGACACGTGATGAGCACCTCAGCCGGAGCCGCGGTACTTGAGCGTCCCGCGATCAACCATGCCGAGCGGCTAGGCTCGTACGCGATGACTCTTCCTGCCGCTGACGAGGCCCTCTCTGCCGAGACCGGGGCCGGCGTCGATCTCGCCACCGAAACCGATGCCGATCGGGCTGCCCGGTTCGAGCGTGATGCCCTGGTGTACCTCGACCAACTCTACGGTGCCGCACTGCGCATGACCCGCAACCCCAGTGACGCCGAAGACCTGGTGCAAGACACCTACGCAAAGGCCTTCGCCTCGTTTCACCAGTTCACCCCGGGCACCAACCTGAAGGCGTGGCTGTACCGCATCCTCACCAACAGCTTCATCAACACCTACCGCAAGAAGCAGCGCCAACCACAGACCTCGGGTGGCGACCAGATCGAAGACTGGCAGTTGGCCCGCGCCGAGCAGCACAGCTCGGACGGTCTGCGCAGTGCCGAGATGGACGCGCTCGACCGCATGCCCGACTCGGCGGTGACCGACGCGATGAACGCCCTGTCACCCGATTTTCGGCTCGCGGTCTACCTGGCCGATGTCGAGGGGTTCTCGTACAAGGAGATCGCCGACATCATGGGCACCCCGATCGGCACCGTGATGTCGCGGCTCAACCGTGGTCGCAACCAGTTGCGGCTCGCACTGGCCGATTTCGCCCGTGAGAACGGGTTGCACCGCCGGGGTGGTGACGATGACTGACCGCGACTGCGCCGTCGCCCTCGAACGCCTCTACGAGTTTCTCGATCACGAACTCGCCGACGCCGACGCCGACGCGATCCGCGCCCACCTCGATGCCTGCGAACCCTGCCTGGACGCCTACGGCGTCGAAGAGCACATTCGCTCGTTGGTGAAGCGCTGCTGCACGGGCACCCGGGCCCCGGACGCCCTGCGGGTGCGGGTCACCCAGGTGACCGCCATGACGGTGATCGTGCGGCAGACCCCCGCTGGCTGACCGCCTACATCGAGCGCCCGCCTAAGTATCCGTGGCCTGCGAAGCTTCGCAGGCCACGGATACTTAGGCGGGCGTTCGCGGTTTCGGCAGCACACCACAGCCCCCGCACCACAGGATGCGGGGGCTGTCGGCGTTGCGATCAGGCGTTGGGACGCTTGCCGTGATTCGCCTTGTTCTTCTTGCGGGAACGACGCTTGCGTCCACCCTTGCCCATGTCGGTCTCCTTCATCGTGTCTGTGGGGCGCCGTCGGCGCAGTTGTCCATTCTGCCATAGGGTGGCGGGCATGCTGACGATGGCCGAGGTGATCGACGCGCGCACCAGCCTCGACCATCGGGACGTCGCGTGGCTGGAGCATCTGGTCGCCGAGTGGCATCTGCTGGCCGATCTGGCCTTCTCCGACCTGATCCTGTGGGTGCCGGACGTCGACGACAACGTCTTCTGGGCCTGCGCACAGGTGCGTCCGACCACCGGCCCCACCGCACTCGAGGACGACGTCGTCGGCGAGAGAATCCACTACGACGACGAGCACCAGGTCACCGAGGCCTACATGTCGCACGAGATCGTGCTGACCAGCGGCAATCAGCTCAGCGCGGGCATTCCGGTCGATGTGCACGCCATTCCGGTGGTGCGCCAGGACCGCGTGATCGGGGTGGTCGAGGCGCACACCAACCGCATGGGTGTACGTGCCCCCGGAGCACTCGAAGACGCCTATCTCGAAGCAGCCGAGGTGCTGTCGGGCATGGTGCACCGTTGCGAGTACCCGACCGGCATGGACAAGTCGGTGCCCTGGGTGTCGCCGCGGGTCGGTGACGGCATGATCAGGGTGGGCAGCGACGGCATCGTCAGCTACGCCAGCCCCAACGCGGTCAGCGCCTACCGCCGGCTGGGCCTCACCGCCGACCTCGAGGGCGAGAACCTGGCCGAGGTGACGATGGCACTGCTGCGCAACCGTGCGCCGGTCGAGATGTCACTGCCGAACGTGCTGCGCGGCCACGGCCAGCAAGAGGTCGAGGTCGAGACCGCCGAGGTGCAACTGCGCATGCGCATCATCAGGCTCAACGACGATGTGGGCGCGGTGGGCCAACTGGTGCTGTGCCGCGACACCACCGAACTGCGCAGCCGCGAGCGCCAACTGGTCACCAAGGACGCAACGATCCGCGAGATCCACCACCGGGTAAAGAACAACCTCCAGACGGTCGCCGCACTGCTGCGGTTGCAGGCCCGGCGCATCTCGCTGCCGGAGGCCAAGGGCGCTCTCAGCGACGCGATGAAACGGGTCGGCGCGATCGCGGTGGTGCACGAGATCCTGTCCCAGGCCTTCGACACCTCGGTGAAGTTCGACGATGTGGCCGACCGCCTGCTGCGCATGGTGGTGGACGTCGCCGCCACGGGTGATCCAGTGCAGCTGCGCCGCGAGGGCACCTTCGGCTACGTGCCGGCCGACGTGGCGACCAGCTTGTCGCTGGTGCTCACCGAGCTGTGCCAGAACGCGATCGAGCACGGCCTGGGCGAGCATCGCGGCGTGGTCTGGGTGAAGCCCGTCCAGGCCGATGGGCGCCTGGTGGTCGAGGTCAGCAACGAGGGCGAACCCCTGCCGCCCGACTTCGAGTTGGGCGCGACCAACAGCCTGGGCCTTTCGATCGTCACCACGCTGGTGGACGACCTGGGCGGTGAGTTCACCCTGACCTCGGACGAATCGGGGCCGGGAACGGTGGCCCGGGTCTCGATTCCGCTGGGGTGAACCGTCTGCCGGCCGAGGGCGTTCGCTAGCTGGCGCGCACCCGCGACCGGGCGGCGCGACGCTTGAGTGCCCGTCGCTCGTCTTCGCTCAGGCCACCCCAGACACCGTGATCCTGACCCGCGTCGAGGGCCCACTGCAGGCATGCCTCACGAACCTCACAACGCTTGCACACCTTCTTGGCCTCCTGAATCTGCATCAGGGCGGGTCCGGTGTTGCCGACCGGAAAGAACAGCTCCGGGTCCTCGGTGAGGCAGGCAGCGCGATGGCGCCAATCCATGCGGCTTCCAACTCCTTCTTGTGGAAAAGTCATGTGCCCTCTCTGGGCGTCGCGCCACCAACTGGGGCAGCGCACGAATCTACGAGACTAGCCTGGCAAGCCTAGTGGCTATGTACAAGGTGCCTTTCAGTAAATGAACGGATCTCTGGACATATTCCCGTCCGAGGTACCTGGTTGTGAGCCGCTCGTGGACCGGTGCGCGCATCGGTGGAGGGTTCACGGGCGTGCCCAACCCCTGTCGTCCCGACCCGTCCCGCTACCGTGGGGACGTGCGCACCACTCGCCCCCCGGGCCTCATCGTCGCCGTCACCGCTGCGGCGATGCTCGGCGTCGTCTTCGTGGTGTTCGCGGTGATCAGCGCCGCCGGCGGGCATGGCGCGTTCAGCCTGCAGATCGGCTTTCTGCTGGCCTGCTACGGCGCGCTGCTGATCGCCTCGGCGGTGGGCGTGTGGCAGCAGCGCATGTGGGCGCGCGGCCCGTTGGTCGCCTTCGCGCTGATGGCCGGCTTCGGGTTCGGGGAGTACCTGCTCGAACAGCCCTGGCTGTGGCTGCTGGTGGCCCTGTGCCTGGCCGCCGTCGTCGGTGCGGTGCTGCCGAGGACCACCCGCATGCTGCAGCAGGTCAGGTCAGCCGGCCAGCCCCCGCAGCCGGACGGGCGACGAACGTGGCGGGAGCGGCTCGGCCGGACTCGACGAACGCCGCAGTGACGGCGGCGCCGATCGCGTCCAGCCGCGACTGGCCGGCCAACACCAGCACGCAGCCTCCGAAGCCTCCGCCGGTCATCCGCGCCCCGGCCGCACCCGCTGCGAGCGCCACCTCGACCGCCAGATCCACCGACGCCTCGGTGATCTCGTAGTCGTCCCGCATCGAGGCGTGTGAGGCGGTCATCAGCTCGCCCAGCCGGGCCAGGTCGTCCGCGCGCAGGGCCGCGCACGCATCCAGCACCCGCTGATTCTCGGTCACCACGTGGCGCGCGCGGCGCACCAGCCGCTCGTCCGGTAAGGCGGCCAACCGCTCGTCCAGCCCTTCGATCGGCACGTCGCGCAGCGCAGGCACGCCCAACAACGCCGACGCCTGTTCGCAATCGGCCCGGCGGGTGGCGTACTCGCCGTCGGCATGGCTGTGCCGGGTCAGGGTGTCGATCACCAGGATCGCCTGCCCGTGCGCCGCCAGGTCGAGCGGCACCTGCTGCACTTCGAGCGAGCGGCAGTCCAGGAACAGGGCGTGGCCCTGGGTGCACAGCGTGGAGGCGGCCTGGTCCATCAGGCCGGTCGGGGCACCCACGTAGGCGTTCTCGGTGCGCCGAGCCAGCTTGGCCCGATCCATCGGCGCGATACCCAGGTCGTACAGGTCGTTCAGGGCCTCGACGAGCACGCACTCGATGGCGGCGGACGATGACAACCCGGCTCCGATCGGCACGTCCGAGGCCAGTGCCAGATCGGCCCCACCGATCGGGTAACCGGCCTCACGCAGCACCCAGAACACACCGGCGAGGTAGCTGTGCCAGCCGTCCTGGTTCGGCGCCAGCTCGCCCAGGGTGGCCTCGAACTGTTCACCGAGGTCGACCGAGGTGATCCGGATCACCTCGTCGTCGCGGCGCGCGGCGGCCAGGTAGGCGGCCTGCGGCAGCGCGAACGGCAGCACGAAACCGTCGTTGTAGTCGGTGTGCTCACCGATCAGGTTGATCCGGCCGGGTGCCCGCCAGATGCTGTCCGGGTCACGTCCGGTCAGCGTGACAAACGCCTCGTGCACAGCCAGATCCAAGCTCATCCGCACATCTCCTTGATCGCTTCGGAGGCCGCTCACGACCTCGTCGAGCGTAGCGTAGCGCCGCAGCCCCCGGCGCCGTGCACGGTGCCGCCGATGTCGGCCGGTGCAGCCGTCAGTCGGCGAACGCGCGCTCCAACAGATCCTCCTGTTGGGCCCTGTGCACCTTCAGCGAGCCGACGGACGGGGCAGAGGCCGCCGGGCGGCTGATCGGCCGCATCACCAGCCGGTAGCCGGGCAGGAACGCTGCGACCGCCTCGGGCAGGTGCTGCTGGACGAACCACCAGGCACCCTGGTTCTCGGGCTCGTCCTGCACGTAGCGAATGTCGGCGTCCTTGGGGTATTGCGCCAGCTGGGCGGCCAGCTCCTTGGCCGGCAGCGGGTAGAGCCGCTCCAGGGACAGGATCGCCACCCGATCGTCCAGACCGGCTTCGTGCCGGGCGGTGACCAGATCCCAGCGCAGCTTGCCCGAGCAGATCAGGATGCGCGACACCGAGGCCGGATCGCTGATCGTGGGGTCGCCCTGCGCGGGCTCCCAGCGCCCATGGGTGAAGTCGCGCGGCTGCGAGACCGCCATCTTGTTGCGCAGCATCGACTTGGGCGTCGCGATCACCACCGGACGGTGCCAGTTGACGTAGGCGTGGGTGCGCAGCAGGTGAAAGTAGCTCGCCGGGGAGGACGGCTGGCAAACCGCCAACGCGCCCTCGTGACACAGCTGCAGCCAGCGCTCGATACGCATGGACGAGTGGTCGGGCCCCTGCCCCTCATACCCGTGCGGCAGCAGCAGTACGACGCCCGACTTCTGGGTCCATTTGGCGTTGCCCGAGGCGATGAACTCATCGGCGATGGTCTGTGCGCCGTTGGCGAAGTCACCGAACTGGGCCTCCCAGCACACCAGCGCGTCCGGGGCCGCCACCGAATAGCCGTACTCGAAGCCCATCGAGGCGTACTCGCTGAGCAGGGAGTCGTACACATGGAACGTGCCCTGGTTGTCGGACAGGTGATTGAGCGGCACGTACCCCTCGGCGGTGTCACGGTCGACCACCGCGGCGAACCGCTGCACGAAAGTGCCCCGTCGGGTGTCCTGGCCGACCAGGCGCACCGGACGGCCCTCCAGCAGCAGCGAACCGAAAGCGAGCAGTTCGCCGGTGGCCCAGTCGATCGGTCCGTTGGCGATGCCGTCGGCGCGGCGCTGCAGCTGCGGCAGCACCTTGGGGTGCACCGTGAAGCCGTCCGGGAACGTGACGTGGGCGCGGGCCACCTTGGCCATCGTTTCGGCCGAGATCGCGGTGCCCTGGGTCTTGCCCAGCTTCGGGGGGTAGTAGGGCACCTTGCGGTACGAGTCGTCTTCGGCGGCCTCGTCGCGGGCCTTCTTGAACACGCTCTCGAGGCCGTCGCGGAACCTGGTCAACACGGCCTCGGCGTCTTCGGTGCTGATGTCGCCGCGGCCGATCAGGGCCTCGGTGTACAGCTTGCGGACGCTGCGCTTGACCTCGATCAGGTCGTACATGCGCGGCTGGGTGAAGCTCGGGTCGTCGCCCTCGTTGTGACCGCGGCGGCGGTAGCAGACCACGTCGAGCACGACGTCCTTGTTGAACCGCTGCCGGTACTCGAAGGCGAGTTGCGCGATCCGGGCCACGGCTTCGGGGTCGTCGCCGTTGATGTGGAAGATCGGCGACTGAATGGCCTTGGCCACGTCGGTGCAGTACACCGAGGTGCGCGAGTCGTAGGGCGAGGTGGTGAACCCGACCTGGTTGTTGACCACCACGTGAATGGTGCCGCCGGTCTTGTAGGGACGCAGCTGGCTCATCTGCAGCGTCTCGTACACCACTCCCTGCCCCGCGAACGACGCGTCGCCGTGCAGGAGGATCGGCAGCACCGGATACCCCGCGGCCCCGGTGAGCTGGTCCTGCTTGGCCCGGGCGATGCCCTCGACCACCGGATCGACCGCCTCGAGATGGCTGGGGTTGGCGGCCACCGAGGTCTTGATCGTCTTGCCCGACAGCGCGGTGAACTGGCCCTCGGCACCCAGGTGGTACTTGACGTCGCCGGTGCCCTGCGCGTGCCGCGGGTCGACGCTGCCCTCGAACTCCTTGAAGATCTGGCCGTAGCTCTTGCCGACGATGTTGGCCAGCACGTTGAGCCGGCCCCGGTGCGGCATGCCGATGACGACCTCGTCCAGCTCGGCGTTCGCGGCCGCGTCACACAGCTCGTCCAGCAGCACGATGGTGGACTCACCGCCCTCGAGGCTGAAGCGTTTCTGGCCGACGAACTTGGTCTGCAGGAACGTCTCGAAGATCTCGGCCTCGTTGAGCCGGTCGAGAATGCGTAGGTGCTCCTCGCGCGGCCAGGGGGCGTGCGGCACCTCGACGCGCTTCTGGATCCAGGCCCGCTGCTCGTTGTCCTGAATGTGCATGTACTCGATGCCGATGCTGCGACAGTACGAACCGCGCAGGGTGCTGACGATGTCGCGCAACTGCATCACCTCGCCGTCGTGGCCGCCGAAGTTGCCGACCGGAAACTCGCGGTCCAGATCCCACAGGGTCAGCCCGTGGTACTCCAGCGTCAGCTCGGGGTGCGACCGCTGGCGGTACTCCAGCGGGTCGATGTCGGCCATCAGGTGGCCGTGCTGCCGGTACGCCGCGATCAGCGAGAACACCCGCGCCGACTTGGGTATCTGGCCGGGGCGCTCGGCACTGACGTCCTGTGCCCACCGGATCGGCGCGTACGGCACGCGCAGCGAGGCGAAGATCTCGTCGTAGAAGCCGTGCTTGCCCAGCAGCAGCTCATGGATCACCTTGAGAAACTCGCCCGACTGCGCACCCTGAATGATGCGGTGGTCGTAGGTCGAGGTGAGCGTGGTGACCTTCGAGACCCCGGCCTCGGTGATGCGCCGCAGCGACGAGCCCTGAAACTCGGGCGGGTAGTCGATGGAGCCGACGCCGAGAATCAGGCCCTGGCCCGCCATCAGCCGCGGCACCGAATGGCTGGTGCCGATGCCGCCGGGGTTGGTCAGCGTGGCGGTGGTGCCCTGAAAGTCGGTGACCGCGAGCTCGCCCTTGCGGGCCTTGCGGACCACCGCCTCGTAGGCCGCCCAGAACTGGCCGAAGTTCAGCTGCTCGCAGCCCTTGATGTTGGGCACCAGCAGTTGGCGGCCGCCGTCGGGACGGGGCAGGTCGATCGCCAGGCCCAGGTTGATCGTGTTCGGCTCGACCAGGAACGGCTTGCCGTCCACCTCTTCGTAGGAGTTGTTCATGGCGGGCACCCGCTTGAGCGCCTGGATCATCGCGTACCCGATCAGGTGGGTGAACGAGATCTTGCCGCCGGTGGTGCGGGCCAGGTGTGCGTTGACCATCAGTCGCTGGTCGATGGCGAGCTTCATCGGAATGTTGCGCACCGAGGTGGCGGTCGGCATGGCCAGCGACGCGTCCATGTTGCGCGCCGTGCGCATGGGCGCGCCCTTGAGCTGGACGCGGGTGGGCTCGGAGCTGGCCTGCTCCTTGCGCTTGACCAGGCTGGGCCGGTTGGCGGACAGGCCCATGCCCGAACCCGGCGACTCGGGCGCGGCGTCGTGGCCGGCGGCCCCGGACGCCTCCACCGTTGCGTGCGGAGCACCCCGGTCACCAGACTTCGCGGCCTTCGGACGCTGGTTGGCCGGTGCCTGCGCGGCTCGCTCGGTCTGCACGGTGTAGCTGCGCTCCTGGGCGGTCGCGGCGGGTGTGGACGACCGCGGCGCGGACGGCTGGTTCGTCGCAGACGGCTGCTTGTTGGCGGCCGGCTGCTGCTTCGGTGATTGTTCTGCAGGGGCCGGTGTTGGCGCAGGGCCGGGTGCGGCAGTGGGAGGAGCCGTGGGCGCCTGGACGGACTTCTGCTCGCTGTCGTGCGGTGCGGGAGGCTCGCTCGGGCCGGGGGCCGGACGCTGCTCGGACGATGGCTCGGCGGCGGGGGAGCCGGCGCCGGTCTTCGAGCGAGTCGCGAAGAACGTCTGCCACCGTTCATCGACCGAGCCGGGGTCGTCCTGATAGGCCTGGTACATCTCGTCGATCAGCCAATCATTGGCCCCGAATTCGTCCGTCGATGCGTGTTCCGTCGTGAGATTCTCGGGCGCGAGGACCACGATCGCCTTCTTCCGTTCCCTGGGCAGGCCGCAACGCCTGTTGAGGATCGATGCTACCCAGCCAGCCGGTGAGGGGAAACCGACGGGCCGATGCCGACGCTGACATGTCACCCGTTTGATTCGTGACCAGGTGGTCCTATCGGAGGATGACAACGCAGCGAGCGGGCGTACTGGGTGCGCCGCAGCGCGGTCAGGGTTATGCGACACGCCCTGGGCGCCGCCCGCACCATGTGGTGCGGCATTCGTGGCGCCCCCGGCAGGATTCGAACCTGCGCACCCGCCTCCGGAGGGCGGCGCTCTATCCCCTGAGCTACGGGGGCCCGTGACGGCTGGGCCGGCCAGAACTGTATCGCATCGCCGGCGGCCTCCTCGAATCCCCGACCACAGCGGCCCGCCTTACAGTCGCCTTCGGGAGCGGACCGGGCGGCAACCGGGTGCGCCGGCCGGTCCCAGCGCGCGGGAGCAGCAGCTTGCGGGGGCGCGATTCTGGCAGAGTTGAGCGCCATGACCCACATGCATGTCGCCGGCTCGATTCACGCCGATGCGACCTCGCCCGCGCCGCTGTGGCTGACCCGCCCCGACGACGTGAACGCGCTGACCCCCGCGCTGTGGAGCCGAAACGCCGGCCGCAACGCGGCGGGCGAACTCGAGATCGCCGGACGCACCGCCACGTCCATCATCGACGAGGTGGGCAGCCCGGTCTACGTGATCGACGAGGAGGACTTTCGGGCCCGGGCCCGCGAATGGCGCGACGCCTTCGAGGGCTGGGACGTCTTCTACGCCGGCAAGTCCTTCCTCTGCACCACCGTGGCGCGCTGGATCGCCGAGGAGGGTCTCGGCCTCGACGTCTGCACCGGCGGCGAACTCGTCGTGGCGCTGCGCGGCGGGGTCGACCCGGCCGGCATCGGCATGCACGGCAACAACAAGAGCCTGGACGAACTGCGCGCCGGCCTGAACGCCGGGGTCGGCCGCATCATCGTCGATTCGTCCGACGAGATGGCCCGACTCGAACGCCTGTGCGCCGAGCTGGGCATCGTGGCCGACGTGCTGATCCGGGTGACCACCGGCGTCGAGGCGCACACCCACGAGTACATCGCGACCGCCCACGAGGACCAGAAGTTCGGGTTCTCGATCAACGGCGGCGCGGCGTTGGTGGCCATGGTGCGCAGCCACCACAGCCCGCATCTGAACCTGCTGGGCATTCACAGCCACATCGGCTCGCAGATCTTCGACACCAACGGCTTCGAGGTCGCCGCCCGGCGCACCCTGAAGCTGCTGTCGCAGTTTCGTGAAGCCACCGGCGTTACGCTGCCCGACCTCGACCTGGGCGGCGGCTTCGGCATCAGCTACATCAAGGAGGACTCGCCGGCCACACCGGCGGAACTGGCGGCCGGACTGCGCGCGATCGTCGAGCACGAGTGCCGCGGCTTCGCCCTGCCGGTTCCCCGCATGTCCATCGAGCCCGGACGCGCCATCTGTGGCCCGCCCGGCACCGCCCTGTACACCGTGGGCACGGTCAAGACGGTCGAGATCGGCGGCGGGCAGTCGCGTCGCTACGTCGCCGTCGACGGCGGCATGAGCGACAACATCCGTCCGGCGCTGTACGCCGCGGAATACTCCGCGACCCTGGCCAACCGGCCCGGCGAGCGCGGCCCCGTGCTGTCGCGGGTGGTCGGCAAGCACTGCGAGGGCGGCGACATTCTGGTCCGCGACGAGTTCCTGCCCGACGACGTCGGCCCCGGGGACCTGATCGCCGTCCCAGCCGCGGGCGCCTACAGCCGCTCCATGGCGAGCAACTACAATCACGTTCCGCGCCCGCCGGTGGTGGCCGTCCGCGACGGGCGTCTCACCACGCTGCTGCGGCGCGAGACACTGGACGATCTGCTGGCGCTCGACCCCGGGGCCCTGAGCTGACCATGGCCCACGAATGAGGAGACAACGATGACGCCAGCCAAACCGCTCAAGGTGGCCCTGCTGGGCTGCGGGGTGGTCGGTTCGCAGGTCGCCCGCATGCTGCTCGACAGCGGCGACGAGTTTCAGGCCCGCGTGGGTCGCCGGCTCGAACTGGTCGGCATCGCGGTGCGCGACCTGAGCAAGCCGCGTCCAGGCATCGACCCCACGCTGCTCACCGACGATGCCGCCGCCCTGGTGGGGCGCAAGGGCATCGACCTGGTGATCGAGGTGATGGGTGGTGTCGAGCCGGCGCGCAGCCTGATCCTGTCGGCGCTAAGGTCCGGCGCCTCGGTGATCACGGCCAACAAGCAGTTGTTGGCCCAGGACGGGTCCACGCTGTACGAAGCGGCGGCGACGGCCGGTGTCGACCTCTACTTCGAGGCCGCGGTGGCCGGCGCGATCCCGATCATTCGCCCGCTGCGCGAGTCGCTGGTCGGCGACGAGGTGACCGCGGTCAAGGGCATCGTCAACGGCACCACCAACTTCATCCTCGACAAGATGCACACGGAGGGTTCGTCCTTCGGCGAGGTGTTGGCCGAGGCCCAGCGGCTCGGCTACGCCGAAGACGACCCGAGCGCCGACGTCGAGGGCCTGGACGCCGCCGCCAAGGCCGCGATCCTGGCCAGCCTGGCCTTTCACAGCCGGGTCAAGCTCGACGACGTGGACTGCGAGGGCATCACCAAGGTCAGTTCGGCCGACGTCGCCACCGCGCAGGAACTGGGCTACGTGATCAAGCTGCTGGCCCGCTGCGCGCTCGCCCCGGACGGCTCGATCTCGGTCGGCGTGCACCCCACGATGGTGCC
>Ga0116168_1002177_pt1 | contig 12940 bp, 8 predicted proteins | sample AD_UKC129_MetaG_FD_89795 | JGI IMG/M metagenome (GOLD analysis project Ga0116168, IMG submission 89795) | Active sludge microbial communities of municipal wastewater-treating anaerobic digesters from Canada - AD_UKC129_MetaG | ecosystem: Engineered > Bioreactor > Anaerobic > Digestate | place...
CCCGTGTGCCGTGAATGGACGTTTGCGTCGTGCCGTGATTTGGTCGCCGGCAACGGCGTCCCCGCCGTCCCGTGTGCACCGGCGCTCCGGACAAACGGGGCAACCACAGGGGGTTGCCCCTACGATTGGTGGCGTGGGTTGACGGCGTCCGGCGCCTGTGTGGGCACCGATCTCATGGGCGGGGATCGGGGTGACTAGCGATTGAATTCCATGACTTCTTCCCAATGGGCGTAAAGCAGTTGGAGACTCTTTTCGATTTCCTCCAGTTCGTTCTTCAGTTCTTTCACGCGTTGACCGTTGCGGTGCGTATCGGGCAAGGCAAGCTCGTTGAGGATCTCGTCGCGGCGTGATTCTTGTCGGAGGATGTCGGCCTCGATATCCTCCTGCTTTCGGTAGGGGAAGCGGCGTTTTCGTTTGGTCGGTTGCGATGCAGGCTCGCCCTGGGAGGGCTTGGTGCGATTTTTGTCAGCATGATCCTTTCCCGACCGGGAATCGGCATCCAGGGACTTTGCCTCGGCTTGGGCTGCCCGTAACGCGGTGTACGTCGAGTAATTTCCGTGAATGACGCGGACACGATCAGCCTCAAAGACGATTAGATGATCGGCGACTTGGTCGATGAAATAACGATCGTGGCTCACAAAAAGGACGGTGCCATCGAATTGCTTGAGAGCTTGCTCCAAGGCATCGCGCGCCCAAAGGTCGAGATGATTTGTGGGTTCGTCGAGGACAAGGAGATTTGCGCGGGTTGCCGTGAGGCGGGCCAAGGCCACGCGACAGCGTTCTCCACCGCTGAGGTTTTTCACCGGGGTCAGGGCGCGGTCGCCTGTGATACCGAATTTCGCCAAGAGATCGCGCCGTTTTTGCTCAATGAGATCGTCGGCCACCGTCTCCGTGGGAAGGACCGCGTCCATCGCCGGGAGATCATCCGGCAGGCAGTGGAGGTACTGATCAAAGTAGCCGATGACCACGTTATAGCCACGGACAACACGGCCCACATCGGGGAGCACTTCGCCCAGCAAACAGCGGAGCAGGGTGGTTTTGCCGCAGCCATTGGGACCGAGGATACCCCAGCGTTCACCCCGGGCGATGTCGAATGTCAAACCGGAGAAGAGTGGGCGTTCGAAGCCCTTGCCCAGGTTTTCCACCCGAAGGACCACGTCGCCACTACGTTCGGCGGGCGGAAAGCGGATAGGAGGTGGTTCGATTTCCCGCGGTGGTTCGACCAATTCGATGCGTTCCAACTTTTTGCGTCGGTCTTGGGCCTGGGCCGCCTTCTGCCCGTAGTGATGACGCCGGATGAATTCTTCCGCCTTGGCGATTTCTTCACGTTGTTTTTCGTAGGTTCGTCGGGCAACGAGGAGGCGTTCTTCCTTCTGTCGCAAATAGGCGGAGAAGTTGCCCGTGTAAGAATCGACCGTTCCCCGGTAGAGTTCGAGCGTTCGGTTGGTGACCTTATCCAGGAAATAGCGGTCATGGCTAACGATGATCATGGCCGCGCGGTGGTTGGCCAGGAATTCCTCGAGCCATTGCGTGGCTTCGATATCGAGGTGGTTCGAGGGTTCATCGAGGAGCATGAGGTCAGGTTCGGCGAGGAGGAGTTTGGCCAGCAGTAATCGGTTTTGCTCTCCACCGCTGAGTTGACCGGCCGGACGATCATAGTAGGACGGCCCCAGTCCTAACCCCTGTAAGACTTCTTCGATCCTGTGGTCGAGGTGATAGGCGTTAAGCCGATGCAATTCCTGCTGAAGGAAATCGAAGCGGGCGGCTAGCCGACGGCGCTCCGTGGGGTCCTGGGTGTGGGCCAGTCGGGCGGCCGTGGTTTCCGCCTCGTGCTGCAAATCGATAAGGTGTTGCACCGCCGTGCGTGCTTCTTCCCAGACGGTGCGGCCCTCAGGAAACTCGGCGTGCTGTTCCAAGTAACCCAGTTTGACGCCGCTGGTGACTAGACATTCACCGCCATCGGCGGATTCCCGCCCGGCAATAATCTTGAGGAGTGTCGTCTTGCCGGTACCGTTGGGACCCACCAAGCCGGCGCGGTCGCCGGCGAAGACGTCAAACGAGACGCCATCGAGGACAGGCTCCGGGCCGTAGAACTTTCTCAAACCGGCAACATGCAAAACCTGCATGGGACATCAGCATCTCTTGGACTGCCGTTCGTTTGGCGTTGTCTCCATTTGTCCTCTGCCCAGCCCACGGCAAAGGCACGTTTTAAGGAAGGGCCAGGATGGGCCGCGAAATCCCTCACAATCCCACGATGTTGTAGCCACAATCGACGTGGACGATCTCCCCTGTGATCCCGCTGGAAGCGTCGCTCAAGAGGAAGACGGCTGTCGAGGCCAATTCATGGAGCTCCACGTTACGTCGTAGGGGGCTCTTTTCCGCGGCATGGCGCTGCATCTCGTCGAAGCCCGCAATTCCTGCGGAACTGAGCGTCCGCACGGGGCCAGCGCTGATCGCATTCACCCGAATTCTCTTGGGCCCGACGTCCCAAGCCAAATAGCGGACGCTATGTTCCAGGGCGGCCTTGCACACGCCCATCAGGTTATATCCGGGCATGACCTTCTCTGCCCCAAAATAGCTGATTGTGAGGATTGCCCCACCGTTTTCCATCAAGCGGCTTGCCGCGCGGGTCACGGCGACCAAGCTGTAGGCCGAAATGTCCATCGCCACATGCCAGCCCTGACGTGTGGTCTCGACGTAAGGATTACGAAGCTCAGCGGGTGGGGCAAAGGCGATGGCATGCACCACGAAATCAAGTTGTTCGTAGTTTTCTTCCAAGGTCGCAAATACGTTGAGGATGTCGTCATCCGACTGAACATCACACGGCACAAGGACCTTGGGGTTGTAGGGTTCCAGAAGACGGCGGACCCGCCGCTCGTTGGATGGTCCCGGGAGATGGGTGTATGCCAACTCGGCCCCTTCCCGATACAGGGTTTCGGCGATGGACCAAGCGATGCTGCGATCGTTGGCCACACCCATGATCAAACCGACTTTGCCGCTAAAAAGACCCATCAGTGTGTTCGATCCTTATCATCGAGGGGACTTGGGCCCGTGTTACCCGCGTGTTGGCCGAAGTCTCGTCACCCAAGTCTGACCCAGGTAATCCCGTTGTTCACCCTTAACCAGCCCTTTCCCCGTCATAACGCACCATGATAGCGCCCGGTCGTGGTAACCCTCATGAGGAAAACCGCCACACCGCGGGCAAAACACACATATGCCATTGTTTCTTGCAAATCGTTTCAGGCAAGGCTGGGGACCGGGCCGGCCAGGACCTCATAAGCATCCATGGGCGACATATCGCCAGAGAGGACCTGGCGGCACTTCGCCTCCAATTCCGGCAGTTGCGAGTGAATAAACCGTCTAGCGACATGCCGTTTGCGTTCTAACGCAGTGGCTTGCTTGAGCAGAAGGTGTCCCACGATGCAAATGATTGCGCTATCCACCAGGCGACGTCCAGCAAGGTCAAGATAGGCTGTTGGCTGCGATTTGGCGAACTGGATGGCCTCCTGAACTCGCTTGCGGGCCTCAATGAGTTCGTTCTTTAGACTGTCAAGTTCCTGATCGCCGTAAGTCGTGTTTTCGAAATCGGCAACAAAGCTCTCAAACGAGCCCGAGGCCACACCGCGGACCGCTGCCACAATTTGGAGCTGGCTGGTCCCTTCGTAAATGGTGGTGATGCGGGCGTCGCGGAAATAACGTTCCGCCGCATAGTCCTTCATGTAGCCGGACCCGCCCAACACCTGAATCGCATCGTTGGCCACCCGCACACACATTTCCGAAGCGTAATACTTGCTCATGGGCGTGAGCATTCCGTTGATTCGCTTCAACGTGCGGGAGAGTTGCTTGCGTTCTTTCTGCTCATCCTTGGGAAGGTCGGGAACGGTTTCCAAGATCCGCAGGTTGTTGTTTTCCAAATCGCAGATGCGGCTTGTTTCGTAAGTCAGCGCGCGGGCAGCCTCGACGGCGATCTTCATATCCGTGACCATTTCGGCGACCGCGGGGAGACGTTCGATCGGCCCACCGAACTGTTGCCGGGTATGGGCATAGACCCGGGCCAGGCGGAAGGCGGCCTCGCCAATTCCCAGGGATTGGGCGGCAATCCCCACCCGGGCGCCGTTCATCAGGGCCATCACGTAGGTAATCAACCCCCGTTGCCGCTCGCCAATCAGACGAGCCGGCGTATCGTCAAAGACCAGTTCACAGGTGGGCGAACCATGGATTCCCAATTTCTCTTCCAAATGCCGCACACGGACGCGCTCGCTCCGCTCGGTGATGAAAAGGCTCAGCCCGCGCCCGTCCATGATATCCGGCTCGCTCCGGGCGAGGACGAGGAGGATTTCACCGCAACCATTGGTGATGAATCGCTTGACACCATTCAACCGCCATTGACCGGCCTCGTCTTGGTATGCCCGCAACCGAACGGCCTGGAGATCGCTACCCGCGTCCGGCTCGGTCAGGACCATAGCACCGGTGACTTCACCACGGGCAAAGCGGGGGAGGACCTCATCCTTGATGTCGTTGGAGGCAAAGGCATTGATCGTCTCGGCAATGCCCTGGAGGCCAAACAAATTCATGAATGAGGCGTCGGCCCGGCTCACAATCTCGGTGGCCATCGTGTAAACAAGGTTGGGGCAGTTGAGACCGCCGTATTTTCGCGGCAGCGTAAAGCCCATGAGATCGGCCTGGGCCATCCGCCGCAGGTTCTCGCGCACCAAAGGATGAAGCGTGACCGTCCCGTCCTCATTCAGGGTGTTGCCTTCGCGGTCAATCTGTTCGGCGTGCGGGGCGATGATATCGGCCGCAATTTGACCGACAATCTCCAGAACCCGCCAGTAATTATCAACGGCATCCTCCTCATCGAGAGGGGCATAGTCGGCTTGGCCGTTGTCCGTATATGCCTCCTGCAGCCTCGCGAGTTCCTTCATGTCGATATGACGGAACAAAAACTGAATATCGTCGTTGTCCAAAAAGTAGTTTCCCACGGAAACCTCTCCCGTCTTTTCAAACGACTGTCAATGTGGCTGTGTGTCTTTCCTATTAGCTCAACAATCGATCCATCATCTGCCTACGATGACGTGCTCGGAAGACAAATCACTTAGGCCGTTCCCGGAGGGCCTTAATCATCATGGGGATGACCTTTTTCAAATCGCCCACAATTCCGTAATGGGCGATCGAAAAAATCGGTGCGTTAGGATCGGTATTGATCGCGATGATCTTGGCCGACTCCTCCATGCCTGCGCGGTGTTGCACGGCTCCTGAAATCCCGGCTGCAATATACAAAGCGGGACGCACCGTCGTCCCCGTCTGCCCGATCTGGTGTTCCTTGCCGATAAAGCCGCTATCGACCGCGGCACGACTGGCCCCCACGGCCCCACCGATCACCCCGGCCAATTCGTAAATCAAACGAAAGTCTTCCTTACTTCCCACGCCACCACCACCGGCCACGATGACGCGGGCACTCTTCAAATTGACTTTGCGGGGTTCGATGTGCCGTTCGATCAGGCGGAGGGCCAGAAGGCTTTCGTCAATTTCGACTTTCTCCTCAATGACCTCGCCGTTGCGTGAGGGATTCGGAGGCAAAAGCGGCATCACGCCTTCACGGACGGTGGCCATTTGCGGCCAGCGGTCATAATTGACGATCGTGGCGATGATGTTTCCCCCAAATGCCGGTCGGATTTGCAGCAAGAGTTTTGGATGCAATTCCTTCGTCTTGGGATCGACGACGTCGCTGATCTGCAAGTCGGTACAATCGGCCGTCATTCCCGCCTGCATGGCAGAGGCCACCCGCGGCGCCAAATCTCGCCCCAACGGTGTCGCCCCATAGAGAACGATCTGAGGCCGATATTTTTCGATCAACGTGCACAAAACCCGGGCGTAGGGGATTGTCTGGAAATGGGCGAGTCGGGAATCCTCCACCAGATAGACTCGGTCCGCGCCATGGGCAATCAATTTACTTGCCAACCCGCGGACCTGATGCCCAGGCAAGACCGCGCCGACGGCAACGCCCAGCTCGTCCGCCAACTGCCGCGCCTTGCCGCACAGTTCCAGGACCACGTCATGTAGGGAACCGTCTTCCTGTTCCGCAAAGACCCAGACTTCACCCTGGCGATTTGGTGCAATCATCTTCTTTAGCTTCTTCTATCGTCTTAGAAACCTAACCGCGACATTTTTTCAAGAGAACAATGACGCTGACTTGTCCGGCCCGAACGATTACCCAAGAGTGCGATCGACGACTAACTCGTGGATAAGCCGGCGGATGCCCTCCTCTGTCGGTGGAATCTCGGTATAGCCCTTCTTGGTCAAGACAATGGCCTGGACGCGGAATACCTTGGTCGGAGAGCCGGGGAGGCCACACCGGTTGAGGTCGGCATGGATGTCATCCAGGTTCCATTGTTCGAGAAGTAACCCTTGCCGCCGCAATTCCTCAGTGCGTTTGGCGATGGCATCGAGCACTTCCTCGTCGGATGCATTGCCCAAGCTCGCCCGCACTTCTGCCTCAATTTCGGCGGGAATACGAGCCCGTTTGAAACGCATGACCCTGCGTGCGGCGGGAGGCCGAGGCTGATTCGCCGTGGAGATCACCGTGAAGAGGGCCGGCAGATGAACATCGACGATTTCCCACCCGCGCCCCACATTCCGGCGGACCCGCGCCTGACCGTCAACGATGTCCACCAATTGTTCAAGATAGGTAACCTGGGGCAAGCCTAACTTTTCCGCAATCTGAGGTCCCACCTGCGCCGTGTCACCGTCGATCGCCTGCCGGCCGCACAAAACAATGTCATATCGGCCGATTGTGCGGATCGTCTGAGCCAAGATGTAGCTCGTCGCCAATGTATCACTGGCCGCCGCCCGGCGGTCTGTAATCAAAATGGCACGGTCAGCCCCTCGATAGAGGGAATCGCGGAGGACCTCAGCCGCCTTGGGGGGACCCATGCTAATGACCGTCACTGTTCCCCCCCAGCGATCCCGAATTTCGAGGGCCACTTCCAGAGCATTCAAATCTTCCGGATTAAAAATAGCAGGAAGAGCGGCCCGATTGACAGTCCCGTCTTCCTTCATCGCCTCCGCGGTGACGTTGGCGGTATCGGGAACCTGTTTCACGCAAACAACCACATCGTAGGGCACGTTCTCGGTCTCCGTGATCAGTTTATGAACTGGTGGATGAAACGCATCATCAGCCGATCAGCCGGCCGCGGTCGGTGGGTCAATGTATTATTGTGTGTCCATCTACCTTGTCGATTTAGGGGTGTCAACCAACCCGATCTAGCGTTAACCCCACTCGAGATGCCGAAAAACGGCACTGGGTGACAATCTCCCCTGGCCCGATCGTCCGGATGGGGCAACGTGGCTTTCCGGTTGTCCGCTACAGCGACCTGGCCGGCGTCCACGGACTGTCGGCTTCGAGCGAAGGGGAAGGCCTCCCTATGGGTTGGTAAAATGCATATTGTAGCGAAATTTCTCCCTGGGCGGAACACCGCTTTTTTGGCAAAACACCCCCTCTACCCCCACAGGAGATTCCGGGAGGTACCCAAAACCATCGCGCAAAAAGCCCGGCTGTCGCGGTTTTTCCTCCGGCCGATTTGACAAGTCGGAGTGTGGGTTCTGCACCTAACCGCAGAGACCAGGAGGCACTTCAGCGTCAAGGGACCGAGGCCAAATCGGTGGCGAGCGGCCTTACGACGAAGCCGCCAGATAGTTCGCCAGAATGCGGAGATTTTGAATGAACGTCCGGGTTGTGATGATTCGTGTCACGCGGGCATCGGCGGGTGCAGTCTTCAGACGCCCAGATTCGACCCACCGACCTCGTTCGTCCAGTTGCTCAATCACCCGGCGGGCTTGAGCCGCAAGGGATGCCGACAGTCTCGGGGCCGTGGGCAACCGGCCTAATCGGGGTCGCGGTCCCGATCGCAACGCCTCTTCATACGCACGTTGGATCGCATCTAGTTCGTTGCCCACCTTGAATGCATAATGCGTCGGCATGTCGGCGTCACTCGTTGTTAACCGATAATCGCGTGTGAAGTAGATGGGCTGATTGGTCTTTAGCTCATAGAAGCGGGCAAGCCTCCCGTCGGGCAACAGCGATCGTCGAAGATATTCTATTGCCCGCGGAATCGGCTCCAAAAAACGTTTCTCCCCAGTCTCGTGGAAAAGTGTGATCAACGCCCGCATCACCCCCTGAGACTCTAGGCCAGTGATGGCCGGTGGTTCAAACTTGCGTGCCCAGCAGGGTTGCATGTGGGCGTCATACTGCTGGGCCCAGGCCGGCTGAGGGTCCGGCATTTGGGCCTTCAACAGGAATTCCCCTGCGCGACGTGCCGAAACGAGGTACTTCTCATCGCCATAGATCCGCCAAGCAAGAAGGACCGTGGCCAGGGCGTCGGCCTGGGTATTGTCGTTGATCGTGTAGCAATCTCCGTAGGGGCGATTAGGCCATTGGCGGGGCCAGTCATCGGGATAGGACGCCGGAACGTCAGGATACTCCTTTGGGTCGGGTGGCGCCACAAAGCGTTGCGGCCAGCCTCCATTGGGACGTTGGACGGCCAACAAGGCGTCCAGGCCGTACGTTACGGCCTCATGCACCACCTCATCCTTCATGCCGGTTTCCCGATCGTACATCATGAGAAACCGCAAGGCGGATTGGGTGTTGTCATCATCAAGTGTCGAGCTATTGGCGGCCTTCTCGCCACCGGTGGGTGGTTTTCGGTAGCGATAGCGAGAACGGGCCTGCGGGGCAAATTCGATCCGGTAATCCCATCCCCCGGAGACAAGCTGCCCCTTCACCAGGGCATGGGCGGTCCTCGTTGCCGCCTGAAGACAAAGCGGGGCCTTCGTCAGATGGTAGGCCTGCAAAAGGGCCATGCCCACACTGGGTGTCCCCGGCGGTTGGACCCAGGCCGTCTGGGGCGTCGCCTTCCCTTCCCCTTCGCGGAGAGTCAAATCCTCGGCATAAGCCCAAACGTATCCCCCTTCGATAGAGACTTCCTGATCGAAAAACGTCACGGCCCGACGTAAGGCCTCTTCCGCGGAGCGCCGCAAGGCCGCGTCACCGGCTTCGTTTGCCGCCGACAACCGCGGAACTTGGTGAAGTGATGCCCACCCTCCTGCGAGGAGCGCAAAGCGACAAAAATCACGGCGGAGCATGGGGATTTCCTTTCTCGGCTGAAGGTCTCAATTTGTTAGCGTCAAAACAAGGTGCTCATCCTTCCCGAAACCACCGGGCCGAGCGAAGGTTCTGCTTCTTTTCTTCTACTTGGAAGACGCGGCGGGCATTTCCGTGCATGATCGGATCAATCAACTCAAGCGCATCATCCAAACTGAGCCAGCCTTCTTCGACCAACTCAGAAAGCGCCAGGGCGATCCCCTGCCGGGCAATCAAGGCATGGCCGAGGACAGGCTCCACCGGGCGATAGTCTCCGCCAAATGTGAAAATCTTGTTAGCGGGCGCCGTGACCAAGAACTTTTTGAGAAAGTCCTTGGCCGCCACAGGGTTGATGATCCAGCTCCAACACATATCAACATAGGCATTGGTGTATTGCTTTGCCACGGCGATTAACTCTTCATAGTAGGGATAGCAGATGTGCATAAAGACGAACGTCGTCTCCGGCGACATACGACACAAATCGCAGGCCGAGCCGGCGTTCAATCGCAATCGCGAAAGGGGCATCCGGTTATCGCCGGCGTAATATCCGGTGTGCAACTTGACGGGCAAATGGTGCTCCGTGGCCTTGCCCACGGCATACCAGAACAAATGGTCTTCCAGGGCCTTCTGTTCCTCGGCGCTGAGGGATTCTCCGTTAAGACGTTTGGCGAACAAGGGCTCTGCCCGTTCTTGCGGAACTTTCTCGTAGTCGATATTCCGGCTGTAGGCATTTTGGGACTTGACGGCCACGGCGTATTTCGCGTAGCGGTCAAACCACCAATCGATGACGCGGTACCAATCGGTCAAGGTCTTGACCTCTATTCCGGTAGGGCGGCCAAAGGCCCGGATATCTGGTCCTGCGAACATGCCAACAATGCTGATATCCTGCAACAAGAGAAGGGGCTGTTTCGACTCGTGATACGGGCCGAGGTTGACTTGGCAAGAGTCGATCTTGGCAAGATCACAGAGGATGCGGCGATAAAAGCCAGGCCGTCGCGTGGCCTGATACTGCTCTCGTACCTTGTCCACCGTCTTTTCCGAGAGGTCATCGATCCCGTAGATTTCCCGCATGGCGATTCGCACGGCTTGCCCGTAGCCGGTGTTTTTCACGGCTGGCCAAAATGGGGCCAAAATCTGCCATTTTTCCTGCGGTGAGCCTGGTTTTTCAAAGAGGGCCGCGTATTGTTCGCGACTCATTCCGGCTGCGCGGAAGTCCGAATCGAGATAGTGCCGCAAAATGACGGTCCATTCGTCTTGGGGTGTTCCTCCGGGACCCCGCAAGCAGTCATCTTCGTCGGGAAGGTGTTCGTGACTGTCGATGAGCGGCGTTTTCCAAACGCGATCGAAGATGTGGCGGCGGACATCGCTTGTCAGCGGAATGGAGGGGGCCTCCACCGATGGCAAAGCACAGGCGGAACCCGCAGCCATCATCCCACTCATCCCAACAGTTCCAAGCAGCTTGAGCGTCTCGCGGCGACTGAAATGACTCATGGTATGCCTCCCGTTTGTGTGAGGTGTGCGGTCACCGGCGTGCCAGAGTGGGGACGCCTTTCCCGGCCAATTCCAGCGATGATTGTAACGCCCCGCAGTCGTCAAGACGAGCCGTTTGGAAGAAAACGGATGAGAGAGCCGCATCCCACCCCAATCCCACCGGGAGGGTCATTGTCAAAGATGAGGCAATTTACCGGGAGAATCGCCGTCCGCGCCGACCGAATCACCTATTCCCCCGTAGGGGCAACCCCCTGTGGTTGCCCTGTTTGGTCACAGCGCCGGTGGTTTACGTTTGGCCAGGCCCAGATTGTTTGGATTTCACGCGGACCCGGGCGCTGGTCACGTTCTGGGGCAGGCACAGGGGCCTGCCCCTACGGGGTTTCAATGGGCTCCTATTCGCCCGGAACTACAGGTTATTTTGAAAGGAGGATAGCCATGCGACGGGTTTCAATGGGCTCCTATTCGCCCGGAACTACAGGGCAGCGGGTGCAGTTGTTCACCGACGTTGAGGGGTTTCAATGGGCTCCTATTCGCCCGGAACTACAGGAGATGTGCCGTAAGTCTTTTCGAATCGCGAGCTTACGGCAAAAATACCCGCAAAAAACTCGCGTCAAACGGCCTTTAAACGGCCCAAAATCGTCAGTTTTTTGCGAGTTTTTCATCGCTCTTTGCCCCACATCATACCACCCTGCCCCTGGCGTTGCAAGACCCCGCCACGAATAAATCTTCTTGCCGCCTCTTGAAGCTTATTCCATTGTCTCCCCTCGCCCGTTTAGCGGGAGAGGGGTCGGGGGTGAGGGTGGCTCGAATCGCTGTGGTTTTCTCAATCGATTATGAGGTTCGCTTGCCCTCACCCCAACCCTCTCCCAGAGGGAGAGGGGGCTGGGAGGTCATCGTCCCCGATGACCAAATCGCCGGACAAGACGGATCCTCGGTTGAGACAAGCCGTCAACACCGGGACGGACAATAACACCGGCAAGATGCCCGTGCCATGCACAGGACGTGGGGCAGGCACGGGGGCCTGCCCCTACACCTTTCGATGGGCGCGTCGATCGTAGGGGCAACCCCCTGTGGTTGCCCCCGTTTGGCCCCAGAAACACCCGGGAGGGTCGCCGGCCTCGGCGACCAAATCATCGCTTAGCTTTCCGCGGGGTCGTATGCCAGGTTTGCTGCTAGCCAGCGTTCGACTTCTTTGATGGGCAGGCCTTTTCGCTGGGCGTAGGCCTCCACTTGATCCCGCGTGATCCGATCGACCGCAAAATAGCGGGCTTGGGGATGGGCAAAATACCACCCACACACCGAGGCGGGCGGGTCCATGGCAAGGGTTTCGGAGAGGCGTATTCCGGTGATCGTTGTGGCATCTAGGAGTGCAAAGAGTGTGATCTTCTCCGTATGATCCGGACAGGCAGGGTAGCCCGGCGCCGGACGGATGCCCCGATAACGCTCCTTGATCAAATCCTCGTTAGTCAGATGTTCGTCTTGACCATAGCCCCAGGCGCGGCGGGCCTTTTCGTGCAGCCATTCGGCAAACGCCTCGGCAAGGCGGTCGGCCAGGGCCTTGACCATGATCGCCCGATAGTCGTCGTGCTGGGTCTCATAGTGGCGGGCGAGTTTCACCGCTTCGTGCCCAGAGGTGACGGCAAAGGCCCCCAGGTAATCGATTCTTCCGCTTTCCAACGGGGCGATGAAATCGGCGAGGGCGAAAAAGACCTCCTGTCCTTGCCGTCTCCACTGCTGGCGGAGCGTGTAAACCCGCGCGAGGAGATGGCTGCGGGCCTCATCGGTAAACAGCAGGATATCATCTCCCTGGCTATTGGCCGGCCAAAAGCCATAGACACCTCGCGGCCTGAGGAATTGCTTGGCGGCGATGGTTTCCAGCATTTTCTGGGCATCCCGAAACAGATCGCGGGCTTGGGGACCAAATCGCGGATCATCAAAAATCTTGGGATACGTCCCCGGAAGTTCCCAGGCGATGAAAAACGGTGTCCAGTCGATATAGGGGATGAGGACATCCACGGTGACATCCACCGGTTGCCTACCTAGAAAACTTGGCCGGGGAATATCCACGGTTTGCCAGTCGCAAGTGAAGCGTTTTTTGACGGCCTCCTCGTAAGAGACAAGATTGACCGTTCTGCGTTGATGGTAAGCCTCCGCCAATTTTTCCTGCTCACGGCGGACGGACTCGGCAAAGGTGTGCCGCTGGCCGGGGTTCATCAGTTGTTCCACCACCGAAACACTCTGTGAGGCGTCCGGTACATAAACGGTGATGCCGTCATATTCGGGGGCGATTTTGACGGCCGTATGCTTGGC
>Ga0116168_1002181_pt1 | contig 12906 bp, 7 predicted proteins | sample AD_UKC129_MetaG_FD_89795 | JGI IMG/M metagenome (GOLD analysis project Ga0116168, IMG submission 89795) | Active sludge microbial communities of municipal wastewater-treating anaerobic digesters from Canada - AD_UKC129_MetaG | ecosystem: Engineered > Bioreactor > Anaerobic > Digestate | place...
TCGTTTGGGGTGTTCTTTCCGGCGTGTGTTATGGGGGCGTCCTGGTCACAATCCGGCAACTCCGAGAGGAAAACCATGCCTGGTTGGTGGCCTTGAATCATGCGGCGGCCGCCCTAGTCCTGGCACCCGTGGTTGTGGGCCTAGGATATTGGCCCACCCCCTTTCAACTCCTATGGTTGACAGCCTTCGGCGTTTTTCAAATGGCCTTGCCGTATATCCTTTTGACGATCGGCTTGCGTACCATTCCCAGCCATGAGGCGGCCTTAATCGGACTGGTGGAACCGATTCTCAACCCCATTTGGGCACTCCTTGTCTGGGGGGAATACCCAGCGTGGTGGACGTTGGCAGGTGCCACGTTCATCTTGGTGGGACTTGGCCTACGTTATGCGGTGTTGGAGAGGCTGCCCCGGGACGACGAGCCTCAACCCGCAGTTTGCGAAAAATCTTAGAAGAGACAAAAAACCCCGACAGGTCGTCGGGGTCGCTTAGAAGATTCCCTACGGTTAGCTATTTGCGGGATGGGTATCAAAAGGCCGTTCCGGCCTTGGCCCGCGGGGGCTGACGCGGCTGGAAGACTTCGCTCACCGCACCGCCGGACCGCCGGATCACTTGATCCTCGGGCATCTTCGCCCGGAAGTCTGCGGGATTGGCCCCCGCACCAAAGCGGACCGTGTGCGTTTCACGTTTGTAACCGATCCGCCGCAAGAGGTCGCGGACGGAAATTCGCAAGACCGCCATTTCATCCGCCCGCTTGAGCAAATCGGAACGGGCCTGGATGGCAGTTACAGAAGCATTTTCCGGCGGCTCATCGCCAACTACGATATAATCGGTGTCAGCCGTGATACTGCCGTGGAGCGTGCCATCATCATCCAGCCAGGCATCCACGATGCCATTACTGCTACGAATAATACTGATCAACAGCTCGTTATCGCTTCGGCCGTCATCGTCGATGTCGATGAAATTCGTCAAAGCAAAACGACGGCGATCGCCCGGTGACCAGATGAGGCTACTAATCACGTCACCCGGCATAATGGGATTGCCGATCCTGTCATCAATGATGCGGGCTTCTGCAAGGTGAGGACCACGGATGGCCGTAACTTCAATGCCTCCTTTACGTTCGGCATCTGCCACGTTAACCGTATCCCCGGGAAACACAGCAAACATGGTGCCGACTGAGAGTCCATCCGCCTCACCCAAGTCGATCCAAACCGTCCCCAATGCTTGATTGACCCATTGAATCTTGCCATCTGGGGTCTCCAGGCGGGGATTCTTGGTAGCCTCCAATTCCCGAGTCCGCGCCACGAGCAAGGCAGAGGCAGTCCGCATCCGGGTCTCGAAATCTTTCTTGGCGGCTTCCATTTGGGCTACGGCATCCTGGGCCTGTTGGCGGGCCTCGGTCACCTGGTTCACCAAGTCATCGCGGGCTTTGAATGATGCCTGCAAATCGGTAGTGAATTTCTGTCGTTCCTGGGCCAACGTAGCCTCGGAGGTGTCAGCCCGATCTTGTTGTTGCTTGATCAATGGGGCTTTGCTGGCTTCCAATTGCGCGATCTTTGTTTCCGCATCTCGGAGCTTTTGCTCGGTGGCAACCAAAGTGGCACTCTTGGCCTGTAATGTCTTGAACAGGTGATCAAGGACGGCACGGTAATTCTGCTGAGACGGGTCAAGATCGCTCCCGTACGTCTCCAATTCCTGCTTGGCCTGCTGGCTGATCCGATCCATCGGTTCGGTGGTTGCAAAACCAACCAAAGTTTTGAGTGTGTTAAGATCGGTCTGGGCTGAACGCGCGGCATCGTTAGCCTTGGCCGCCTCTTCCAAGGCCGTTTGCGTTTTCCTGAACTGCTCGTCGTACTGCCGGAAGAAGAGATAGGTCGTCACGCCCAATAGAAGTGTCAAAATCACGAATGTGATCAAAGCGATTTGGAGCGCTTGGTTCTCACGTGCCATGACAAGTTTGCTCCTGAGCGTCCTCGATGGGTCAGTCGATCTCCAGCCCCAATGCTACTCGCCCAACAACGATGGTTCCGGAACCCTTGCCCCGTCAACGCGAACTCGAATGTATTTCAAGTCTCACGTTTTGAAAAACCTGGCAATCTGGGCAACATAAATCTACGTCGATTCTAAATAGCCGCCCCACCAATGTCAATCAAACGCCAGCAATATCGGAGACCCCGTTGCGGGATGAAGGCGTTTGCGGATCGACTGTGTGTTTTCCAAGCCCATTCCGCCAGGTCCCCGTGCCTGCCCGTTCAAGGAATTGAAAGTAGATATTTCCACCTGCCGGTTTACACGTTCGGCCTGGGAGGAGTGATGGAAGCCGACGCGCCAACGTGGCCGCAGGTAAGAGCCTATCACACGACCTCCCCTCTCCCGCCGAAACGAGAGAGGGCCGGGGGTGAGGGTGGCACAGATCGCTGCTGAATTTCTCGATCGACTCCGACGATGGCTTACCCTCACCCCAACCCTCTACCAGAGGGAGAGGGAATTTTGGCATAGGCTCCATATATGCCGAAGCCGCCATCGTTAGGTGGCGGGGTCGCAGGCCGTTAGTTCACAATGGCGGATCGTGATACCGGAGGGTTTTATCCACCCAGACAGTGGGGTCGGTTGGTCTTTCCTAGTGCGCTCATTTTTGGTAATTAAGCACATGCCTAGGTCCTTGTCTTTGGCAGGGTCCGGGGCGGTTTTGTTCTCCGATTCACACCGTAAACGGATATCTTGTGAGACTATGGAGGGTCGTTCCGTGCGGGCGTTCGTTCATTCCTTGATGGAGCGATATTCAGGGAGAACCTGGCAACTTGTGACCCTGATTGCCGGGTTGGTCCTTCTGTTGGCGGGGTTAGCGACGGCTCGGTTTGGCCTATCGAGTGGCAGCCCGGTGGTGCGGGCAGCCGAACCCCATCCCGCGCAGCCGCCCATGGATCCGGAGCGTTCTCCAACGCCGGCACCGCTCCCCGACGCGGAAAAGGCGGTCCCCCTCTCGGCACAGGCGCCGTCCAAGGGAGCGGCTATCCGGCTTTCCACTTCAGGCCGCACTCAAGACACCATTCCTCCGGAACCCCGTCCCACATTGGCCGGCGGAATACCCTCTGCGGCGAACGTGGCATGGAACGACGTGAATACTCCTATGCCAGGCGAATCGGCCACCGTCGAGGCCCACAACGGCGAATCTATTCCCTCCGGGAGCCCTTGGGTTGTACCGCCCATGCCAGATGCCGGCGCTGTCCAAGCTGGGCAAAATCAGTCGCCCGCCCCAAGGACAGAACTCCAGCGGCCCACCTTTGCGGGACAGCCGCGTCCCAATGAACGTCCCGCTGGCCAAGATGTGGCAGACGGTGCGGACACGTTGAGAAACCCGCCTAGCGAAACACCTCCGGCGGAATCAAATCCTGTTTCCGGTGGTCAATCGGCACCCCCGCAACCGCTCGCCTCCTCACAAGGCGAGATCACTTCACTTGGCCCGACGCAATCGGGTAACGCGGCACCTGGTGCTCCGGCTGCGACTCCAAGTAGCCCGTTTGACGCCCTTCCACCACCTTCCTCCGGCACACGGCAGGCGATCGAGGGAACCACCGGTGGCCTCTCAAGTATCGGTGCCCCCGCTCCCATCCCGGCAGCCACGGCCGGTGCCGCGAATCCCCTTGTGATGGCCGACGGTTCGGGCGTGGGAACTGAGGGTGATGCCCGCCCGGGGGATCCCGCACTCGAAGGGCCGCAATCACCCCAGGTGTCCATCCACAAGCTGATGCCGGAAGAGGTTCAGGTGGGAAAACCGGCCCTGTTTCGCATTGTGGTGAGAAACAGTGGGGCCATCACCATACCGAAAGTTGAGGTCCACGACCCGATTCCCTGGGGAGTTCGCGTGCTTCGTACCAACCCCAGTGCCACCCAAGGCTCCCAAGGGACGTTGGTCTGGACCCTTGGCCCCCTCCATCCTGGCGATGAGGCTGTTCTGGAAGCCGAGGTCATGCCTCTGCAAGAGGGGGAACTGGGCAGCGTCACCACGGTGCTGGTCCACACTCAGGCATCGGCGCGAACCAAATGCACTCGGCCACAGTTGACGGTCAAAACGCAGGCCCAACCGCAGGTCATGATCGGCGACGAAGTTCTCGTGACGATGACGGTCAGCAACACGGGATCAGGCGTCGCCACCAATGTCGTTTTGGAAGAGCACGTCCCGCCGGAATTGCAGCACCCAGCGGGGAACGAATTGGAAAATGTCCTCGGCGATTTGAAACCCGGCGAATCCCGGCAGGTGCAACTCAAACTCCAAGCCATCCGCGCAGGCAACGCCGTTAACCGGCTAATCGCACGGGCTGACGGTAATTTGCGGGTCGAGGATCAAACAACGATCCAAGTCTTGGCACCTCAGTTGGAAGTCACCGTGGGTGGTCCCTCGCGGAGATTTCTCGATCGGGAAACTAGCTACCAGATTGCGTTGGTCAACCGGGGCACGGCACCGGCCAAGAACGTCCGCCTGACGGCTTCACTAGCTGCCGGTTTGCAATTTGTGCGGACGAATAATGCCGGGGCCTACGATCCCACAACGCACAGCGTTCAGTGGCTACTGGCCGAGCTGCCCGTAGGGCAAACGGGAATGGTGGAATTGGTGGTGAACCCCATCGCCGCAGGCCAGCAAGAACTTGTCTGCTCGGTGCGGGACGAATTGGGCATCAGCAGCGAATCGCGACTTTCCGTTCTGGTGGAGGGTATTTCGGCCCTTCACTTCCAAGTGGCCGACACAAAGGACCCGATCGCCGTAGGCATGGAAACAACCTACGAAATTCGGGTTGTCAACCAGGGGACGAAAGAGGCCACCAACGTGCAGGTCATGGTCACATTCCCCGAAGGAATCCGGCCCCTCGCCGGCGAAGGCCCTGTCCCCAACACGGTGAACGGTAATGAAGTCCTCTTTGGAAAACTCAACCGACTGGCCCCCAGGGGCGAGGCCATCTTCCGCATCCGTTCGCAGGCAGTTGGCCCCGGTGATCAACGCATCCGTGTGCAAATCCTCAGCGACGATATCCGCTTGCCCATTACCAAGGAAGAGAGCACACAGGTCTATTCCGACAGCGAGTAGGCCAACGGAGCATCTTGACCAAAACGCCGCGTTTGCACGGCTATAAGATTTGCCAGCCGTCGCCAATGACGAGTTCAATCTCCGGCGGGATGCGGATCAAGACGCGATCATCGCCCCCGCTGGAAGGCCTGATCTTGACGAATTCAACACCGCGGATATCAAAAATCACCTCCGGGCGGGATACCGTGCGGGTGAACGTCAACCTATCGCCGAAAACCTCAACGTTGTCGCTAAAGATCGTGTCCCAAATGGCGGCTTTATCACGTCCACCGGTAGCCGAGGGCGCCTCCACCTGCACACGGTCGAATCCCCGGGCAACGATGCGATAAACGGCCCCGCCCGTGACCTGATCAAACACCTCCGACTTGTGAGGCTTCAGGGAAAACTCGTCCTTCATCACCGAATCAACAAACCTTACCTGATCGTTGCCGCCATTCTTGGAATACGCCGTGACGAAAGGAAAACCATACGCCTTTACCTCGTATCCGGGACCCGTCATTTGGCTATAACCCAAGAACCCGATGAAAAAATCATCGCCGGTACTATCGTAAAATAGGGCCTGATCCCCCGCTCCATCGGCAAAGACCTCAACGGTCTCAAACAACTTGACGCGGATAAACGTCTGCGGGCCAATCACCTTGACGTGATTGAATTGGGGTTCACTTTTGAGTTTAATCTTGGCCGTCGCTTCCGCCGTTGAGGTCTGGTCATAAATACTTGCCCGGTCGTTGCCGCCTCGGCCATAGGCGTGGAGAAAGTCGAAACCGTTCACCTCCACCCGCACATTGTGGCCCGTCTCTCCTTCACCGAATCCCCCGGGGAAAAACACCACCCGGTCAAGCCACCCCTGTAAGGAATCATCGGCTGGCGTGCCCTCGATGGTCATTGTGTCTATACCCCACTGGGAATGGAAGACAATCTGCGTCTCTGCGGCTTCCTGTAAGGCAAAGGAAATATCCACACTGTTGATCGTGACCCGCGCGGTGACGCCCTCAATAGGATCATTTTCCCACAAGAGGCTGAAGGCATCGTTCTCTAGACTGTCCCAAAAGATATGGGTATTTGAAGCTCTCTCCTCATAGAGATTGACCATGATCCACGAAGACTGTTCAGCGGCGGTCCTGACAAGAAGATAGGCATCTTCTCCTGAGTTTAAGTGACCCACTGAAGCCGTTCGGTTGTCGGGACAAAGATTGGCCGCCCCCAGGGGGATCGCCGCAGGGTCTTCCAAGGGGTTGCCATCATACAAGACGCACTGAAGCCCGTAGGACACACCGTCTTGGAGGGACAGGATGAGAAGCGCGTCGTGAAGTGCAAGGAAATGATAGACCACCACACCTGCAGAAAACTCGCTCTCTGTGACGGTTGTGTAATCAACCGGGCCTAATTCCACCAGTTTTGTCACGGTCAAATTCAACACCGCAGGATGACTCGTCTGACCTGCGTGATCGTACGCCACGGCAAACACCGTGTGCTGACCGAGAGGCCACGCACCCTCGGTGATCTCAAGTATCCACGTGGCCTTTCCGTCAATGATGTCACGCGTCTCTCCCAGGAGCCGATCTGGCTCGTTCCAAAGACCGTCGCCGTTCGTGTCTCGGTAGAAGAGAACACCACTCACGTCTGCCGGGCCATCACCGTCGCTGATCCCCAAGACGCGAAGTTCCACGAAAGTAGGGGCTGCGATCGTTAGTCGGTCGGCAGAAAAAGCAGTAATCTCCGGGGCCCGATTGGCCGTGATCACCGCGACAAAGGCGTTCATCTCTCCCAGATTACCCCAGGGCTCGTCGGGCAACCAATCGGATAGATCCGTCATCCCGGCGACAAGTACACTTCCGTTTGTGCCCAATGTCACCGCCAGCGGAACATCCTCTTGAGCCCCGCCAAAGTAGCTCCCCCACAGAACGGCGCCGCTTGTCGCACAAAGTCGGGCGATAAACCCATCGCTTTCACCGCTGGGGACATCTCGCCGGCCACCAGAAAGCCAACCATCCGATGTCGTGGTCCCCACGACGATCAAGCCCGAGGATGGGGCCCGCGCGATAGCCGTGGCCTGGTCCGTCGCCGTTCCGCCGAGACGGGTACCCCACAGCGGTTGGCCGTTTTCCTGCACAGCCACAACAAACCCGTCCCAACCGTCTTGTCCCTCTTGAACACTGGCAAAAGGCAAGTCCGCCGAGGTGGTACTACCCGCCGCCCACACAATGCCACTGTCAGATACCAGTGAGGCGACGGTATCCTCCCCTGTTCCCCCCAGATAAGTTGACCACACGTGCTGCCCGGCCAGCGAGAGTCGGACAAGATAGCCGTCAAAGTTGCCACCGGCGTAGATCACATCGAATCCTTGGGAAACCCAATTGGCCGAGGAGGTTTTGCCGGCCACATACACGGCCTCCGCCGTGGTACTCACAGCGTAACCGTAGTCCCAGCCAGTCCCGCCCAAGTAGGTTGACCAAAGAAACTCGCCATCTCTCGTTAGCACGGCGGCAAATGCGTCAAAAGTGCCCCCGTTGTACGTCGCGTCGAAGCCCTTCCGAATCCAGCCGGAGGAGCTTGTTGTTCCCGCCACGGCGATCTTGCCGTCGGGCGTTAGGCACAGGGCCGAGATTGCATCCCAGTTGGTTCCCCCGAGATAGGTGGCCCAAAGATACTCGCCCGCCGGACTCAACTTAACAACGAACCCATCCCCGGAACCGCCGTATGAGGTATCGTATCCGCCAGAAACCCAACCAGATGAGCGTGTCCACCCTGCGACATAGATGAATCCTTCCTCGTCAACGGCCAGGGCCGTGATTCCGTCGTCGTAAGCTCCGCCCAGGTAAGTGGACCACAGATGCTGCCCATCCCGGGTAAACTTCGCAACATAGGCATCGCCCTCGCCGCCCCAGGTGGTGTCATATCCGGCCGACGTCCACCCTCCCGAGAAGGTGCTGCCTGCCACGATGACGTTTTGCTGTGAATCGACGGCAATCGAGCGGGCATCGTCAAAGGCCTGGCCACCCAACGCCCAACCGGCCACGACATCGCCCGCGAAACTGTTCAAAGGCGAGGCAGACAAAAGGTGACGACTTTCCAAAGGTTCCACACCGCGGGCAAGGCGAAAAAGGCTTTGAACTCGCCGCTTGGCAGGACGCACACCAGTTTTTCTGAACCTCGTCCCCAACGCCGCTTTCAATCCATAGAGGAACCGAATAGGCATGAGACCTGCCTTTCATAATGAATCACTCAGGTTTTACGGTGCGTTACTTGGAAATTACGGCATAGTATGTTCGCTCGATGGGGCGGCGTCAAGTAAGGCAGCCCAACCGGCCGGCATTGGGCAAAGACGCGCTGTCGTGGTCGGGCAAACCTTGACACGATCGGAGATCACATCACAAGCCACGTTCCCGAGGCGACGTATCAAATGCACCAGAAACGGCGTTCATGCCGGAAAAATCGAATTTGCCAAAGAAACCGACGAGCGAAAAGGTTTTTGTAACCGTTTCACTTTTCCAAGGATTCATCCTCGATTTGCGTGTGTTATATTCTCTTGACGGAAGAGTTTATCTAGCCTGCCTACAACAACATCTTTCGCCAACCCGAATGTTCAAGCATACCGTGCTCGTGGGGTATTCGGCCGGATGCAATTGGGGTTCTCGGTCACGGTTTCGTCGTGCCTTCGCGTTATAAGGGAACCCCCCCACGTTATTACCGAGATGGTTCTAGCAACCGAGGAGGATCGCATCGTGTCCCAGACCAAGATGATCACCAAACGGTCCGCCAAGAGAACGACAAAGTCTGAGGCTACCAAGGATCGTGTGACATCGTCCGGCAAGGACCGACCGGCAAACGGCGCTGCCGTTGCCAAAGAGACCCGGAAAGGCTCAAAACGGCAACGGAATCAAGAAAGCCCTGTGGCTTCGCAAACAAAGCCTCAGGAAGCCGCATCTCAAGAGTCCAACACAACGACCAAGGACACAGAGAAACTACCTGAAGTCGGCCATCCTTCCGAGCCGCACAGCCAAACGGCGGAATACGTCGTCACGGTTGATCGTCGTCGCCTGCCCGATCGCCGAAGTGGTGAGGACCGCCGCCAGCAAAACATTCCCGTGCCGGTGGAACGGCGAAAGCTCGATCGTCGGGCAAAGGTCCCCCGTCGTCGTCAGATTGACCCCACAACGTGCGAGCGAGACTATACACCGGACGAAATCGAATTCATGATCGCGCTGGATGAGTACAAGCGCTCTAGCGGGCGGATGTTTCCCACGTGTAGCGAAATCCTCGAAGTGATCAAGAAGTTGGGCTACGAAAAACGCCCCAAACCCGCGGTTGACGCCCAGGACAACACTCCGCCCGAGAATCACTCCGAGAACCACGGGGACGCAACGCCTCCCCCGGAAGCCCCAAGCCCAAGCGAACCGTCCCCACCTGCCGCGGACGCCCCGGGGTGTCAAGCTATGTCGGCGGGGATAACGTCGGTGTCAGAGGCCACGACCTCCACTTCTCCATCGCCCACCGTGCCACCATCTGGCGTTCAGTAATCCTCACTTAAACGGTGCTCTTAAAGTCTGATCCGCGACGACGAACCTGCGAGGTCTCCGCAACTTGGCTTTGCGGGGACCTCCTGTTTTCATGGTGGCGTGCGGTGGTGGCCTTTTGCGATCTCGAAAAGCCACAGGCACGGGAAACCTGCCACCGATTTGCTCTTGCCCAAAATGGGAGGTTTACGTACGTTAAACGTGATCGAGAATTGCCCCATGAAAGGCGGCAGGGAGTTCATAGTCTCGAAGCCCCAAGGCGGGAAAACGAGGTGTGGTAACTCCTGCCCTTGGGTATCCCTGACATGGAGGTTGTGTGATGCACCATCCTGCCGAGACGGATCAAGGTTTGATCATTCGTGAGTCGTCCCCAGGACGTGTGAAGTGTCCAAGGAAGGAAGCCATGATTGACGTGCGGGCCATCACGGAACTGCACCAGGAAACCGTCCAGCGCTGGCATCACCAGGGCATAGATAATCCTTACACGGGGTTCCTTGCGTTGGTTTGTGAACAACATCAACGCAACTATCTTCTCTGGCACGAAGAGGACAAAGCCCGCGACCCGCAGGCCACCGATGTCCAAATCGCCGCGGTAAAGCGCCGTATTGATCGACTCAACCAAGAAAGAAACGACTGGATCGAACGGCTCGATGAGGCCATCATGAAGGCCCTCGCCGCATGGGGCGTGATCTTGCGGCCACGGGCACGACTCAACACCGAGACGCCTGGTAGTGCGATCGACCGGCTTTCCATTTTGGCCTTGCGGATTTACCACATGGAGGAGCAAACTCGCCGGTCCGATGTGGACGAAGCGCACCGTGCTAAAGCCCGAGAGAAACTCGAGATCCTCCGCCGGCAACACGCCGATCTTAGCCGCGCGTTAGCGGAACTACTGGCCGACATCTTTGCCGGGCGGTGCGAAATGAAGATTTACCGGCAGTTCAAGATGTACAACGATCCTGCCTACAATCCCTATCTTTACCAGACTGGGCAGCGACGGGCGGCTTAAAGCCTATCCCAAAATTCCCTCTCCCTCTGGGAGAGGGTTAGGGTGAGGGCGAGCCATCGTCGGAGTCGATCGAGAGAACCAGCAGCGATTCGAGCCGGCCCTCCCCCCCGGCCCCTCTCCCGCCGAACGGGAGAGGGGAGGTTGTGGGATAGGCTTTTAGGCACGCTGTCCGAGATCAGGAAAAGCTGTGTTCCGGACCAGGGAACTGCCCCGTTTGGACTTCCTCGATGTAACGCCTCAAAGCTTCCTGAATAATCTGCCCAAGATCGGCATACTGTTTGGCGTGCTTGGGGCGACGAGGCTGTGTGCTGTAGCCCAGCAGGTCGTGAAAGACGAGAATCTGGCCGTCGCAACCAGGTCCTGCGCCGATCCCGATTGTGGGAATGTCCACGCGGCCAGTGATTTCTTCCGCCACAGAGGCCGGAATACATTCCAAGATGACGGCAAACGCCCCGGCCTGCTGCACGGCCTCGGCATCGGCAAGGAGCCGGTCGCGATCGCGTTCCACACGATAGCCGCCCGAGGCCCGAATCGCTTGCGGACGCAGTCCCAAATGGGCCAACACTGGAATCCCTGCCCCGGTCAACGCTGCAATGAGTTCGGCCCGTTCCCGGCCACCTTCTAGCTTCACGGCCTGGGCCAGTGTCTCTTTGAGAATCCGTCCAGCATTTTTGAGGGCATCCCGGACGCCTGTTTGATAACTGAGAAAGGGAAGGTCCACCACCACCAAGGCGTGGCGAGTCGCCCGGGCCACCATCTCTGCGTGATACACCATCTGCCGCAGCGTTACCGAGAGCGTCGTGGCCTTTCCTTGGACCACCATGCCCAGGCTATCTCCCACGAGAATCCCATCCACGCCAACCAAGTCCGCCAGGGCCGCCGAAGGATAGTCATAGGCCGTGACCATCACGATTTTTCGCCCCGATCGCTTCAGGGCACGGAACTTGGGAACCGTCAATGGGGCCGACTCGGCAGACATGGGACAGTCCTCAACCAAGGGCGAACACCTCAGGACGTGGACGCCGAAGCGCCTTCGGGAATGACCAATTCTGGCCCGGCCGTCGGCTCGTGAGATGCCGCCTCTTCCGGGGCGGCCAGCAGATGTTCAACTTCGGCTTCGATCCGCTTCGGGTCGGGCGCAATGGCCGAAACACCGAATTTGGCCCACAATCGCCCCTGGCGGTCATATAACCGAAGATGCGGCAGTGCGCCGTCGTCGATCTCAAATTTTTCCATGGCTTCCAAACCGATCCCGTAGCGGCTAATCAGGTTCACAACGCCCCTCGCTTGATTCCTTTCCAACACGGACTTGACATCATCGGCCTGCTCATCTGGATCGTTGATTGCCACAAGGATCACGGTCACGCCCCGTGATGCGTATTTTTTGGCCAATTCCAACGTATGAGGTAACAGCTCCATACACGGCGGACACCATGTTGCCCAAAAGTCCACAAGGACCACCTTGCCGCGATTTTCCTCTATGATCCGGGCCAAATCCGTTTGGTCACCCACCCGGATTTCCGCGGCTGGCAAGGTTTGTTCCGCGGAAGCACCAGAAGATGAACTCTGTTCTTGGGGTTCCGTACCTCGTTCCGGGCGGCTGCATCCGAGCCATGGTAATAAGAAGAGCATGGGAACAAGATATCGTGGCGTCATTTTCATTCGCAGGTCCTCTGTTGTGATTTTTCGCAAAGTAATATTCTGACGGCTGGCGATTTGATCCGCTCTGAAGGCGACGGTGATGACGCGGGCAATCGAGGCAGACCGTACACCTTTCCGTTATTATTCCCCATCGTCCTCGCGGAATTCAAGGATACATGTTCTCGCGATTTCGCCTAATGTTAAAACCCCCACAAGCCCAGCATTTAGGTTTTGAGTCCAGAGATTAGCTGATGTGGATGGCCGGCCACTCGAGCAAATCAGTAACCAGTTTTTACAAGCGTCGGGGTGGCATTTGATACCCTAAGTGACATTTTCTGCGCTCAAACGGCGGCGAAACGCCCGCACAACCATGTGTATCGATCAAGCTGACCACCAGGTGATCTCGGTCAGGTTCGCGTAGCGCCCAATCGCCAACATCTTTTGGAGAAATCGCTGGTGCCGCCTATCAGGCACCAATCTTGGGGACCTTAAGGCATATAACCTTCAATGGCCCTTGTTATACAGTCCATAGCCTATCTTCATTTGACCTACGCAGGCAGCACACATGGCCCTCTCCTTCTAAGATTTCATCTTCCTGTACACAAAGGAAGGCCGACTTTCTCAGTCAAAACCGGAAATGAGTGAATTCCACGCACCAA
>Ga0116168_1002193_pt1 | contig 12834 bp, 9 predicted proteins | sample AD_UKC129_MetaG_FD_89795 | JGI IMG/M metagenome (GOLD analysis project Ga0116168, IMG submission 89795) | Active sludge microbial communities of municipal wastewater-treating anaerobic digesters from Canada - AD_UKC129_MetaG | ecosystem: Engineered > Bioreactor > Anaerobic > Digestate | place...
CGCCATCGCCGATACCGCCATCTCGCAGATCGAGACGGCGATCGAGGGTGAGCATGATTCCGCCGCTGACAACTGGAACCAGTTCTGGGAGTCGGCGGCCGGGTGGATGGGCGAATGGGCGGCGAGCGTACTCAAAGGCATCCTCGAAGTCCTCGGTGAACTGCTCGCCATCCTCGTGGCGATCGTCGTGATCATCCTGGTGATAGTCATCATCGTCGCGGTGCTCTCGCTTATCGCCGCCGTGATCGGCTGGGTGGCCCTCGCCGTCATCGCGGGTCTGCTGGTGGCGGGCATGCTCGCCACCTTCCTTGCGCGCGACGGCCTCGGCTCACCGATCCGTCGCAGCCCCGCGCCCGGCGAGAAGGCGGAGCCCCGCAAGAAATACCCGTCCGACGCCGACTCTGCGGAAGCCGCCGACCAGTACACGGCGGAGGACTACGGAGACCTGTTTGAAGAAGTCGGCAGGCAAGATGCCAAGGGCGGTACAGAGCGCACCGTGATCCGGGTGGTCGCGATCACCGATGACCAGGGCACCGTGATCGGCTATCGCGTGCAGCTGCCGAGCACGCAGAACTGGAGCCCGTTCAACGAGAACGGCGCGCTGAACGATCTCTCCGCAGACGCCATGCTCGCGTTGTTCCCCGGGCTGGAGACCCAGTACAAGAAGGCGGTGTGGGATGCACTGGAGCAGGCGGGAGCCCTCGACAGTGATGCCCCGATCATGCTCACCGGGTGGAGCCTGGGCGGCATGATGGCGGGCGATCTGGCCGTCGATCCCCGCCTCGAAGGGCGGGTGCAGTCTGTCGTGACCGCCGGTTCGGCAGTCGACAAGCATGCGAGCGACATGGACCCGTCGATCCGGGTCACGCAGGTCAACAACATCTGGGACCCGGTGCACCACCTCGAACTCGTGGGCTACGACCCGGAGGACGACGTCGCCGGTCCGAACTGGCAGACGTACGCCCCCATCGACGGTCGCATCCACAATGCCGACATGTACGGTGAACTGGCGGACGATGTCATCCCGGGTGTGCGCGGCGGAGATGAGATCTTTTTCGCCGACGACGTGTCCGGTACGCATGAAGAGGTGTACGAGATGGTTTACAGCCGTGGTTGAGGTGCGCCGTTGCATGGCGGCGGTCGTGATCGGTGCGATTCTGGTAGTGACGATGACGGGGTGTGGCGGGATGAACGTGGAGCGCGTCTCGGACAGGGTGGTGCAGGGCGCCGGAGTGAACGGCGCGATCGTCGAGGTGCAGCACCCCGGCGCACCCTGGGTGAACAAGATCGTCATCCGGTTGTTCGTCGCAGACCCGTCGGCCGAGGGCGTGGCCAGCGACGTTCGAGCCGTTGCCGCTGTCGCGGCCTCAGACGCCGACCTGAGCGATCAGCCCCTCACCTTCATCGCAGTGGAGGGCTCGCCCGAGGACTTCTCCGATCCTCTCACCGCGACGATCACCGACAGTCTCTACATCATGGGCAGCGTCGCCGGCCTCCTCGGGGTTGGATCGGGCACCGAAGAAGTGCTCGACCTGAGCGCAGATGACGTGCGCACTCTCGCCGCCTCTTCGTGATCCACCGGCCGTGACGACCGCTGCCGCGCCCAGCCTGCGCTTCCGCTTGCCCGGGAGCTGGGTCGCTCTCGACCCCCGTGACGCCGACACCGCGCACGCCCACAGCGCCCGAATCGCCCGGGAGATCATCGGGCCGGCGGACGATGCGGCCGCGCTTCGCCGACGGGTGCAGAGCGGACTCGACGATGCGAGCGCGGCGGCGCGCGAGGCATCCGCCCACCTTCTGCTGATGTGCCGAGAGATCGCCCCCGGTGTTCCAACACCGGTCGCGATCAGCGTGCACACTCCCGCCGTGGGGACGGCGCCCGAGGCCGTGATGCGAGCCTTCACCGCGAGCCTTCCGCATACCGCTGAGTGCGACCTCGAGACGGCGACTCGGACGGATGCCGCAGGATCTGCTCGTGAACATGACGACGCCGTTGGGTGACATCCCGCACGCGATGCTGCGCTTCTTCGACGCGATCGTGGCCGCGTCGTCGTGGAGCGAACCGGTCAGCGGCTGATCGCAGCGCCACGCCGACGTCAGGCCCGCGAGGGGCTCAGCACTTTCACGATGATGCCGCGACGGCGGAGCTCGCCGATCGCGTGGGTCTCTTCGTCGAGGGTGCGGCCGAGGGCGTGCTTGTCGGCGACCACCACGACGTCGCCCTCGACGAGGCGCCCGAACAGGCGCGTCAGACGCTCCGACCAGCTCTCCCCGGTCTCGGGCGCGGGGTGCCGAAAACCCTCGATCGGCACGCCGAAATCGGCGAGGGCGTCGCGTTGCGCGATCACCGAGGGCAGGTCGTCGCGCGCGACGACGAGTCCGACCAGGCGCGAGCCCGCGGGCCGGGCCGCCCACCAGTCGGTGCCCGAGACGATCACCGGTACGGCCGATGTGACCGCCGGGAGCGCGATGGACTCGGCATAGTCTGCCGGGGCGCGGCCCGTGGCATCCGTCTGGTCGGTCATGTCGCTCCTTCGTCGGGCTCCCATTCTCACAGGTCGACGGGGTGCGTGCCGCCTATTCGTTGCCGCTCAGCCGCAGCTCGAGGCTCAACTGATCGGCATCGAGCTCGGCGAGCGTGCGACGCAGGGTGCGCGTGCTGAAGGCGCCGCCCGAGCTGAGCTTCGTCAGCCGCCCCCGCATCGCCACGTTCAGGGCGAGGCGAAGTTCGAGCATCTCCTGTTCGAACGCGGTGGTCTCCTGCGTCGCCGGCGCGGCGTAGCGCAGGGCCATGCGTTCGATCAGCTCGGGCTCGAACGGGCTGCCGTCGCGCCGCCGCAGGTCGGCGGCGGTGAGGGCGGATGCCGCGGCCTCGCGCAGCTCGCCGGCGAGGCGTTCCTGTTCGGCGGCGTCGTCGGCACCCTCGCCGGGTGCGTCGAGCATCAGGCGGTTCGACAACCACGGCAAGGTGAACCCCTGCAGCATGAGGCTCACGAGGGCGACGACGAAGGCGATGTAGATGAGCACCGGGCGGTCTTCGACGCTGCGCGGGATCGTCTGGGCGGCGGCGAGCGTGACGACGCCGCGCATGCCCGCCCACACGATGACGGTGCCGTGCTTCCACCCCAGCGGCGACGACTGGTAGTAGTCGAAATCGGCGAGGGCACGCGCCACCCGCTCGCGCATGGTCATGAGACGCCGTTCGGCGCGTTCGGGCGACGGCTTCACCCGGCTTCTGCCGCGCGGCGCGGGGCGGTCGGGCCATCCGTTCTCAGAGATCTGATCGAGGCGCGCGTCCATCCGCTCGAACTGCGACCGGTCCATCCGGCTCGCGCGTTTGCGGCCGGCCCACAGCAGCAGCGAGACGTAGACGGCCCGCACCACCAACACGATCACGAGGGCGCACAGCGCCACCGTGGTCGCCAGCCCGAGCCCCTCGTGACGCCCCGCCACGGCCGAGACGATCTGGTCGAGCTCGAGACCCATGATGAGGAAGATGCCGCCTTCGAGCACCAACTCGACGGTGCGCCAGTTCACCTGGTCGGAGAGCCGCTGTTCGGGCGTGAACCAGCGCGCGGCACCCTGCCCCGACACGATCCCCGCGATCACCGCGGCGACCAGGCCCGAGCCGTTGAGGTGCTCGGTGGGAAGGTAGGCGAGGAACGGCACGGTGAAACCGATCGCCGTGCTCGCGGCCGAGCTTCGCACCCACGCGCGCAGGCGCAGAGTGAGGAACCCGACCAGGGCCCCGATCACGATCGCGATGAACACCGCCCAGACGAAGGCGCCCACCGCCGAACCGAACGAGAAGGTCCCCGCGACCGCCGCGATCAGGGCGGTGCGCAGCAGCACGAGCGCGGTCGCGTCGTTGAGCAGACTCTCGCCCTCGAGCATCGTGGTCACCCGCGGCGAGATGCCGAGCCTCTTCGCGATCGAGGTGGCCACGGCATCCGTCGGACTGATGATCGCGCCGAGCGCCACCCCCAGCGCGAACCCGACCCCCGGCAGCACGAGCGAGAAGAACCAACCCAGCACGAGCGCCGTGATGATCACGAGCACGACCGCGAGCCCCGAGATCGGCGCGAGATCGCGGCGGAACTCGATGGCCGGCAGCCGCACCGCCGACGCATACAGCAGCGGCGGCAGCACCCCCACCAGGATCAGCTCGGGGTCGATCTCGGGAACCTCGACGAACGGCAGCAGCCCGATCGCGAGGCCGAGCGCCACGAGCAGCAGCGGCCCCGCGACCCCGAGCCGCTCGGCGAGCGCCGTCACGACGGCGACGGCGATCACGCCGATCACGATGACGAGCAGCAGGTCCATCGGTCAGCTCCGCGGGAGGGGTCGGGGGTCAGAGAGAACGCAGGGTGAGAGAGGACCGAGTCGTCAGAGGAGACCCAGGGCGCGCACGGCGTCACGCTCGGCGACGAGCTCGGCGACCGAGGCGTCGAGGCGTGTGCGGGCGCGCGCGTCGAGGTCGAGGCCTTCGACGATGCGGTAGCCCGAGCCGTCGCTCGTGACCGGGAACGACGAGTACAACCCCTCGGGAACCCCGTACTCGCCGCGCGAGAGCACGGCAGCGCTCGTCCAGCCGTCGCCGGTTCCCTGCACGCTGCTGCGCAGGTGCGAGATCGCGGCGTTCGCAGCGGATGCCGCCGACGACGAACCGCGCACCGAGATGATCTCGGCGCCGCGCTTCGCGACACGGGGCACGAACTCGTCGTCGAGCCAGGTTTCGGCCGCGTCGTCACCGCCCAGGCGCTCGGCGAGTACCTCGCGCGCGGCGCGGCCGGCGACCGTCGCGTGATCGACGTCGGGGAACTGCGTCGCGGAGTGGTTGCCCCAGATCGTCACGCCCTGGATGTCCGACACCGGGGCATCCGTCGCCTGCGCGAGCTGCGCCACGGCGCGGTCGTGATCGAGGCGGGTGAGCGCGGCGAAGCGGTCGCCGGGGATGTCGGGGGCGGATGCCGCGGCGATCAGCGCGTTCGTGTTGGCCGGGTTCCCCACGACGACCACGCGCACGTCGTCGGCCGCGACCTCGTTCAGCGCCGCGCCCTGCGGGCCGAAGATGCCGGCGTTCGCGGCGAGCAGGTCGGAGCGCTCCATGCCGGCGGTGCGCGGGCGTGCGCCCACGAGCATCGCGAGGTTCGCGCCGTCGAACGCGGTGCGGGCGTCGTCGGTGATCTCGACGCTCTGCAGGAGCGGAAACGCGCAGTCCTGCAGCTCGAGCGCGGCGCCCTCGGCCGACTTCAGCCCCTGCGGGATCTCGAGCAGCCGCAGCCGAACAGGGTGGTCGTCTCCGAGGAGTGCACCCGAGGCGATGCGGAACAGCAGCGCGTAGCCGATCTGGCCGCCCGCGCCGGTGACGGTGATGGTGGTGGCATCCATGTTCTGAGCCTAGGGCCGCGCGGGCGCGGCGGCGAGGCGCGCGGGTAGTGGTGGCGGCGCGAGCGGGCGCCGCCTCTGGGGGCGGAGCGCGCCACACGATACGGTGTGCCCATGACGTTCAACAGCAACGCCGATGTGAGCGGCAGCGGCGCCAAGCGCCGCGGGCCCGGGGGAGGGGCGATCGCCGGGGGTATCGGCGGCCTCGGCGCGATCGCCGTCATTCTGCTGCAGATCTTCACCGGCGCCGACTTCTCGAGCCTGCTGGGCGGGCTGGGAGGGGGCTCGACGCAGGCGGGCCCCGAGACCGAGGTCGTGGGCTGTGAGACGGGCGCGGATGCCAACGCGAACGTCGACTGCCGCCTCGCGGGCGGCTCGAAGTCGATCAACACTTATTGGGCGAGCCAGGTGAATGGCTACCGTGCGCCGCAGCTGATCATCGTCGACGGGTCGACGCCGACCTCGTGCGGCACCGCGTCGAACGAGACCGGCCCCTTTTATTGCCCGCCCGAAGAGACGGTCTACATCGACCCGACGTTCTTCGACGTGCTCGAGCAGCAGTTCGGCGACGAAGCCGGGCCGCTCGCGCAGCTCTACGTGCTGGCGCACGAATACGGCCACCACATCCAGCAGATCACCGGCATCTTCGACCGGTACCCGTCGAACGGCACCGGCCCCTACAGCAACGGCGTGCGCTCCGAGCTGCAGGCCGACTGCTTCGCCGGGGCATGGGTCAAGGGAGCGGGCGAGCAGAAAGACGAGCACGGCGTCGCCTACCTGCAGCGCCCGACCGACGAGCAGATCCGCGACGCGCTCGACGCGGCCGCGGCCGTCGGCGACGACCACATCCAGGCGCAGTCGGGTCAAGTGAACCCCGAGAGCTGGACGCACGGCTCGAGCGAACAGCGCCAGCGCTGGTTCACCACGGGGCTCAACGGCAGCTGGCAGGCCTGCGACACCTTCTCGGTCGGAAACAACCTGTGAGCGGCTCATCGGGCGTCGCGGCGCACCTCGACGACATCCTCTATCCGCCCATCGAGCCCTACGAGACCGGGTTCCTGCTCGCCGGCGACGGCCAGCGCGTCTACTGGGAGCAGTCGGGCAACCCCGAGGGAAAGCCGGTCGTGTTCCTGCACGGCGGTCCCGGTGCGGGCACATCTGCGTGGCACCGTCGCTTCTTCGACCCCGAGGTCTACCGCATCGTGCTGTTCGATCAGCGCGGATGCGGCAAGTCGACCCCGCACGTGAGCGCACCCGATGCCGACCTGCGCTACAACACCACATGGCACCTCGTCGCCGACATGGAGCTGCTGCGCAAGAACCTCGCCATCGAGCAGTGGCAGGTGTTCGGCGGCTCGTGGGGTTCGGCCCTCGCCCTCGCCTACGCGCAGTCGAACCCGTCGGCGGTGAGCGAGATCGTGCTGCGCGGCATCTTCACGCTGCGCCGGCATGAGCTCGAGTGGTTCTACGAGGGTGGCGCGTCGGCGATCTTCCCCGACCTGTGGGAGGACTACCTCGCCCCGATCCCCGTGCTCGAGCGGTCGCGGCTGATCGAGGCGTACCACCGCCGGCTCACCGACCCCGACCCCGACGTGCACCGGCCCGCCGCGCTCGCGTGGACGACGTGGGAGGCATCCACCCTCACGCTCCTGCCCGATCCCGAGCTCGTCGGGTCGATGACCGAGCCCGACGCCGCTGTCGCCTTCGCCCGCATCGAGAACCACTACTTCATGCACGGCGGATGGTTCCGCGAGGGGCAGCTGATCGACGACGTCGCCGCGATCCGAGGCATCCCCGCGGTCATCGTGCAGGGCCGCTACGACGTGTGCACCCCGATCATGACCGCGTGGGACCTGCACCGCGCGTGGCCCGAAGCCGAGTTCGTCGTCGTGCCCGACGCCGGTCACGCGGCCGGCGAGCCCGGCATCGCCCGCGCCCTGCGTGCCGCCACAGACCGCTTCGGCCACTGACGCGGGGCCTGTCGGGCGGGGACTGCTAGACTGAAGGTTCTTGTCGCGCCGATTCCGGCGCGCTTGCGTCGTAGAGCGCTTCCCTCGCCGCCCGGTCTCGCACCGGATGATCGGCTGACATTCCCCATACGGCGACCCTGTGCGCAGACCGCGCAGAGGCCACCGATCCGGGCATCGTGCCCAGAAACATCCCCATGTCTGACATCACTTTCCGCACGCTCGGCGTGCCCGCCCCCCTGCTCGACGTTCTTGCGAAAGATGGCAAGACCGACGCCTTCCCCATCCAGGTCGACACCCTGCCCGACACCCTCGCCGGGCGCGACGTGCTCGGCCGCGGCAAGACCGGCTCGGGCAAGACCCTCGCCTTCTCGATCCCGATGGCCGCGCGCCTCGGCGGCGCCCTCGCGGGCGGCTCGCGCCGCGCCGGCCGCATCCTGGGCCTCGTGCTCGCCCCGACCCGTGAACTCGCGACGCAGATCAACGCGACGCTCGAGCCCCTGGCATCCGCCTACGGCCTCAAGACCACGACGATCTTCGGCGGCGTCAGCCAGAACCGCCAGGTCGCGGCGCTCAAAGACGGCGTCGACATCGTCGTCGCCTGCCCGGGCCGCCTCGAAGACCTCATGAAGCAGGGCTTCGTCAAGCTCGACGCGGTCGAGATCACCGTCATCGACGAGGCCGATCACATGGCCGACCTGGGGTTCCTCCCGGTCGTCACCCGCATTCTCGACAAGACCCCGCAGGGCGGTCAGCGCCTGCTGTTCAGCGCGACCCTCGACAACGGGGTCGACAAGCTCGTGAACCGCTTCTTGCAGAACGAGGTGCTGCACTCGGTCGACGAGGCGAACTCGCCGGTCGCTGCGATGACCCACCACGTGTTCTACACCGAAGGGGCGGATGCCAAGAAGGAGCTCGTCCGCACCCTCGCGTCGGGCACGGGGCGTCGCATCCTCTTCATGCGCACGAAGCACCACGCCAAGAAGCTCGCGCAGGCGCTGACGGCGCAGGGCATTCCTGCGGTGGACCTGCACGGCAACCTGTCGCAGCCCGCGCGTGACCGGAACCTCGCCGCTTTCGCGTCGGGCGCCGCGAAGGTGCTCGTCGCGACCGACGTCGCCGCGCGCGGCGTGCACGTCGACGACGTCGAGCTGGTCATCCACGTCGACCCGCCCATGGAGCACAAGGCGTACCTGCACCGCTCGGGCCGCACCGCCCGTGCCGGCGCGGAGGGCTCGGTCGTCACGATCGTCATGCCTGGCCAGGAGAAAGACGTCAAGGACCTGCTGCGCAAGGCCGCCATCACCGTCACCCCGGTGAAGGTCTCGGCCACCTCGCCCGAGGTCACCGCGCTCGTCGGTCAGGTGGCGCCCTATGTCGCACCCGCGCCCAAGGCCGAGCAGTCCGGCCGCGGCCAGGGTTCGAACGGCGGCGGCCGCAGCCAGGGCGCCAACGCGCAGCGCAAGCGCGCCGCGCGCGAGGCGCAGGGCGCCGCGCACGGCGGCGGCTCGGGTCGTGGCGGTCAGGGCGGCGGCTCGGGTCGCGGCGGTCGCGGCGGCCAGGGTGGCCAGGGTGGCGCCGGTCAGGGTGGACAGCCCCGCACCGACCGTTCGGGTCGTCCCGCCGCTGAGCGTCAGGGCCGCCCCGCCGGCGATGCCCCTCGCGGCGGACGCGAGCAGCGCCCTGCGCGTGACCAGGGCGCGGCACAGGCATCCGGCACGCCGCGCACCGCGGGGCGTCGCGCCTCGCACGGCGGCGGCACCGGCGGCAAGCTCATGGTCGGCTCGGTCGTCCGTCAGAACGGCGCCGGCCAGCGCCGCGGCCGCTGATTCTCAGCTCTCACCCGCACCGCCCCTGCGCTTCGCGCGGGGGCGGTGTGGCGTTTCGGGCCAGCGGGGTGTGAATTCCCGCGTCGCGCGCATCTGAGCGCCGGGTCGTGCGTACGGTATTCAGTCTCTGCGCGCGGTGGTCGCTCGGGTTCTCGCGTGATGTCGGGCTTCGCACGGCTTGCCGCGGCCGTACGGACTGAATACCGCACGGGCGGCGCCGCGCGACTCGTGCCGACGAGCGCCCGCCTGCCCCGCGCGGCGCCTCAGCGCCCGCGGATGAGGTCGGCCGCGCGCTCTCCGATGATGATCGCGGGCGCGTTGGTGTGCCCGCGGATGACCGTCGGCATGACCGAGGCATCCGCCACGCGCAGCCCGCGCACGCCGCGCACCCGCAGTTGCGGGTCGACGACCGAGGCGTCGTCGAGGCCCATGCGGGCCGTGCCGACCGGGTGGTAGAGCGTGTGCGAGTAGCGGCGCATGGATGCCTCGGCGCGCTCCTCGGCGGTCATCGACTCGCCGCCGGCCGGTTGCACCCAGCCCCCGGTCGTCACGGCGCCGAGCGCGCGCGTGGCGATCAGTCGCTCGCATTCGGCGAGTCCCGCGAGCACCGTGCGCGCGTCAATGCCCTCGGGGTCGCTGAGGTAGCCCGGGTCGATGACGGCGGCGGCGGCCGGGTCGGCAGACGCGAGCCGGATCGTGCCGCGGCTGCGCGGGCGCAGCAGGATCGCCCCGACGGTGATGCCCTCGGCCGGCAGCGGCACGAGGCCTTCGCCGACGTACGGCGCCGCGGCGAAGATGATCTCGATGTCGGGCAGGTCTGCGGGCGCCCCGGTCTCGTCGGCGACCTCGGTGCGCACGAATCCGTACGCCTCGGCGACGTTCGAGGTGAGCATGCCGCGCCGCCGGGTGAGGTAGGCGCCCAGTTGCGCGGGCTTCTCGGCGCCGTAGAGGGTGCCGCCCTTCGCGGCGGGAGCGAGCCCCGATACGAGATGGTCTTGCAGGTTCTCGCCGACGTCGGGGGCGTCGACGAGCACGTCGATGCCGTGGGATGCCAGGTGCTCGGCCGGTCCGATGCCGCTGAGCATCAGCAGGTGGGGCGTGTTGATCGCGCCGCCGCTGAGGATCACCTCGCGCCGCGCGCGGGCGTGCCGGGTGATGCCGGCGATGTCGACGTAGACGCCGGTCGCGCGGGGGCCTTCTTCGCCGCCTGCTCCGCCCGTGCTCTCGTCGAACGTCACGCGTCGAACCTGTGCGCCGGTCACGACGCGCAGGTTCTTGCGGCGCCGCGCCGGGCGCAGGTAGGCGTCGGCGGTCGAGGCGCGCGCACCGCGGTGCTGCGAGACCATCGTCTGCGAGAACCCCTGGCCCGTCGGCAGGTTCGCTTCGGTCACCGGGTGGCCGAGTTCGCGCGCCGCGTCGAGGAACGCCGCCGTGTGCGGGCGCGGGTCGCGCTGGCGCTCGACCGACTGCGGGCCGCCGCGGCCGAGCGAGGGGTCTTTGGCGTCTTCGATGTTCTCGGCACGCAAGAAATACGGCGCGAGCGCGGCCCACGACCAGTTGTCGCCCGCCGCGGTCGCCCACTCGTCGTAGTCGGCGGCGAACCCGCGCACCCACATCATCGCGTTGAGCGACGACGACCCGCCGAGCGTCTTGCCGCGCGGCCAGTACACGGTGCGGCCTTCCAACGAGGGCTGCGGCACCGTGTCGTAGTTCCAGTCGTACTTGCCGCGGAAGAGCTTCGAGAACGCGGCCGGCACGTGCAGTTCCATGGCCTTGTCGACCGGCCCAGCCTCGAGCAGCAGCACCGAGACCGAGGGGTCTTCGCTCAGTCGCGCGGCGAGGGCCGCGCCGGCAGACCCCGCCCCCACGACGATGTAGTCGGCGTCGAGGTCGGCCGTGCGACGGATGCCGAAGCCCGCGCCGCGGCGCCCCGCGCCAGCCGCACCGCCCGCGCCCTGCGCCGCGCTCACGCGCCGAACGCTTTCACGAGAACGACCGACATCTTCGCCCAGTCTCCGTCGATGCGGAACCGGGTGAACCCTTCGCACACCGCCGCTCCGGTGCGCGAGGTGACGAACCAGGGCGGTTTCGGCAGCACCGACAGCCCGTAACCGCGCACTGCCGAGGTCGCCGATCGGGGGAACGGCCGGAACGGCCCGCGCACGACGGTGCGCTCGACCCTGTCGAGCAGGAACGCATTGTGCACGATGCCGATGCCGCTCGGTGCGTCGTCGACCGTGCCGCCCGGGTAGGCGCCCCAGGTCGCCGTGGGGGTGAGGAACCCGAACGCGGTCCAGGCGTTCACCGCGACCGTGCCGTAGTGCAGGTCTGCGATGGCCCGCTCGAAGCCCGCGCCGAGCGCGGTCTGGGTCGCGGGGTCGATCAGCACGTTCGCGCCGAGCGTGCCGGTGAGTCGATCGTTGGCATGCGCGACGGCCGCGTCGAGAAACTCCTGTCCGGTGCCGGCGAGGGTCACGACGCCCAGCACGGGCGAGAAGTACTCGGTCGTCTCGAGCGACTCGGCGTCTGCGGGCGAGGCGAGAATGAGCGTGCGGCTGCCGTCGCCGCAGCGCGCGGCGTCGGGGTAGGCGTCGCGCGCGGCATCCATCTTCTTGTCGCTGTTCGGGTACCAGACCGGGCGCTCGGGCGCGCGGTCGTACGCCGCGCGCAGCTCGCGCAGAAAGTCGGTGCGCTGCGGCCAGTCGCGGCTGAGCAGCACGACCTGACCGGCGATGCAGTTGTGTCCGCTGTTGTGCAGCCGCATCGTCACGACGTGCTCGGCCTGGTAGCGCAGGTCGGCCGCCGACCACTGCCCGGGCACGATGATGATCGGCGAGACGCCGCCGAGCTCGGCCGAGATCGGCACGCTGAGGCTCGGCACGATGGCGCGGAAGGTCGCTTCAGACCCCGTGATGTGCACGTGCGAGATCGACGGATGCCGCGTGAGATACGCGCCCACGTCGCCGCCGCCGGTCACGATGCGCAGGAACCCGGGCTCGATGAGCGGGGCGAGGGCGCGCTCGAAGACCGGCACGAGCGCGTCTTGCGTGGGGTTGACCTTGAGGATCGCCACCCGGTTGAACGCCATCAGCTCGTACAGCACGTCGAGGTAGGGGATCGAGGTGATGTTGCCGGCCCCGAGCACGAGACCCACACCGCCGGAGTCGGACGGATGCCGCTGCCCGAGCCCCGCCGCACGGCGGGCCGCATCGGCGGTGACGCCCGGTTCGAGCCACACCTCGGTCGAGTATCCCGACAGCAGCAGGCGGTCGGTCGCCGTCAGGGGAGACGTGTGCACGACGGTGCGGCCGCCCGGGGCGGTGCCCGTCTTCACGCCGGTGATCGGCGAACGCCCGGCGTCGAGGGCGCCGAGGGTGTCGGCGTAGGCGTCGACCGCGACGAGGGCCGCATACGGCCCCGACAGCCACTCCTCGCCGCGCAGCGGATGCCCCGGCGTCAGCCCCTTCGACGCGGATGCCACGTCGGCCCACTCCTCGGCGACGGCGGCGGTCGTCGCGTGCACGCGGCGGAGCAGGGCGCGGCGCTGGCCGAGGGTGAGCAGACTCCAGGCGCGTGCGCCGGTGCCGAGGTCGGCGATCGCGGCGTCGAGCGCGGCGCGCTCGTGCTCGGGCGGCTCGGGCACCGCCGCC
>Ga0116168_1002198_pt1 | contig 12805 bp, 10 predicted proteins | sample AD_UKC129_MetaG_FD_89795 | JGI IMG/M metagenome (GOLD analysis project Ga0116168, IMG submission 89795) | Active sludge microbial communities of municipal wastewater-treating anaerobic digesters from Canada - AD_UKC129_MetaG | ecosystem: Engineered > Bioreactor > Anaerobic > Digestate | place...
CGCCAACGCGGTCACCGTGTCGCCGTTCAAGGGCCAGTTCTACTTCCAGATCAACGACGCCATGCAGAAGGCCCTGACCCGTGTCGAAGACGGCACGCAGGACAAGGCCGCCTCGTGGTCGCAGTGGAAGAGCGAAGTCGACGCGATCAAGTAATCCCTCCCATCGGCCGCCCCGCCCGCGCGGGCGGGGCGGCCGATGACCCCCGAAAGGACCGGTCGTCATGACCAGCACCGCGGCACGCCCCGCCAAGCGCATCGGCTTCGGCAGCCGGATGAGCGCGTGGGATCTGTAGATCTCGCCCTACCTCTACATCTCGCCGTTCTTCATCCTGTTCCTCGTCGTCGGGCTCTTCCCGCTCGGGTACACCGCGGTCATCTCGTTCATGGACTGGGACCTCGTGCGGAACTCCGGCACCTTCGTCGGGTTCGACCAGTACGCGACCGTGCTCGCCGACCCGAAGTTCTGGACGGCCCTGCGCAACACCTTCAGCATCTTCTTGCTGTCGACGGTGCCGCAGCTGATCGCGGCGGTGTTCATCGCGGCGATGCTCGACCAGAACATCCGCGCCAAGACCTTCTGGCGCATGGGCGTGCTGCTGCCCTACGTCATGGCGCCGGTGGCCGTCGCGCTGATCTTCTCGAACATGTTCGGCGACCAGTACGGCATCGTGAACACCTGGCTCGGGGCGATCGGCCTCGACCCGGTCAAGTGGCACTCGAACGCGTTCGCCAGCCACATCGCCATCGCGACGATGGTGAACTTCCGCTGGACGGGCTACAACACCCTGATCCTCCTCGCCGCGATGCAGGCGATTCCGCGCGACTACTACGAGGCGGCGACCGTCGACGGCGCCGGCAAGGTGCGCCAGTTCTTCGCGATCACCGTGCCGAGCCTGCGCCCCACCCTCATCTTCGTGATCATCACCTCGACGATCGGCGGCCTGCAGATCTTCGACGAGCCACGCATGTACGACCAGTACGGCACGGGTGGCGCGAACTACCAGTGGCTCACGATCACGCTTTGGCTCTACAACATCGGCTGGGGCGAGTGGAACTTCGGCCGCGCCGCGGCCCTCGCCTGGATCCTGTTCCTCATCATCTTGGTGATCGGGGTCATCAACCTCTTCATCACCCGCAATCTCGTGCGCGACGAGGGGTCGCGCAGCGACCTCACCAAGGCGCAGATGCGGGCCGCGCGGCGGGATGCCCAGGCATCCGTCGCGGCAGACCGTGCGGCATCCCGCACACCCGCCAAGGAGGCACTCCGATGACCGCTCTCGATGCGCAGCCGGTCGCGATCGCCGATGACGCCGTGCCCGCCGAGGCCCGCGGGCGCCGCAAGCGCCCGCGCCACGTGAAGGGCACCCGGCCCGGCTGGTTCGTCTACGCGTGCCTGGGCGTCGTGCTGCTCGCGAGCGTGTTCCCGTTCTACTGGTCGCTGCTGATCGGCTCGGGCGACTCGTACACGATCCGCGACCCCAACATGTCGTGGATCCCCGGCGGCAACTTCTTCTCGAACGCCGCGAAGGTCATGAACGACCCGGCGGTGAACTTCTGGGTGGCGCTCTGGAACTCGATCATCAGCTCGGGCCTCATCGCCCTGTCGGTCGTGTTCTTCTCCACCCTCGCGGGGTGGGCGTTCGCGAAGCTGCGCTTCCGCGGGTCGAGCTGGCTGCTCGTCTTCGTGATCGCGACGATGGCGGTGCCGACGCAGCTCGGTGTCGTGCCGCTGTACATCCTGTTCAGCGATCTCGGCTGGACGGGCCAGCTCGGCGCGATCATCGTGCCCGCCCTCGTGAGCGCCTTCGGCGTGTTCTGGATGACGCAGTACCTGCGCCAGGCGGTGCCCGACGAGCTCATCGAGGCGGCGCGCGTCGACGGCGCGACCTCGTTCCGCACGTTCCTGACGGTGGGTCTTTCCGCAGCCCGCCCGGCCGCGTCGATGCTCGCGCTGTTCACGTTCGTCTCGGCCTGGAACAACTTCTTCTGGCCGTTCATCGTGCTCGACCGGCAGAACCCAACCCTGCCGGTGGCGCTGTCGCTCTTGCAGTCGAACTACTTCGTCGACTATTCGATCGTGCTCGCCGGCGTGCTGCTGGCGACCATCCCGCTGCTGATCCTGTTCGTCTTCGCCGGCCGACAGCTCGTCAGTGGCATCATGCAAGGTGCGGTCAAGGGCTGACGCCCGACCGGCCTCGGAAGGATCATCATGAGTGAGAACCCCCGCGCCTTCGCGCCCGGATTCCTGTTCGGTGCGGCGACCGCCGCCTACCAGATCGAAGGGGCCGCGTTCGACGACGGCCGCACCGCCTCGATCTGGGACACCTTCAGCCGCGAGCCCGGTGCCGTACTGGGCGGCGACACCGGCGATGTCGCGTGCGACCACTACCACCGCTACCCGGCCGACGTCGCGCTCATGAAAGAGCTCGGCCTCGACACCTACCGCTTCTCGGTGTCGTGGGCGCGCGTGCGCCCGGGCGGCGGCGCGGTGAACCAGAAGGGCCTCGACTTCTACAAGCGGCTCGTCGACGAGCTGCGCGCCGCCGACATCCTGCCGTGGCTCACGCTCTACCACTGGGACCTGCCGCAGGCGATCGAAGACCGCGGCGGCTGGACCGTGCGTTCGACCGCCGAGCAGTTCACCGAGTACGCGCTGTCGGTGCACGACGCGCTCGGCGACCGCGTGCAGCACTGGACGACCCTCAACGAACCGTGGTGCTCGTCGTTCCTGAGCTACACCGCCGGCATCCACGCCCCCGGTCGCACGAGTGTCACCGACGGCGTGCTCGCCGCCCACCACCTGCTGCTCGGCCACGGGCAGACGGTGCGCGAGCTGCGCGCGCGCGACGCGTCGCTCGACCTCGGCATCACGCTGAACCTCACCGTCGCCGAACCGGTCGACCCGGGCGTGCCCGCCGACGTCGACGCCGCCCGGCGCATCGACGGACAGTTCAACCGCTGGTTCCTCGACCCGGTCTTCCGTGGCGCCTACCCGGTCGATGTGGTCGAAGACATCCGCGCCGTCGCGCCCGAGGCGATCGACGCGCTCGAGGCCGCCACCCTTCCGGGCGACCTTCAGGCGATCGCCACCCCGCTCGACGCGCTCGGCGTGAACTACTACCACGGCGAGTTCGTGGGCGGCTCGCCCGACCCGCACGCCCCCGCCTCGGGCGACGCGCCCACCACGCGCAAGGTCGCCTCGCCGTTCCCCTCGCACGAGGGCATCTTCTGGCACGACCGGGGCCTTGCCCGCACCAACATGAACTGGGAGGTCGACCCCGCCGGGCTCACCACCCTGCTCGAACGCGTGTGGACCGACTACGCCGAGCCGGCCGGCACCGTGCTCTACGTCACCGAGAACGGCGCGTCTTACGACGACGTCGTCGTGACCGAGGCAGGCGAGACGGATGCCCCGGCCGCGCGCGTGCACGACGCCGAGCGCACCGAGTTCCTGCGCCTGCACCTCGGCGCGATCCGCGACGCGCAAGACGCGGGCGTCGACGTGCGCGGGTACTTCTACTGGTCGCTGATGGACAACTACGAGTGGGCGTGGGGCTACGGCAAGCGCTTCGGCATCGTGCACGTCGATTACGACTCCCTCGAGCGCACGCTGAAAGACAGTGCGCTGGAGTATCGTCGGGTCATCGCGGCCCGCGCGATCGATGTGCCCCAGGCATCCGTCGTCGTCGACGCCGTTCAGAGATAGGCCCGCCGCTGTGACCATCGACACGCCGCGCGCGACAGCGACGATCGAAGAAGTCGCGGCGGCAGCGGGGGTGTCGCGGTCGACCGTGTCGCGGGTCGTGAACGGCTCGACCGCCGTCAGCCCCGCCGCCCTCACGGCGGTGCAGCGGGCGATCGCCGAGCTCAACTATGTGCCCAACCGCGCCGCACGTTCGCTCGCCTCGCGGGCCACGATGGCGATCGCGCTCGTCGTGCCCGAAGACACCACGCGGTTCTTCGGCGACCCGTTCTTCGCCGCCGTGGTCTCGGGCATCAACGCGCGGCTCAGCCGGTCGGACTACGTGCTCAACCTGATCATCGCGAGCGACGACCCGCGCGACAAGACGACCGCCTACGTGCAGAGCGGCGCGGTCGACGGGGCGATCGTCGTGTCGCACCACACGAGCGACACGTTCATCGACCGGATCGCCACCTCGGTGCCGGTCGTCTACGGCGGCCGCCCCTCGCGCGCGCGAGAGAACGACTACTACGTCGACGTCGACAACACCGCCGGTGCGTACCTCGCCACGAAATACCTGATCGACAAGGGCTTCCGCCGCATCGCGCACGTCTCGGGCCCGGTGTCGATGCCCGCCGGCATCGACCGCCTGGCGGGCTTTCACGCGGCGCTGTCGGATGCCGGCATGGTGCCCGTCGCCGTCGAGGACGGCAACTTCACCGCCGACGGCGGGTCGGCCGCGATGGCGCGCATTCTGCAGTCAGGGGCATCCTTCGACGCCCTCTTCGTCGGCAGCGACCTCATGGCGCGCGGCGCGCTGGCGGTGCTCGGGCGCGCCGGCATCCGCGTGCCCGAAGACGTCGCGATCATCGGCTTCGACGACTCGCCCGTGGCCACCGCCGTGCAGCCGAACCTCACGACCGTGCGCCAGCCCTCGCACCAGCAGGGCCAGCAGATGGCCGAGGTGCTGCTGACGCTGCTCGCCGGCGGCGCCCCCGAGCACGTGACAGTGCTCGACACCGAACTCGTGGTGCGCGACTCGGCCTGACCCGCGCGCCGCGCCCTCTGCCTCGCGCCGCCCGCCTTGCGCCGCCCCGTTCACTTCGCTGAGCCGCTAAGAACCGGCCGAGCCGCTACGATTCGGAGCGCCAAAACATAGCGGCTCGGCCGGATCGTAGCGGCTCGCGGAGAAAAGGTGCGGGGGAGCGGGCTACTCGGGGTCGCCGCCGAGCTGGCCGATGGGGACGATGGGGCCTCCGTCGTCGGCGCCGGTCTTGCGGGCGCGGGCGATGGCGTTGCCGCCGTGGTAGATCACGAGCGCGGCGACGGTGCCGAGCACGATCGCCGAGAAGGTCAGTGAGCCGATGCCCATCGTGAACCCGGCGATCGCGATCACGAACGACACCGCGACGGTGTACTGATTCACCGGGCGCGAGAAATCGACCTGGTTGTCGACCCAGATCTTGATGCCGATCACGCCGATGAGGCCGTACAGCGCCGTCGTCGCGCCGCCGATGACGCCGGCGGGGATCGTGTTGATCACCGCGCCGACGGCGGGCGAGAACGACAGCAGCACCGCGATCGCGCCCGCCACCCAGTAGGCGGCCGTCGAGTAGACGCGGGTCGCCGCCATGACGCCGATGTTCTCGCCGTAGGTCGTCGTCGCCGAACCGCCGAAGAGGCCCGCGAGGGCGCTCGCGACGCCGTCGGCCGTAAGCGCGCGACCCGTGCTGGCGTTGATCGTCGGGTCGCCGGTCATCGTCGCGACGCCGCGCACGTGCCCGACGTTCTCGGCGACGAGCACCAGGATCACCGGCAGGAAGATCGGCAGCAGGCTCCACGACACGGGGTCGCCGAAGGCGGGCAGGTGGAACGCGGGCAGGCCGACGAGAGGGGCCGCGGCCACGGCATCCCACGTCACCTGGCCGGTCACGGCCGCGAAGACGTACCCCACGACGACGCCGAGAAAGATCGAGATGCGGCCGAGAAAGCCGCGGAACAGCACGCTGAACACGATGATCGCTACGAGCGTCACGGTCGCGACGCCGGGCTGGAGCTTGAAGTTGTTCCAGGCGGCGGGCGCCAGGTTCAACCCGATCAGGGCGACGATCGCACCCGCGACGACGGGCGGCATGAGCTTCTCGATCCAGCGGGTGCCGACCTTCTGCACGAGCAGGCCCACGAGCGCGAGCAGCACGCCGGTGATCGCGACGCTCACCATCGCCTGCGTGATCTGCTGGGTCGTCTCGAGCGTCTTGCCGCCGTTGTACGCCTGGATCGGAGCGATGAACGCGAACGACGAACCCAGGTAGCTGGGCAGCTTGTTGCGGGTGATCAGCAGGAACAGGATCGTGCCGACGCCCGAGAAGAACAGCGTCGTCGACACGGGGAACCCGGTGAGGATCGGCACGAGGAATGTCGCCCCGAACATCGCGACGACGTGCTGCGCGCCGATCGCGATGGTGCCGGGCCAGCTCAGGCGCTCGTTCGGCTTGACGACAGCGCCCGGTTCGACGGTGCGGCCGTCGCCGTGGAGGGTCCAGATGGGCATGCGGGTGCTCCTCGATCTGCCAGGTTTGTGACGGTGGATGCCTGCGCTCAGATTAGCGCTGACGACGCCCTACCTGGGAGATCGCTGGGTGCCGTGCCGCGCCGTCCCCCCGCCGCGGGGTCAGGCCGTCAGGCGCTCGAGCAGCTCGCGGTACTTGTCGGCGGTGCGCTCCACGATCTCGGCGGGCAGCTCGGGCGGGGTGCCGGCGCCGTCCCAGTGCGCCGCGAGCCAGTCGCGCACGATCTGCTTGTCGAAGCTCGCCATGCGCTCGGCCGGGGTGGTGCCCGTGGCCCACGCCTCGGCATCCCAGTACCGCGATGAGTCGCTCGTGAGCACTTCGTCGGCGAGGGTGAGCACTCCGTCGGCGTCGAGTCCGAACTCGAACTTCGTGTCGGCGAGGATCAGGCCGTGGGCCTCGGCGGTCGCCGCCGCGCGGCGGTAGATCGCGAGCGAGGCGTCGCGCAGCTGCGCGGCGCGCTCAGGCCCGACGAGCTCCTCGGTCTGCGCGAACGCGATGTTCTCGTCGTGCTCGCCGAGCGGCGCCTTGTAGGCGGGCGTGAAGATCGGCTCGGGCAGGCGGTCGCCGTCGCCGAGTCCGGCGGGCAGCGCGATGCCGCAGACGGTGCCGGATGCCTGGTATTCCTTCCAGCCCGACCCGGTGAGGTACCCGCGCACGACGCACTCGATCGGCAGCATGTCGAGGGTGCGGGCCACCATCGCCCGGCCCGCGACGGCCTGCGGGATGAGGTCGACGAGGTCGTCGGCGGTGTTCGCCTGCCCGTCGGGGCCGAGGGTCAGCGCGTGCGTCGCGGCGAGATGGTTGGGAATGCGCGGGCCGCCGTCGGCGCCCGCGAGCTGGTCGAACCACCACAGGCTCAGCGTCGTCAGCAGTTCGCCCTTGCCGGGGATGCCGGGGGAGAGCACATGGTCGAAGGCGCTCACGCGGTCGCTGGCGACCACCAGCATCCGCCCCTCTGCCGCCGATGCCGCCGCCGTCGTCGCCGCCGATTCGGCCGGGCGGTACAGGTCGCGCACCTTTCCCGAGTACACGTGGGTCCAGCCGGGCAGGTCCGAGGCATCCGTCACCGCTCCATTATCGCGGGCGGCGCGACGCCGCGCCGGCACATCACAGACGCATAGACAGCGCACAGTGCGGTGAGGGGATTCGGCGTCATGCTGGCCCCATGATCCCCGAGCCCGAGAACACGCCCGACGGCCCGCGTTATGAGGGCCGCACCCTTCCCCGCCCCGATGACGAGGTCGTCGATCAGGGGGCGGGTTTCGATCTGACCACCCTCGTCTCGCGCCGCGCGATGTTCAGCATCGCGGGGCTCGGGGTGGGTGCCGCGGCCCTGGCCGCGTGCAGTGCGGTCACCGCAGCGGATGCCTCGCCTTCTGCCACGGCGAGCGCGACACCGCTCTCGACGCCCACGGCGACGGCCACGCCGACCCCCACGCCGACGGTGTCGTACGCCCTGCCCGCGGCCGAGATCCCCGACGAGACCGCTGGGCCCTACCCCGGCGACGGCTCGAACGGACCCGATGTGCTCGAGCACTCGGGCATCGTCCGCTCCGATCTGCGCAGCTCGATCGGCGGCGGCACGACCGCCGAGGGTGCGCCGCTGCAGTTCACCCTGCGCATCACCGACATGGCGAACGGCGACGTGCCCTTCGCCGGGGTGGCCGTGTACGCCTGGCACTGCAACGCGCAGGGCGAGTACTCGATGTACTCCTCGGGCATCGAGAACGAGACCTACCTGCGCGGCGTGCAGGTGACCGACGCCGACGGGCAGGTGACGTTCACCTCGATCGTGCCGGCCTGCTATTCCGGCCGGTGGCCGCACATCCACTTCGAGGTCTACCCGTCGGTCGACACGATCACCGATTCGGCGAACGCCATCGCCACGTCGCAGATCGCGATGCCCGAGAGCATGCTCGCGAGCGTCTACGCCCTGCCCGCCTACGACGGATCGACCCGCAACCTGTCGCAGATCACGCTCGCGAGCGACAACGTGTTCGGCGACGACGGCGGCGCTCTGCAGGTCGCGACGGTCACCGGCGATGCGACGAACGGCTACACCGCGATGCTCGTGGCGCGGGTCGACACGACCACGGCGCCCACCGGCGGATCCGCCCCCGGCGGCGGGGGTCCCGGCGGTCGCTGAGCGCCGCCTTCACGCAGCCCCCGACGCCCACAGCCCCACCCGCATTCCCCCGCGGGTGGGGCTGTTGCGTGGCATCCGTCGCCGCGTATAGTCCATCTGGACTAATCGACACGGAGTAATCATGACGGATGCCGCACGCCTCACCCCGCTGGGGGTCATGGTGCTCGCCATGCTGCGCGAAGACGAGATGCACCCGTACGAGATGATCCGGCTCATGCGGCAGCGTCACGACGACCGCATCGTGCCGCTGACCAACGGCACGATGTACCACACCGTCGGCCGGCTCGAGCGCTGCGGCCTGCTGACCGAGGTCGGCGTCGACCGCGACGGCAACCGTCCCGAGCGCACCACGTATGCACTGACGGATGCCGGGGAGCGCGCCATCGTCGACTGGGTGCGCCGCGAACTGCCCGTGCTCGGCCACCCCGTCGAGTACCGCGTCGCGCTCTCCGAGGCGCACAACCTCGACCGCGACGAGACGGTCGCGCTGCTGCGCCGCCGACTCGAGGCGCTCGATGACTCGCTCGAGATGCACCGGAAGGGTCTCGCGAAGGCGCGCGCCACCGGCATCGTCGAGCAGTACCTCGTCGAGGTCGACCGCGAACACGCGCTGCTGCGCGCCGACCGCGACTGGCTCTCGGCGTTCATCGATCGACTCGTCCACCCCGATTTCGTCTGGGGCACCCACGTCACAGACGACCGTTATCTGGCACAGAGAGAGGCCGCACGGCAATGACCGACCCTTCCCGCACTCCCGCGACCGCCGCGGGCGCGAGCGCCCCCGCGGGCGCGCACACCGCCGCCGGCGCGCCCGGCACCGCCCACAACCCGTGGCCCGCCCTGTGGGCGCTCGTCATCGGGTTCTTCATGATCCTCGTCGACACGACGATCGTCTCGGTCGCCAACCCCGCCATCAAAGCGGCGCTCGACCCCGACACCGCGAACCTCGACAACGTCGTGTGGGTCACCTCGGCCTACCTGCTCGCCTACGCGGTGCCGCTGCTGATCACCGGCCGCCTCGGCGACCGCTTCGGCCCGAAGAAGATCTACCTGATCGGGCTCGCGATCTTCATGCTCGCCTCGCTCGGGTGCGGACTGTCATCGACGCTGACGATGCTCATCGTGTTCCGCGCGGTGCAGGGCTTCGGGGCATCCCTCATGACGCCGCAGACGATGGCGGTCATCACCCGCACCTTCCCGCCCACGCAGCGCGGTGCGGCGATGGGCCTGTGGGGTGCGACCTCGGGCGTCGCCATGCTCGTCGGCCCGCTCGCCGGCGGCCTGCTCGTCGACGGCCTCGGGTGGGAGTGGATCTTCTTCGTGAACCTGCCGGTCGGCGTCATCGGCTTCGTGCTCGCGTGGATGCTGGTGCCGAACCTCGAGACGCACCGCCACCGCTTCGACATGGTCGGGGTGTTCCTGAGCGCGCTCGGCCTGTTCCTCGTGGTCTTCGGCCTGCAAGAGGGCGAGCACTACGACTGGGCGCCGTGGGTGTGGGCGATGATCATCGGCGGCGTGCTCGTGATCGCGCTGTTCCTCTGGCAGCAGTCGCGCACCAAGAGCGAGCCGCTCGTGCCCCTCGAGCTCTTCCGCGACCGCAACTTCTCGGTCGCCAACATCGGCATCGCCACCGTCGGCTTCGCGGTGACGGCCATGTCGCTGCCGATGATGTTCTTCTACCAGCTCGCCCGCGGCCTCACCCCGACGCAGTCGGCGCTGCTGCTGATCCCCATGGCCGTGATCGCCGGCGTGCTCTCGCCGGTGGCGGGTCGCGTGCTCGACCGCGTCGACCCGCGGCTGCTGCTCGTGCCCGGCCTGCTGCTGAGCGCCATCGCCATCTTCTGGTACTCGGCGCTCATGCACCCCGACACCGAGATCTGGATGTTCCTGCTGCCCTCGGCCCTCATGGGTGTCGGCCAGGCCGGAATGTGGGGCCCGCTCGCCACGACCGCGACCCGCAACCTGCAGCCGCGCCAGGCCGGCGCCGGCTCGGGCATCTACAACACCACCCGCACGATCGGCTCGGTGCTCGGCTCGGCGGCGATCGCCGCCCTCATGCAGGGCCGCCTCGAGGCGAACCTGCCGGGCGCGGGCGATGCCGGCGGCGAGTTCGGGTCGGGGCAGCTGCCCGACTTCGTCGTCGCCGGGTTCTCCGACGCCATGTCGCAGTCGATGCTGCTGCCCGGCATCGTGCTCGTGATCGGCGTCATCGCGGTGCTGTTCATGCAGCGGCCGGCGCACCTCGGCAAGCGCTGACGGTAGCGACGCCCTGACCGACGCCCCCGGCTCGCGCCCCACGCGCGGCCGGGGGCGTCGTGCTGCGCGCGGCCCGGCGGGTGCGGGCACGGCGGGTGCGGCCCGGCGGGTGCGGGCGAGGCGCGGCCGGGCGCGCGGGTGGGGTGCCGCGTCGGGCACAATGGCGTTGTGAGCCGCACGCACATCAGAGATTTCCATGACGACGACCTCGACGCCGTGGTCCGGCTGTGGGAAGAGGTGCACGGGGCTGAGGAGTCTCCCGTCTACTCGCTCGCCGAGATGATCGCCTCGTGCCAGGCCGACCACGCCGTCGTCGCGACCCGTGACGACGCGCTCGTCGGCGTCGCGGTGGGCCGCGCCGCGCACGCGCAGGGGTGGATCGTGTTCTTCGGGGTGGCGGCCGTGCCGCAGTCCGACCAGATCTCCGCCGGGCTGCTCGACGCCCTCGAGCGGCGCATGGCCCCGCTCGGGCTGGGCAAGCTCTCGATCCTGCTCGCCGAGGGACAGGAGCCCCTCGCCGCCCTCACCGCCAACGGGTTCGAGGTGCGCGATCCGCTCCGCTACCTCGAGCGCGAGATGCCGGTGCAGCGTCGCGAGCTCGACCTGCTCAAAGAGGTCGGCGGGCGCATCTTGCCGCGTCACCTCTGGCGCGCGGTGAGCGGCATGCGTCAAGAGAAAGACCTGCTCGAAGAGCGTCTCGTCACCCCGCTGTCGCGCCCCGACATGGCCGAGCGCTTCGGGGTCGTGCCGCCGCGCGCGGTCATGCTGTTCGGCCCTCCCGGCACGGGAAAGACGACCTTCGCCAAGGCCGTCGCCTCGCGCCTGGACTGGCCGTTCGTCGAGGTCTTCCCCTCGCGCCTGGCCGACGGGTCGTCGAGCCTCGCGGGGGCGCTGCGCACGACGTTCGAGAAGATCGGCGAGCTCGAGCACGCCGTCGTCTTCATCGACGAGGTCGAAGAGATCGCGTCGCGTCGCGGCGGCACGCCGCCCTCGCCCACGCAGGGCGTCACGAACGAGCTGCTCAAGCTCGTGGCCGAGTTCCGTGAGCGCGACGGGCGCCTGCTCATCTGCGCCACGAACTTCGTTCGCGCCCTGGATGCCGCGTTCTTGCGCCACGGCCGCTTCGACTACGTCATCCCGATCGGACTGCCCGACGGCGAGGCACGCGCCGCCATCTGGAACCGCTACATCCCCGCCGCGGCAGCGGAGGCGACCGACGTCGCGGCGCTCGTCACGGCGAGCGACGGCCTGACTCCCGCCGACATCGAGTACGCCGCCCGCCGTGCCTCGCAAGAGGCCCTCGCCCGTGCGCTCCGCGCGGGGGAGGGCATCGGCGAGGGGTCAGGCGAGGGCGCCGACGCCGCGCCGCTCGCGACCGACGACTACCTGCGCGCCCTCGCGGCGACCCGGGCGACCGTCTCGGCCGAGGCGGTCTCCGACTTCGTCATCGACATCGACGAGTACGCCCGCCTCTGACGCGCGGCGCGCCTGCGCTGCGGCGCTCCAGTCCGCCCCGCGGCGACCCCTGCCGCGCGAGAGGCGGGTCAGGCGTCGGCGACGGCGGCGGCGATGTCGCGGCGGAAGTGACCGCCCTCGAGCGTGATCTCGCTGAGGGCCGCGTACGCGCGCTCGCGCGCCTGCGCGAAGGTGTCTCCCGTGGCGACCACGTTGAGCACGCGTCCGCCGGTCGCGATGAGATCGCCACCGGGCGCGTCGGGCCCCGCGGTGGCCGCGTGGGCGAGGTGCACACCGTCGACGGATGCCGCCGCATTCAGCCCCTCGATCGGGCGGCCGGTCACCGGCGCCTCGGGGTAGCCCTCGCTCGCGAGCACGACCGTGATCGCGGCGCCGTCCGCGAAGGTCGGTTCGGGCTCGTCTTCGAGGGTGCCGACCGAGGCCGACATCAGCAGCCGCGACAGCGGCGAGGTCAACCGCGCGAGCACGACCTGCGTCTCGGGGTCGCCGAAGCGCGCATTGAACTCGATGACGGTGATCTGGGTGTCGGGGCCCTCGCCGGTCAGGATGAGCCCGGCGTAAAGCAGTCCGATGAAGGGGGTGCCCTCGGCATCCAATCGACGGATCACCGGCTCGGCCACTTCGCGCGTCACGCGCTCGACGAACGCCTGCTCGCTGCCGAAGCGCTCGGCGAGC
>Ga0116168_1002202_pt1 | contig 12770 bp, 11 predicted proteins | sample AD_UKC129_MetaG_FD_89795 | JGI IMG/M metagenome (GOLD analysis project Ga0116168, IMG submission 89795) | Active sludge microbial communities of municipal wastewater-treating anaerobic digesters from Canada - AD_UKC129_MetaG | ecosystem: Engineered > Bioreactor > Anaerobic > Digestate | place...
GCCCGTTGCGTGAAGCCGTGTGGGTATTGGGTTGTAGAAAAACCCTAGAAAAACCCGATTTTCGTCTTTTGTAAGTGCTTGTAAAATAATGACTTGGGATGAGGGCGCTGGGACTCGAACCCAAAGAGAGCCACCCAAATACAGAACCACCAAGCACTTACAATCCAACTCGTCGATTTCTGTCAAACATTCTGTCAAACAGAATTAGGCGTTTGTTCGCACCGAACCTCAACCTAAGTCCTTGCTGGCCCTGCCCTCACGCACGCCAGCGGCCATGGATGGTATCACCCAAGCTCGGAGCGTCAAGGGGCGGGTCTGTATCTGGCTCTGAATAGCAGCCTTGGCTCTGCCTTGGTCCGATCCTCATCCCGGCCATCCTGCCTCCTGGCGTTCACGGTAAATGCGGGCGGGCATTGAGCCGAGGCGATACGCTTCAAGCGGCGAAAAGCTCATTGCGATCCTCAATACCGGCCACGCCTATGTACGCAGGCCGGGATTCAATTCTCCGGTCACCACCCCGACAGGCAAGGCCCGCCGGATGGGGAATCTTCCCAGATTCCCGAGGGCGGCAGCACCTTAGAGGGACGCCGTTGTCGGGGTAGGTGAGGCCGCACGCTGCCACCCCATCATAAACCCCGTTGATACCGCCTTTGCGGCTTGGCAGGGTGCCAGGGTAGGGTTAGGGCGTCCGGTCGATTCGGGCTTCGCTAGCCGCACGCCCGATTCTCCGCCGGAACTTGCCGGGGAGACGGGGTACGCTGCTAAACGGGGCTACTCCACGCTCTATGTTCTGCCGTATACGTTGTTTATAGCTTGTCGGGGTGCCGGGGCGGGTTCGCCCGTCCAGGCAATCCACTAAGCGTCCGGCTCTCTTGAGCGTCAGGATCACGGAACATCATCCCCTGCTGGTTTTCCGGTCTCACGTCCATTCGGCTTTTCCGGGTGGGCTGAAGGTTGAGCACCGGCCAGAGTCGGCGACAGGACAATTTCATATCCGCGGCCCGCGAGGTTGCCGTCTGCCATTAGCCTGTAGCGGAACGTCCGCTGAAGCGACCCGCCCGCTGTCGAGTTCTCTGGCGTCGAAAGCAGTTCGGGCATGGGCAGGTCCAACCCGTCGTCGGTGGACGCCACCAACTGGTAAAGGGCAGCACGCCGTCCCTTGGCGGGGATTGTTTCCCGGATCAGATTGCGGCTCTTTAGCTGCCTTATGGCATCGCGGGTGTCGGCCTCGTCCCGCTTCATCGCGGTGGCAACGTCCTTCGCTGAGAATTGCGGTCCCAGCTTCGGAAGCATCTGGTACGCCTCGGTGACTTTGCGGCTCAATCCGGAGTTCTTCGGCCTGGCCAGCAGGTAGCGGGCCAGCTCGTAGTCGTCCAGATCGGCGGATAATGGCATGCCATCCTGTGGGTCCGCGAGTCGCTGATACTGCCGCAGCAACGCGATGGCCTGGATGAGCGAGAGCAGGTGCCTGAACGATCTCCGCGTCTCGACCACGTTGCTGGGATAAAGCTCGGCCAGCTTATCCGCATACGGGATGAACACGTCGCACCGTTTCAGCATCATCTGGGCGGCTTGGTGCTTCTCGATTACGGGCGTCAGGTCGGCCTTGACAGGATGCTTCACTCGCTGGGCCATCTGAGTCTGTATGCGTTTGGTCTGCCCGGCACCGGCGTCCACGTTAAGCAACAGGCACCGGTTCAGGTCCTCGCCGAAGATCTTGTCCGGCTCCAACGTGGTGGACTCAATGAACGCGATTGGGCCTTTCACGTCGATCCGTTCGCCCTTGCGGAGCACACTGGTATGCCCGTCGGCCAGCAGCTCGCGAAGCGTGCGTGTCGCCTCAGGATCGCGGCGGCGGGACCGCTCACCACCCACGACGAACCTGTGTACGAGTGCCTCGGCAGGAACGTCCACGAGGGCCTGCGGCGTAATTCGGTGGGCCTGCACGACGGCATCATCCGGGAACAGTTTCGAGATCTTCGCGGCCAGATAACTCTTTCCGGCGGCGGACGGACCCTGAATCACAGCTGCCAGTGGATGGTCCAGCAACCGCGAGGTGCCGAGCAGGTAGATTAGCAACGACAGGCTTTCCTCGCCGACGACGCCCATTGCGGCGATATCCGCTTGGGTTTCCTCGATGTTGTCCGGGTTCTGCAGCATGGCCTTGGCCGCATCCTGGGCACTCTGGGATGTTACCGGGGACCCGGTACGATCCCGTCGGCTTGCAGCGGTCGAGGTGACAAGGCCGGTGGTGCTGGCGACAACTTGCGTTACGTGGGGTTGCACGGACGCGGTCGAGGATGTTGCCTTGGCATCGGATGGGGTGCCATCTGCGGGGGTTGCCACGTTCTGCGTCGGCTGTTTCCCTTCTCCGCTGGCATCATCCTGGTCGTCATCGTCGCGGAGCCATATCACGCCCTCGTCGTCCTTCTTGAGTTCGGCCTTGTGCTCGTCCGTGAGGTTCGACGGGTAGAGCAGGAACTTGAGTTTCCCGGCGTTTCCGTAGGTTTTCCTGACGGCGGTCTGAAGCGTCCTGATTAGCCGCAGGACGTACTCCGAACGCTTCGGCTTGCTCCGAATCGCATCGACCGCTTTGGCCTGCTCATGGAAACCGTGTTTCTTGAGTTCCTCGACAACCTGAATCAGGCCGTCGCCACGGGCGTTCACGTTCTCGGCCCAGATGGACTCTGCCCCGATTTCCTGGGAGAAGTCTATCAGTTGCTGGATGTCCTCTGGCGAGTCGGCGATACCCGGCATCAACGGGCACAGCATGGCGTACGTCTTCAGGCCCATCCCGTGTGCCTTCCTCATCGCGTTCATTCGGTCGGTGATCGAAGAGGCACAAGGCTCGATGACGTTGATCATAGGCTCTTTTTCCGGTGTGCCAGTCAGGGATATCCCGACCATCACCCGGTCCTTGTTCTCCGGTTTCTGACAGAGGTCGTAAACCGTCTCGACGGCGGCGTTCTTGCTCAGGATACGGATGATCCAACCAGGAACGGCGAGTAGGGCCTTCACCGACTCTGGCCCGATGTTGTACCTCTGGGCTTCTGGACTGAATGCATCGACGACGGTGCAAAGTTGGACCCGGCCTCGTTTCTTCAGCGGGATCTCGCGTGCCCTTCGGGCAATGACCTGGGCGGCATTCGGATCCACGACGGCGTACCCCGGTGCCCCCGGCTTGCGGCCAACTCGCTCATTCGCGACGTATCGCCAGTACATCGCAGGGGTCGAGCAGTAATTGCAGCCGTGGCCACACCGGTGCCCGACGTTGGCTCCATACTCGGCCAAATCCTTCTTGTGGAACTCAGCCGATTCGCCGATACCGGGGCTGACCGGCTCGTGGAAGACCTCGATCTGCCGGTCGCCGTTGCTGGTCGTAATCGTCAGAACTTCATCCGGCTGCCGTTTTTCCTTCGGCGACGGGGCAACTTTTTGCCCGTCAGGACCCTGGGCCGCCGATACTGCCTTTTTCTTAGCCAATGCATTTCCTTTCGCTGCTTCTGGCTCGCCTCAGCGGACAACCGCGTCCGCCGAAAAGGCCGTCATCCTAACAGCCGGGCTCCAGGTTTTGGAAGGGTGTCAGGGTTTTTAGGGGTAATACCCGCCACGACGCCGCAAATCGATTACTGATAGGGCTTTAGGTGTTGTCGGGGTGGCGTTTGCCGTATGGGCGGGTGCTGCTGCCTTCGCCGCTCAGTTCCGGGCGGGGGCGAGTAGCCGCAACGGTCCGCCGACGTTCGGCAGGTGCCGGGTCAGGTTAATTCCCCCCTTCGCCAAGTGCCCGATATCCGACACCCTGTTTCCGGATGGCGAGAACGGGCGGGCACCCCTCACCGGCGTACTCTCAAGGTGGCCAAATCCAGACGCGGCTAAGAGGCCCGGAAAAAGCAGAACGACCGGTTTGATCCAGATGGATGCAGACTATCCCGCTGGCCGAGGCGATCAGGAAAAAGGGCTTTCTCGGAAACCAGAATTCATCGGGATTGTATTGTCTGCCGGAATCAGCCATGTCTGCGGCGTGAAATTCCTGCAACTGAGATTCTCTGCAATTCTTTCAAGAATTCAGAAGCACTGCTTAAGTGCTTAGATCATGTTTGTGCCGAGAGAATAATCATGAGCATAAATGCTTTGCTTTTGATTGTTTCTTAAGGACGGAGATATTCAATGGAAGGCGAAAGAGCAATTGATAATGCACCGCTGATGACCACGGGGCAATTTGCACGCCGTATTGGCCTGCACCGCCATCAAGTCACGCATTTAATCGACACCAAACGGCTTCCTGACGCTCAATTATGGATCGGTGGAAGACGGTTATTCTCCCAGGCGGAAGCTCTAGCCGCTGCTGAATATCTGAAGCAGCAAAAACAGGTTGCAGAGAATCGAAAGGGGGTGAAAACAAAATGTGACATGTAGGCGGGGACGGGTAATTAACCTGAGTATTGTGATTAGCATTGCGTGGTAATTAATAAATCGAGGTACTTCAGATGTATCGCTTTGCGAAAATGCCGGTCTCGTCCCGGCAGTGTAAGGACGAGGAAGTTAAATTGAAAAAGCCAACCGGGCTAATGGTTGGCTCAGACTCGAAAGGAAATATCGTATGCTTAATATTATATCGGCTGTTTCGTTGGAGAACAGTGTAGTTGAGGCTCTGGATTCAGACAATTGTGATACAGCCGTGCCAATCGATAGCGGCTCGGTGCCAGTTAGAATCCCAGATGACAAACCGTGCGACGACGAGCGGATTAATCCATTTCGGCCAAGCCCTGATGATCTGGACCGGATGGCTAAGGGCCTGCCGCTAGAGAATCATCATCGGGAGCACCTGAAGGGAAGCGGCCTCTCGGATGAGATGATTGAGGCTGCCGGATTGAAGTCGGTTACGCCTGAACAGGCGGTTCATTTCTGTGGATATAACCTGGCTGGCCTGCTGATCCCATACCAGGGAGTGCCGGGTTATTATCGGCTGCGGCCTGATCCTCTCCCGGATCGCAGGGAATTGCCCAAGTATCTCTCTCCCGCGAAGATGCCCAACCATCCCTATATCCCACCTGGCGTTGAGCAGATCCTTGCGGACAAGACCAGACCGCTGATCATCACCGAGGGCGAGAAAAAGAGCCTCAAGGCCACCGAGGAAGGATTCCCCACAATCGGTCTCTCGGGCGTCTGGAACTGGAAAACCAAGTCTGAAGGCGTGCTGCCTGAACTCGAAGCGATCAAGTGGAAGGATCGGCAGGGCTACATCGCCTTCGACAGTGATCTGCGGGTTAACTCCGAGGTACAGGCCGCTCTTCGCGAGTTGGTCCAGATGCTGGAAGATCGGGGTGCCCGCGTTCGGATTGTGATGCTGCCGTCTGGACCCAAAGGCGAGAAGGTTGGGCTGGATGACTTCCTCGTTGCGAATGGCACCAGTGGTCCGCCGGCATTGCAGCAGTTGCTGGATACTGCTCCGCACCTGCTGGATGCCGTGCTCACGCTGATCGAACCCGGTCTGGACCCGGCCCAACTGGATCGTCGCCTTGAGGATGTGTACCGGGCCATCCAGATGCGGCCCAACTCCGTGCCGGAATACGCGAAGAAGGTCCACGATGCCCTGGCCGCTGCAGGGTATACAGCCCTGCCAGCCAAAGACATTGAAAAGGCCATCCGCAAGGTTGAACGCTTTAAGAGCAACCGGACCGGTGCTGACGAGGATGCCACCTCGAAACAGGCGAGGTTTTCTGACGCTTACGAACCCGTGGATGACCTTGCCGGTGTTACCGACCCGCAACAGTGGGGCTTTGTGCGGAAGCGGGGAGAGACCCACGATCTGGTCACCAACTTCACGGCCCGGATCGTCGGCGATATCGAGGTGGTGGATGAATTGGAGCCGGACCGCAGATTCGAGCTGCGGATCGCCGGACCGGGCGGGATCACGCAGACCAGCCTGACGGCCAAGCAGTATTCCGAGGATGCGGCTCTCAAAACAGCCCTGTACGCATCGGGCGGTGCGGGGCTGGACGTTCGCTGCACCATTCCCGAGCTTCGGTCTGCCATTGCATCGACCGAACAACTGGCCGAACAGGCGAACCTGCCTATTCAGAAACGCCGGGTCACCACGGCTTTCGGCTGGCACCCGTCCGGCCCATATCTCGTGCAGGGCGGCTATATCGGCGAGAATGGCTGGCAGAACATGGCCGTCGGTAACCTGGACGGCCCGCCCGCCGTGGACCTGTCCGGTGGCGAAAAGGCCCGGTTCCTCAATCTCCGAAAGCTACCGCCAAAGCGGCTCGGCCAGGTCCGACAATTCATCGGGCATAAGTTCGTCGAGCTTCAGCCGCATGTCATCACCTATTCGTGCCTGGGCCTCGTGCCGCTGGCATTATTGTACCGCTCGCTGGAAGGGTACAACCGGTTCGCCCTGTGGCTGCTTGGCCGCACGGGCGTCGGCAAAAGCTTTCTGGCCCGCCTAACACAGTGCTTTTTCGGGGACTTCACCGGCGTGGACGACCGGGTTGTGACCTGGTCATCGACCGCCAACTACATCCAACGGGAAGGGTATTTCTTCAAGGACGCCATTTACCTGGTGGACGACTACAAGCCGAGCATGGTAAAGCCACATGAGGTTACCCGGCTCATCCAGACATACGCGGACAACACCGCCCGTGGTCGGCTGCAACGGGATGCGACCGCCAATGTGACGCGACCCATACGCGGCATGCTTATGTGTACGGGCGAGGATCTGCCCGAGAACAACGCCTCGACCATCGCCCGTACTGTTGTCCTGAGAATGCCAAACAGCGTTAAGGATCTCGGCCTCGGTCGCGAATCCCTGGAATACGCCAAGGATTTTCCGGGCGTGACGGAAGACCTGATCGAGCACATCATTCAGAATGACTGGCGGCATTATTTCGGAGATCTGGTTCACCAATACCAGGACGAATTCTACACGAGCATCCGTGGCCGGGGTAATGATTCCCGCATTGCCGGTAACTTCGCGATGCTGGCCGCCGGATTCGAGGTCTTCGTTGGGTACATGGGCGACGTGTGGCCGGATGCTCCGGAGCGGATCGACGAGTTCAAGACCGCCTTGCTGGACGTGAGGGATGAGATGCTCATCGAATCCAAAGAACAATCGGCCAGCGAGGTCTTCCTGCGGCAGTTGCGGGCTGTACTGGACGCAAAACGGGCATTGTTAATGCCTGTGGGGCAGGCGACGGGCGATATTCGAGGGCCGGTAGTCGGGCATCATCTCAAAAGCGGGCACATCGGACTGATCATGCCAGAGGCCATGCGGCTGGTCGAGGAATCGCTCCCGTCTGGCCATACGCTCGGCTGCACCCAGCGGGGCCTGCTCGACCAGCTTGAGCAGGATGGCCTTCTTGTTGAACGGTCGGGCCAGCGGAGAGACGGAGCCGGGCGGAAGCTGCCCCGCATGGCCATCCTGAAGGAAGAGGCCCTGGTCGCCGACGAGACGCCCGAGCAGATCGGCGAAGAGCTTGAAAAAGCAGAGCAGCAGGCCCTGAGGGACGCAACGCTGCAGCGAATTGCGGAGCGGAAGAAAAAGGCGACTGCTGCCGTCGAGGGGCAAGCTGTCTCGCTTGTCTCGGCAGGCTGAAGCTCGTGAGACAGATCGTGAGACACGAAAACCGCGTTCTTCGACCTGAGAACGCGGTTTTCTATTATCTGTCTCACTGTCTCACGTTTCTGTGAGTATAGAGGTCACGTGGAGTGAGAGTTGTTCACTCTCCCGAACGCACCATCATCACGTACACGTGTATAGGGGTGCTCTAACCTCGCGAAATGGTGAGACAGTGAGACACCTGCCGTAACTGGTTTTGGCAGCGAGAGTTGCGGTGCCTCACGGCCCCGAACATGGCGAGGCTCATGTGGGACAACCGTGAGACGCCGAATCATACCCCTGGAGTCCGCCCGCAGCACAGAGCTGACCCGGCTGTTTTGTTGTCTGTGGCCTGTTTACTGGTAACGCTTCAGGCAATCAGGGCATAATGGGATATACTTCGCAATCATACGCCAGCCTTGTTTAGTGGCCTCTTCAACTACCCCCATGCGAGAATACGTATCATCTGTGAGTTCTAGCCTAGCACTGCATTGTGAGCAATCGAGATGCCAGTATGGCGACATATCACCATGAAAACCACAGTTATGATACTCCACTAACTGCTTATGCAACGGGGCTAGTAGATCAGTACTAACGGCATTTGCACACTTGCCGCATATGGGTTCATACTGAACGGCAATATCCCAGCCCGGAAAGCGTTTAGCCTCTTCTCTTGCAAATACTAGCCGATCATCACCACGCTCATCGGACACCAGATTAGCGACATTTGCATTTATGCTCTTGCCACAGTCTGAGCATTTAACTACCCCGTCGCGAGCTAATAACACGGCTAGCTCTACCGATTCACCGTAAACGGCCATCGCTCAACCTCTTTTCTACAGCCTCTAGAAACACCCCAGGGGCGAGCCATTGCACGCCAGCCGCTCTGCCGAGGTGTGACGCCATGTCGTTGTCGAGTCACAGTTCTCGTGTCTCATCTTCTGGTCTCATGGCTTGGCCCTGTTATCCCTCGGGTATCCTACGGGTCCGTCGAGCCGATCGAGGGCCATCCGGCGACTATGGGCTTTCAACGCTTCACCGCTGGGCCACTGGACCATTTCACGGCTGGATTCTATTAACAGGCATGGGGTGGTGTCCATGCGGTCTGTAGCTGTTGGCCGGGGCATGACTTATGGGCATTAAGGCCCGCCAATCCCCAGCTCATCCACGGATTTCTCGGGCCGTTCCAAGTGCCAGCTCGCCTAAGCTAGACCGAGGACCACTCATGGCCGTATCGAGAACACCGATTGAGCACCAGCAGGCCGACAGTCCCGGCTTCGAGTTGCAGCAGTTGGATCAGCAGCACGTCGTCTATCGCGGCCACCTGCCCGACCACCTGATCCCCGACCAGGCTCAATTCGAAAAGCTCTGGAACCTTCACCCCCGCCGAATACCCTGAGATCCTCATGCACGGCAAGCTGGTGAAGGACTCAGGACGCCGATGGACATACAAAAGAGGATTCGGCTTGCCGGTTACCTCCTCTCGGTGGTATTCCTCGCCCTCGTGATCGGGTAAACTTCGATCCTGAGGTGCGATCCGTTCAAGGAAGGCGTTCGGTCACACTCCGCTGGCAATTCCGAACGTGGTGTTTGTAACGGTTCTAACGGTGTTGCTCTACATGCCCTTCTTCTGGATCGTCAAGCACCTCATGCTGATCGTCGGCCAGGCGTTGCAGGATGGGAGTTCTATGGGCAAGCTTGGGATTGGGTACTACCTGTTCGAGGTGGGCCAGCTTCATCCGGAACTGGTCCGCTCACGTAACATCGTGGTTGGCGGCCTGGTGTATTTCATGGTGCTCGTGATCGCACGGGCCCTGTACGCTGCTTTGTTGGGGATCTGATGCTGGCGGTGCGTCGAAGCCTTGCATCACTGGAATACCGAGGTACGATTACCGGTTTGCAGTTCGACCCCGTTAAGACCGGACGCGAGGGCGAGTGGGTGAAAGTCAGATCGATTACTTTCCACAAGCTTGATGCAGGCTGAGACGTTGGAGGAGACCATGCTCGTGAATCGAAACCTCTACCCAGTGGACCTGGCATTCGTCAGCTTGCTGCCTGTTGAGCAGCGAAACCGCATAATCGAGCTTGGGTTCAGCCATACCGATGCGGTTTTCTTTGAGATCCCGTTTTGTGCAATTTCTGGTGTCGGATCGGGAATCCTGCGAGACTACTCCCGCAAGTGCTTCTATCCCTTCTTCTGCTCCACCCAAGGGGTTGTTGAGAAGCTGCCTGAGCCTTACCTCCGTGTGGTCGCCGAACATGAACAGCATGAGACGACCGAGGCAATTGCCCAGGCGAGTGATGCTGGCCAGAAATCAGGGCTCACGACTTTGGCAGAGGAGGCAGAACGCCACGTACCGGAGATTGAGAAGCTAGCCCGCAAGTACGGGCGAGATACTGTGACGGGGACAATCACCGAGGTGGGACGGATCGCCTCGGCTTATCCAGTTGTGCCTCGGTACATTGTTCTATACTGGCTCACTGCCTTCGTCGTCCTGCATGCTGGGTCCGTGTCCGCATGTGCCCGCCCCATGCCTGCCATTATGTTGAGCGAGGCACAGCGTGCGTGTCATCGACAGGTACTGGATAAGGTTCTAAACGAGTACGCTCAACCCCCAAAGGGATTTGCTGAGCTTCACCGTGCGACCGTGCGGTCCTGATTCAAGCTGTGAATCAGCAGTGGCGTCCAAGCCCTTGTGGCTGGTGCAGCTGGTCCAAAGGTTGGACGGCCTGGCCGTCCGGCTGGAGAGGGTTCACGACTTCGGCAGGGTCGAGGCCGAGTCACTAAAGCGGCTCATGGGGGGCCAGCTGCCGCTTGTATTGGATGGCAGTATCGCCGAGGTGATTCGCCAGTTGTACCGTTAGCCTGCGAGGATCAAGATGGTCGGGCCTCAAAGGAGATTCTGTTGTTAGGTCGAACGATGCATGCGGCGGTGATCCTGAACTTTCTACCGCTGTCGAGGTTTTAGGAAGATGTCGCCATCCGCCGGGTCGATGACGAAACGGTTTCCCATGCGGTTTGCCGCCACATTCGTCCACGGCTGCGGGAAGGAGATGGTCACTGCCGGGTTGCCCATTGGATTGTAGATCACCACCCCGTTCTCAAACTCACGCTCGAAACTCCCATCGCCTCGGGAGACGAATGCCCTGACGGGCTTTCCCAGCCGCTTATCCCAGAAGCGATACCAGTTGTGCAGATGATCGGGCGTCGGCAGCGGGTTGGGGTCCGAGAAGAGGCAGTAGCCGTTGGAGAACACGAGCGTCAGGGCTGTGGTCGCCCGCATCAGGCTCAGATCGTCCCTGGACTGGTGGAACCACGTCTCCACGCAGTTGATCCGTGGCTGACGCAGATGCACTTCCGCCCAACGGAGGGTGTCGGCAATCCGCTGCCAGTCCGCAGCGGTCTTGCTGCGGTAACACTCCATGAAGTAGCCGTTGATGAAAGGAGCGGTCTGGGGCGTCTGCCGGTCGTTGGCGTTCGCCAGGATCAGAGCCTTGTCGCCGATGCTCTCTCGGATCGCCTTCACCAGTTTCAGGCGGTCCTCATCATCGCTCCACCAGTCAATCATGATCCCATCGAAAACGCCCGTCTGCATGATGGCCTGTGCCTGGAGAGCCAGATGCCTGCGATACTCCGGCTGGTGGAAATCCAACTGGATGTACCCACCTTCCTCCCAGCCCATCACCAGCTTCCCTTGCCCGTCTCGTTTCCACCAGCGGTGGTCCTGCGGCAGGAACGACCGGTACGCATCCCGATACCGAAGCTCCGCCAGGAAGATCATGTTGGAGTTGTGTCTGAGGAGCTTCTGCCGCATTTGCCGGGCCGGGGCGATGGTCTCCGGGCGGAAGCCTTCCGCCAGCCCTTCGTGGTCCCCGTCCCACTTCAGGCCAAAGAACCGTGGACTGTGGAAGAGCAGGTCGTGTCTCGCCACGGTGACCAGCTTGTCCTCGCTCTTGAGGTTGTCAGCCGGGTTCCACGCTTGAAAGACGGAGGGGAAGGTCCTGCCTTCGATCCTTTCTGCGACGGTCGGCTGGACTTGCTGATGCTGCTCACCCGCAGCAGGACCAGCTTCGTCATCTGCTCCGGCGACGAGAATGGCCACGAGGGCTATCAACATCAGCAGCCGTGGGCACATCATCGAATCCTCCTCAATGGCCGCCAGAGCAGGCCGAAGCGTGAATCAGTCACCTGCTTCAATAATGGGCGGCAGGTGTCCTCCTTCAGACATGGCGGCGATATCAGACTGTTGCTCTCTGATACGGATTAGCGAACCGCACTCGGGGCAGGTGCCACTCGTATTTCCAGTCAGGTCGTAGCCGCAATGCTGGCAGTGGCCGGGCGGGAAGCGGCGATCACGCCACCAGAGAATGGCGGCGGGGGTGGCGACGAGCAGGAAGGGGATCCACAAGGGCAAACTGATGCTCCACAAGTTTCCCCACTTATCGACCTCCAGGAACCATTGAGCAGGCCAAGGATTGCGTTCGAAAAACCAGAATGATCTTCGTGGCGTCGGCCTTGGAGCGGCGTCGTAGGCGTACACCAGGCGACCCGCGATGAGCCCAGCCCTCAGGTAAAACCGGGGGCGATCCCATACACGCTGCCCCACCTCCCAGCGGATCGATACCGCCCACGCTGCTGCTATAAGCAATGACAGGACCAGCCCGCCCCATTTGAGAACCCGACGTAATCGTCCTGTTCGTCTCATGGCTTCCCCTGCTCCGGCACCGCCGTTCCGCATTCGGAGCAAGTGCCCGAGATGTTGCCGGTGAGGTTGTAGCCGCATTTAATGCAACAGGCGTTGCGTAAGCGTTGCAGCCTCTTGGACCTGCGACCGATATACACCAAGCCCAGACATACGGCGGCGAGCAGGATGCACACGAGCCAAAGCGGAATCCGAGCAGACTTCTGCCAGTGGATTTGATGGAGTTCACGACCGACGAATTCACCCGTAGGGCTGGTAATCGAGAAGCTAATTTCAATCTGCCCGTCTACGAGCCCAACCCACAGATGGTAATCCCGACCAGCATACCTGAAGGAAACTATTTGCTGGGGCCGCAAACTCGTCTGTCCCCAGGTGGTATAGCTGGCGAGACAAGCAGCCAAACACAGGGCCAGAAGCGAAGCACATAAAGCCAAAGCGAGCCTGCGAATCATATCCGTTCCCCGCAC
>Ga0116168_1002211_pt1 | contig 12731 bp, 10 predicted proteins | sample AD_UKC129_MetaG_FD_89795 | JGI IMG/M metagenome (GOLD analysis project Ga0116168, IMG submission 89795) | Active sludge microbial communities of municipal wastewater-treating anaerobic digesters from Canada - AD_UKC129_MetaG | ecosystem: Engineered > Bioreactor > Anaerobic > Digestate | place...
ACCAGGATTCTCTATCTTCTAATTTACCTTCAGCTAAATCATCAAAAATTCCTTCTAATATTTGATTCAACTCCTTGTGTAATACTTCACTCTTTGGTATTCTTCTCATAAGTGGATGGTCTCCTTTCTTAGAATTTCCATAAAATGTACTTTACCACAAAGGCCATCCACTTTTTTGTTTTTACAGGAATTATAGGACATAACCGGGATCAATTTCCCCCTATTGCCCCCCTGAAAGACTAAAGCATAAAGACAAAAGCAAGTACAACTGAGAAAGGAAAAACAGACGGACTACGGCATAAGACAAAAGATAAAAGCCTACTGAGGGGAAAAGCTTCCCTCAGTGTGGTGATCTCGCTCTTTTGAGCCTAAATAAATTTTAAAAAGTAAGTTACATAATGTTAAAAACTCGGGATTGCACGCTGGAGCGCCCTTTCTCTAGCGTCGTTATCTAAGTTTTTTAATCTTTTTCGCTTTTTCTTTCTTACACCGTAGGCTACCAGGTGAAGCTCGCAGTAATCACATTAATGACGCCGGAAGGTACGAACCAAGACAACCCGCTACAGAGTTTACCTTCCAACTGTTATGGTAAAGCCCCTAAAGGATCCACTTTTAATTGAACTTTATTAACCTCTTCTCTCTCTTCTATCTCTTTACACGTTTGAATAAACATTTTTACTTTTTCAGGATTATCTTGCTGACAGGAGATTTTTTCTTCCATACTGTAATAGAGAAGCCCTGCTCCTTGAGCAACCATTTCACAAACCCATTTTTGAACATCCTCTTTCTTCATATCCCTCAATTGAAACGAAGGAAGTTGCCATCCAAATGGTATGTCTATATTCTCTCTTATTATTTTCGGATTTAAAGCAGGAGAAATAGCAGGGTCATAATGAGCAATATTAACTTTTTTAAGAAAAGAAAGGTGCTCTGGTTTTAAATTTTCTACATGTATTGTCCTTTTCCCAGTAGTTAATCCCCTATAATATTTCTCCCAATAGGGAATCACAAATTCATCCCACAAAGAAGGAGAAACTAAACTTGAAAGGTCATCACACAATCCAGCACCTTCGGAATTTACCGGTGGCTGGCTATTTATCTTTTTTGTAAAGTAAACAAATTTTATAATGCTTTCTGTTACAAGAGAGAGAAATTTTTTTGCTTTTTCAGGAAACTCAAGAATATCTATGTAAAAATCAGTCCCCCTTAAAAGAACAGAGGTTGTTATTGGTCCTTCCCATCCAAAGCCAGAGAAATAAACTTTTTCATCAGGGAATTCTTTTTTCAAATATTCCCACATACCAAGATAGTGTTTAAAAAGATAGTTATTACTGAAATCAACTTCTTCCTTTAGTGCCTCAATCCCCTCGTCAATGCTTTTATAAATTGGCCTTACTCCTGGCTCTGAATCGTCTGGAAAAGTTACAGGAGCACCAAGGCATATCACATGTCCATAAGAAATTGGTGCACAACTAGGAGGGCTGGTTATTACTTCTTCTCCAAAAATCTCTTTAATTTTTTCCCTTCCCACTTTAAAAGCATTCGCACAAGATGAATAGTCCTTATAAATTTCATCAAGTCTTAATCCAGCAAGGTAAGCGTAAACACTATAACCACTACTAACATACCATTCAAATTTTTTACCCATTATCAATCAACTCCCAGACCAAAAGTCAAGCATTTTCCATTTCTAAAGGCTATTTTCATCTGTAGCTATTCACATAAAAATATAACAAGCTACAGGCATATTGCTCCCGGAAAGGAGAAAAAACTTAAATAGAAAATTAAAAATAGCGGCCCCCAGAAATTGCCTATCTTTCCCTGTCATCGCAAGGAACGGGCAGCCAGATAAGGCTCACAGTGACCCCCGGGGGGAGTTGCTCCCCACAGATTCTTCCCATAAAGCCACCCGCTACCCTTCTTCTAAGCGTTCTTTTCTCCCAGTAAATATAGACAGTATAGCAGCAACTACGTTTAACAGCGCAAAAGAAACAAATGCTAAAATCGTCCTCTCCGGAGTAGCCAGGAAATACCCGCTTAAAAGTAGAGATACCGTTGTTCCCAGGGCCCCAAATGCAAAGATAAATGCCATATAGGTAGACCTGTCATCTAAGCCTGCTACATCTGCTATCCAAGCATTGGCATTCACAGAGACGGTGGAAACCTGGAAACCTAACAGAGCACCTGCAATAATAAAAATAGCTGGAGTACTAGCACGCCCCAACATAAAACTGGCTAAGGCTCCCAACACAAAACTTATTATAAAACCTGCTCTCCTACCTAAAAAGTCCGACAACCCTCCTCCAATTTTGCTAAAAATTGATTTAAGAAGATAAAAAGATACTGAAAGAGCTCCTATCCATGCTAGCCCTATTTCTCTACTTATTAAGATGCTAAATCCACCGTACACAATCCCATAAGAAAATGAACTTATAAAAAGTAGAACTCCCACTATAAACGCTTCTTTTCCCGCTATCTCTTTTAGAGATTTCAGATCTATTTTTCTGGATATGACTATATTCTTTAAACTGAGTTTAAGTACCAGCAATAGTGCTAGTAAAGGGGGAATCCCTGCCAAAAGAAACATGGTCTTACCACCAAACTGAGCCAATACCTTATTGAGCCATAAAACGCCAATAGCAGTGCCTAAACCCACTCCTGCGTAAAGTGCACCAGCTGACCTTCCATACCTCTCTTTGTCGGTATTGTTCAGCAGAAGAACCAACCCTGAAGTCCAGAATAAAGCAGAGGTAACACCTAAAATAATAGTAGCAACCATAAAATGCCATAATGTAGTTCCACAAGCAAAGACAAAAGCATAAAGGGCATATCCGCTTATACCTAATAAAACAACCGGAATCTGCCCTAAAAGTTTTTCAAATGTACTTACCAAAAACCTGGTGGGAATCTGAAATATATAAATAAAAGCTATTACCAAGCTACCAACCAGCGAGGAATACCCCAGGCCTTCCATATACGGTATTATATAAGGTTGGGTAGCTCCTGCTCCTAAGAAAAGGAGTGCACCAATTAAAAAGAAGATGACTTCGTTATTAATGTTTACACCTCAGCTTAAAAGTTCGTCTATATTGTCCTTTACCTTAGTTATGGCTGAGAGAATATCGTCCATATCCTCCTTGGGACCTAATAAGACATTCTGAGGCAACCAGATCCCTTCCTCATAACAGGCCTTTTCTGTGGCAGGAAGATATACATCTTTATAGTCTCTACCTTTATACGGCCACTCCAGTATTGCAGGGAATTTGTAGAGAGGAACATATCCTGAACTGGCAGGTATTCCTTCAGCATTTAGCGCCTTTATAAACTCATCTTTTTTGACGCTTTTGAATTCTTCTCCCTGGTATCTGAATATAAAGAGGTGGTAGGCATGCCTTGTTACTCCCTCATCTGGAGCTAATGGGTCAACACCTCCTATTTTCTTTAATCCTTCAACAAGATATTTTGCGTTTTCTTCTCTTTTTTCCATCTGCTCTTCTATTCTTTCCATTTGGACAAGAAGTATAGCAGCCTGGAATTCGGTCATTCTATAGTTCCAGCCTAATATAGGGTGATCATACCACCCACCATCTTTTACCCTTCCTACATTCTTAGGCGACCACGCCATATCAGCAAATTTCTTGTTATTAGTAGTAATTGCTCCGCCTTCTCCTGCATTTATATTCTTAGAGGCCTGGAAACTAAAGGAGGCCATATCTCCTATGGAACCAACCTTTACCCCTTTCCATTCTGCCCCATGAGCCTGTGCTGCATCCTCCAGCACCAAAAGGTTGTACTTGCTCGCCACCTTCATTATCTCATCCATATTTGCAGGACAACCACTTATGTGAACAGGTATTATAGCTTTTGTTTTAGCCGTTATTGCCTGCTCTATTTGCCCGGGATCTATGTTGTAAGTATTCGGGTCTATATCAACAAATACCGGGTCTGCCCCCACCAGCATACAGGCACTAGCGGTGGCAATAAATGTATAGGCAGGAACAATAACCTCGTCTCCTTTCCCTATACCCATAGCCCTCAGGGCTATCTCCAAAGCAGCAGTTCCATTTACGCAGGTAACACCATACCGAGCTCCAACGAACTGACTGAACTTTTCTTCAAACTCCTCATTCTTCTTTCCACTGATTCTACCCCAGCATCCACTCCTTAAGACTTCTATCAGTGCTTCCTCTTCTCTTTCGTCAAAAATAGGCCACTTTGTAAATGGCCTTGTTCTAACAGGATTTCCGCCTTTAATAGCAAGTTTCATAACCCAATCCTCCCATCCCATATCTTTTAAGTTTTATCTAACCACTTAATACCCTTTCCCAAACCTATCCGGGGCCTTCAAGCCCTTCATGCTCTACATAGATAGAGTTGTTGTAACCATTTTCCAGTAGAAATTCATATCCTGCAAAAATTGTTCAAATGTATATTCTCCCGTAGATAAACCCAGCGCTTCTATCTCAAGAACTCTATCACCTCCTAAAAGTTTTATAAGATTTTTGGAAACTCTAAAGCTCTCGTGGTCTTGAACTAAAGAAACGCGACTCGGGCATTCACTCCTAAAGCCCAACCCCAGCGTTACCGCGAGCACAGGGAGGCTTTCCCCTTATTATTCTGGATTCCTGATAGAAACATTCAGGAATGACGGACACGGAGGTTTTTTCCTCCGGGTTATTTTTGATCTTTTCTTTTGTCTTTTTTGTTTTCCTCTTTCGGGGGTTATAAGGGGGTTTCCCCTATTGCCTGCGCTATTCAATTTTCAAGGTGCGATTCATTTCTCTCTAACCTTTAACGTTCCATAAAGCTGCTTTATATTTTGCTCTCCTGCTTTTTGCCAAAGGGAAGTCTCCGAGAGTCTTCATGATTTATTTCCCCGAGTTTTAAACTTCGAAAAAGGAACTCTATGTTCTTTTCACTCCGGGAAGAACGCTCTCATAGCATTTTTATAATAAACTGCCTCTTTTTCTTCCTGGGTAAGGCCGCCACCCTCTACCATTCCAATAACAAAAGCAGGATTTATAAGAGTAAAGTCCGACCCGAAAAGAACTCGATTCAGGCCAACAGTATCTATGCTAAGTCTTAGTTTATCTCTATCAGCATAACTGGAACAGGGTTCAACATATATATTAGGATAAGGTTTGACTATCTCCACACAATCAAACCAAGTGTCTCCTCCAGTATGACCCATGATAAACTTAACAGTGGGGAATTTGTTCGCTAGTTTTGCCAGTTGACTGGCCATAGATGCCCCCCAGGTATGGATAAGATATATAAGATTTGTATCAGAAAAACAGTCTACTATCTCCGTAGCTCTTTTATCATCTATGGGAACTTTAGAATAGCCAGGATGGAACTTTATACCTATAATCTTTTCATTTTCTTTATATTTTTCCACTTCCCTGATAGATTCTTCAAAATAATTGGGGTTTAGAACCAGGTATCCCAGAAATCTATCATCCATTTCCAGGAATTCTATTAATTCCCTGTTGCCTTCTGCAAAATCATAGACTATTCCTTTAGCTGAAGAAAATATTGCTTTTGATACATCAAATTTATCTAAATATTCTCTAATTTTATCTACTTCAAACTTATCCATAGCAAATGACCACAAGCCATAGTGGCAATGAACATCTATAATCATACTCTTACTCCCTTCAGCTCTTCCCAATTTTTATAAAAGATTTTTTCTTTATCATTATCAGAAAGGGAGCTTTTAGCTACTACCTGGTAGGCAGTCTCAAAAGAAAGGAGAGGGGTGCCTGAACCAAATATAATCCTATCAGTACCAATATATTTTTTCAAAAACTCTAAAGCATCCGGGCTATTCAACAGATGTGTCTCTATATATATGTTCTCGGTCTTCTGAACCACTGCTATAGCTTCAGACATGTTAGAATATCCAATACCTGATATTATGATCGGATTTTCTATCTCCGCTCCTAATCGAGCTACCTTCGTTATTTCTCCATAACCCCCAGCATGAACAATTACTGGAAGGTCATCGCCTACAACCTCTAAGGCAAGTCTAAATGGGGCAAAGTCAACTACCCACCCCTGGACATGAGGAAAGAAAGCTACAGCTAAGAACACTTTGCTGTCTAATTCTTTTATAAGTCTTATATTTCTTGGGTAGGCCCTCGGATCATAGGTAGCCATGGGATAAATATTTTTATCGGTTCTAAGTAAGTTTAGTGTCTCCTCATTCCCCTCTCCAGCATCATAAAAGACTCCTTTCAGAGAAAGAGCAAGAGCTTTAGCATCGTAGTTCTCTATTATCTCTCGCAATGTTTGCAAAGAGGCATCCAATTTTCTATAGGGGTAAAAACCAAAAACCGTGCTTACATCTAAAATCTTCATCTATACCATCTCTCTATGGCTTCTCTGGCATCATTACCACTAAAAATTACCGTCCTGGAATCGGGAAGCATAACATCTTCCTTTCCCCAGTATCTCTGTGTATGTTCAGCCAGTAGAAACTCTATTTTAAAAGAAACAGGAGGATCGAGCTTCAGTGGCTTTATGTGTTCACACTTTTCTACAGCTCTTTTTATTCCTTCTCTAAGGTTTTTCTCTACTACATCGGGAGGTAGCATAATAGCAGAAGTTCTCGTAAGCCCGTATTTAGTTATAGCCACCTCCACCTCATCTACCAGGCCCTTAGCCTCAAGACATGCCTTATCATCTCCCGAGACAAATATCAGAGGAACATCTAAGGCCCCAGCATAGAAGGCACCGATACCTATCTCACCCACCTGTACATCATTTAAATATGCCGACCTCCAGCTTTTAGAAGACATAGTGTGGTCCAGAACTGCGCCCTTTGTTCCTGCCATAGCATGAGCTCCTATAATAAGCAGCCCGCTGAAGTCGGAAGCAAGCATTGGCAGATAATTGGTCCAGGGAGAACCCATCATATATTTGGCTCCCTCTGTAAGCTCCTCATACACGAAATTATAAGCCTGATTAGCCCCATGTCCATCTGATACTAATATCTCTTCTGCTCCAAGCTCCCTCAAGGTCTCCACAGCTATGTTAACCTCTCTAGTCAGTAGCTTTCTGGCCTGTTCATACATAGGATTTCCAGCCTCTGTCTGGATTGGGAGTGCCACACCTCCTACACCTTCTAAATCTGTAATAATATAAAATTTCATAGGCAACCCTCCAAAGCGGTTATAAAGCTTATATAGCGATTATATCCTCGCCAAATAGAAAGTCAAGCTTCCCCAAATCTTACACACATCTTACACACATCTTACACTCTGATAATATTCAACAAAATATTTTATAAAGCAGCTCAGTATGGCCACTGTACTGTGTCTATAAAAGAGCAATTTAAGGTGGCTCAAAATCACGGCAATCTTTCTTCTTCGAAATCGAGATTGCCCCAGACAACCTGCAAAGCTTACGCCTTAGGCTGTTCGTGCTCGCGATGACAGAAAAAAGAAAGGGGCTTTATAAGGAAAATTATTCCCCCCTACCCCGAGGGACACTTTCTCCTCAGTGGGTTTTTATCTTTTGTATTCTTCTACTCTCCCTTATTTAGCTCAAGGTCTCCTGCCAGGGCAAAAATCCTGGCATTTTTAAATTTGATGGAAATTATAACCGGTTTAGCTCTTAAATCCTTCAAGTTCTTATCTTTAAAGTTTATTCTCATATAACCGTTATCTTCTTTGGTTAGAATACAATTTTCTGCCTCATATCCCTTATAGGGAATGCCACTCGTTTCATTTAAAGATACGTCTAATTTCCCATCTTCTCCTGATTCTGTAAGAATGGATAAGTAATCCCCATAAACAGTAAAAGAATTTGTAACAAGAATGCCTTCTTTATTCTCATCTTTTGTCTCATAATATGCAAATTTATCCTTTTCCATGAAGCCCCTGGCAAACGAAGTCTCTCTATAATCAGTATGTGGTCCATTGCTACCCATGTAATAAAAACAAAGTTTATTTTCAATTTCTATCGGAGCTGCTGCATATATACAACCGCAGTCGAAATCTCCGGTGGGATAATTACCTTTTCCTCTTGGTATAAAATATTGTCCCTTACCAACGCTATCCCAGTGCTCTACGCTTGTAGCAAATTTCAACTCAACATCAACCAAATCAAAATTCTCAGCAGAACGGTCTCCTCCGTGATAAATTGAGGCCAGACCAAGGTATATATCTCCATACTGGAATACCGGCATAGAATAGACTTGATTTTGAAAGCCATCCCCTCTCATAATTTCCTCTGGTTCTGACCAATTAATAAAATCAGAACTCTCGCAAATAGCTGGAATTCTGACTCCATCTCTCCAGATACGAGTTATCAGCTTAAACTTACCCGTTTTCCCATCTCTAAAAACAAAATTATGAGTATCAGCTGGAGGATTATATCGTGGCCACTCAATCAACTTATCAAAATGTATCCCATCTTCTGAAAAAGCTACGGCCATAAAGTTTCTCTGTTTAGAATAGCGCATTTTTGTTACTAATTTATATCTTTTAGCGGGATCCATTTCTTCTTCATCAAGGAAAACTCCTGCACCATGAGCGTTTTCAATTAAAATATTATTTTCCTTACTTCCGTCAAAGCTTATCAACCCCAGGTTGGGCTTAGACCAATTTATACCATCTTCGCTTTCTGCATAACACAGAGAAGTAACTCGAGTAGCTGATGGTTGATAATGTTTTTCAACTCGCTTAGGTAAAGGAGTTTCTGAAGAATCTTTGTCATATGTGAATACTGTGTAATAACAGCGAAATTTCTTATATTGGGAGTCATATATCACATTGGGATAGCCATTGTCATAACGAACCTCCCATTTTCGCGGTGGAATGCTAAAAAAATCTTCTTTAAAAAGAGTATTGTGTTTAACATCTTTCTGGAGGGGGTTAACAGATAGCTTTACATTATCTAACCAGTGTCCATTTAAAATGCCTCTATTAAGCAATAAATATTTGTTCACAAATAAGACCTCCCCTATAAAGCTCTAAATACCATATTGGATTCAATTTTCACCTGTACTGCCTCTTTACAGATAGATAGCTCCTTTCTGTAAAACTAACATGAAAAGTAACTTAGCGTAGTGGTCGTTCACTGGTTTTATTTACCAGGATCAGGAAGTCTCTGCCCTATTTCTCCCAACATGAAATCTAAAAAATCCCTTTAGAAATTATTATACTATCCCCAAAACCTATTATAATTCCTTTCCCGATGGAGAAGAACACTACAGTAAACTCTATAACTGACAATTATAAACTCCTGCCAGAGACAGGAGCCAGCTGGATTATTTTTGGCGAATGACTTGGCTCGCAATATTGCGAAATTGTCCATATTTTATAATAAAGTCTACCATAGCGTTCTACAGACATTTTATGTAATCACGCACGACCCCCTTGTTACAGCTTTATCATAGCAAGTGTTATTCTTTCATAAGGGGAAGATGTTCCGTTTTCATATACACAGAAAATAGTATCGTTCCAGAAAGCCAAATCGGAATATGCACTGGGTCCTTCATAAACAACCTTATAAATGTTCCAGCTTTTACAATCATCATAACTTATTTTTAAGGTTAAGTTTTCTCTCTTCAAGCTGGCCGGATTAGAAAATAAAACCAAGCCTTTTTCTCTAACAGACAAAATACTGGCCTCGCACACAGGGTCAACAAGAGAGTCATCGATTTCTACTCCTCCCCAGGTTAGCCCTCCATCCTCACTTATAGAGTATGCTCTTTTAAAAGAGCCATCATAGTTCCTCATGCTTAGATATAAGGAGCCGTCAGAAAGTTCAGCAACCTGGCATTCATTGGTTCCCCCTCGGGGGACAGTGCCTCCTGTGCACCAGGTAATACCACTATCGTCACTATATATGATGTGTGAGTAGTAATGCTTATTGGGGTCGAACTCTTCAGCGGGAGATAATTTTACTGCATGGTCACAGGGAATAACCAGTCTTCCGCTATGGAGCTGAATTCCGTGCCCTGGGCCTGTAGCATACCAGGTCCAGTCCTTTTCTTTTACATAATCGGTAATCTCTACAGGAGCAGTCCAGGTTTTGCCATCATCAGAGCTTCTCACCACCCAGACTGTCCGGGGAGCAGACTCCTGGAGTATGAGTTTCTCTCCTTTTTCTGCTAAATTCCAGGTGAGCAATAAATGTATAGTCCCATTTCTATCCCCCACAGGAGCAGGGTTACCGAACACGTCTTTACCTGCATCCGCTATAACTTGAGGCTCTTCCCAGGTTTTTCCCCCATCAGAACTTTTTCTCAGAAGTATATCTATGTCTCCTGTGTCAGAGAGGCTGTGCTTTCTACCCTCACAGAATACCAGAACTGTTCCCCCGGGAGATACAAAAATAGCGGGAATTCTGTAGGAATTATACCCTCCCTCTCCTGAGGAAAAAAGGTCTATATAGTTTATGTCCATATTATCGCCTCCAGAATGTACATAAAAATGTCTATAAACAGGACGTCCAGTACAGAAGCTACAAACAGAAATCTATATCCCAGGATTTTATTAAAGAACTCAACCTGGTGATCTCTTCTTTTTCTAAAGCCTTAAACGGCTTTCTCGGCTTCCCGCATTCTATACCCATTAAAGATAATATTGCCTTAATGGCCGGGATAATACCAAAATCTTTAATATCATCAATTATCCTGTTCAATTCTTGCTGGTGCAGATAGGCTTTATCTAGGTCTTTTGACTTAAACGAGTCATATATTGCCCTGACTATACCCGGGACAATGTTACAGGTGCTCCCTATCATACCATCTGCTCCCAAGCTCAATCCTCCTAAAAAAACCTCGTCAAAACCATTAAACACTATCTTATCTTTCCCGACACTCTTTAGCCTTTCAAGCTTGAATAAGTCCATAGAGGTAAATTTGACTCCAATTATATTGTCAGGGGACAAAAGGTCTAACAAAAAATCAACAGACATTTCTACATTGGTAAGCGATGGAATATAGTAAATGAGAAGGGGTATACTGGTATTTTCTGCTATATCCAGGTAATAATGTTTTATCTCCTCTAAAGAGAACTTATAATATATGGGTGGACAAGAAGAAATTGCATCCACCCCCACCTCTTCTGCATGTTTTGCTAACTCTATGGAAAGCTCAGTACTTATGCATCCCACACTGGCAATCATGAAAGCTCTATCCTTTACCTCATCAGCTACTATCTCTAATATCTTCTTCCTTTCCTCTAAAGTTAATAGAGGCCACTCTCCGGTGGAACCACAGACATAAAAGCCAGAAACCCCATTTTTCAGATTATAATTTATAATTCTTCTAAGAGAATCTTCTCTTACCTTGCCCTCCTCATCAAAAGGGGTAACCAGTGCAGTAAATATTCCTTCCCACTTTTCCATATTTTCCTCCTTTTAAATAAAATAAAGGCCGGAGGACACCCTCCGGCCTATTTCTATATAAGACTACTTCTTTATGAAGAATTGCTCCGGGTGCAGGAATCCCTCCACATCAGGATTATGATAAACACTACTCCCGCTTGGAGGTACATTGCTGAAGTTATTTTTAGCAATATACACCCACGGCTGATGCCGCCCTGCTGCTCCAATTATCCATATATTCTCGGCATGAATTTTGAAAATCTCCTCACCAAGCTGTATCCTGCGTTCAGGATCCGGGGTAGATTTGAATTCTTCATATAGATTTATAATCCTGATAACATCTTCTACTGGTTCTTCTCCAGACTCTCCCCCGCTCCTATACCACAGAGCCCACAGAGGAGCCCATGCTTGATCGGCTGTTAAAACAAAGCTACTGTTACCCACCAATAAAGGATGATTGGGGAAGCCCTGCGTAACTACATCATGTTCTGCAGCATCCACTCTGACCTGCCAGAGGCTTCCTTCTTCTTCCTTAACTACAGTCTTTACGCCTACATTGTTCCAGTAATCTGATACCATATTAGCTACATCAGGCCAGGGGAGAGGTTGCCTGGTCTCTATAACAATCTCTAACCTCTTCCCATCTGGTCTCAATCTCCATCCCTCAGAGTCTCTCTCATTAAGGCCTATCTCATCTAATAATTGGTTTGCCCTATCTGGATCAAACTCAGCATAAGCTCTTGCAAACTCCTCCCTATAGAAAGGTGAGGTTCTAACTATCGTAGCCTGCAGAGGTTCAGCTAATCCAAAATATAAAAGGTTATTTATTTCTTCTCGGTTTATAGCCAGAGACATAGCCTGTCTGAATTTAGCATTTCTGAATATATCTCTCAATACAGGGTCCTTAGCATTCTGATTGAACATCATAGCCGGTTGAGCGACAAAGCCACCGGGATATAAAATTACTCTATATCCACCTTTATCTCTGTTTTCCATATACAAAGTGTAGTCGGATATATCGCTACCCACTCCCTGCATATCCGAAGCATCATCTGTTGCCTTCTCGGTTATTATCCTCATATAAGCCATCTTCCAATCCGAGGTGTAAAATACCATCATCCTGTCCAGATATGGTAGCTGGTTCCCTGCTGGGTCTATTTTCCAGTAATAGAGATTCCTTTCTGCTGTTAGGCCTTCTGCTCCCCAGGGCTTTACTACTCTCCAGGGATAAACCACAGGGAGTTCTGGATTAGAATGCACGTTGCTCTTCTGTCCAAAAAGTTGATACCAGTGTTCAAACCCCGCTTCTTTTGTCATTGACTCCAGTTTTTCCTCTGATACATACTTGGGATGGAACTGGCTTAGATAATGTTTGGGAGCAAAGGGATATC
>Ga0116168_1002212_pt1 | contig 12729 bp, 5 predicted proteins | sample AD_UKC129_MetaG_FD_89795 | JGI IMG/M metagenome (GOLD analysis project Ga0116168, IMG submission 89795) | Active sludge microbial communities of municipal wastewater-treating anaerobic digesters from Canada - AD_UKC129_MetaG | ecosystem: Engineered > Bioreactor > Anaerobic > Digestate | place...
CAGGGAATGAAAATTGCCCAGCTGCTCGTCCAGCCGGTAGAAACTCCCGAACCAGTAGAAACTGACAATCTGGATGAAACAACCAGAGGGGAAAGCGGTTTTGGTTCAACTGGCCTTTTCTAGTCCAGGCCTTTTATATCTCTGACTTGTTTGAGACTTACTGGTACTTGCCCATGATGTAATTCTGAAGATGTTCAATCGTCACTTTCTGGGTAGAAATAATTGACTTGACCACATCACCAATGGAGATCACACCGATGAGTTTCCCGTTATCCATGACCGGCAAATGACGTATTCTTTTTTCCGTCATCAGAGCCATACATTCATCGACTGAGACCTCCGGTCCAACATAATAAATTTCAGTTGACATGATGTCTTTAACTGGCGTTTCGAGCGAGGACTTACCTTTGAGCATGACCTTGCGGGCATAGTCTCTTTCAGAGATAATTCCGACGACCTGGTCTTTTTCGACCACAATCAAAGCACCGATATCTTTGTCGGCCATAATTTTAAGCGCCTCAAAAACTGTGGCTTCAGGCGAAATTGTCCAGACCTGGTGACCTTTTTCCTCCAGCATTTGTTTAACAGTAATCATTCTCCCTCCTCAAAAAAACAGGCTGGCCTCAAATAATATATTTTCATCTAACCCTGGCTGCTGTCCTGGCCCCCTGACCACACTAGTTTTTCCACCCTAATTTTTATAAATTAATTTTAGCTGCCTGTCAAATCGGGGTGGGCTTCTCATCGAAAATGTGGTGGAAAAGATACAAAAAAGCTGGCAGAAACTGCCTAAAGACGATGATTCAGAAAAAGAGTTGGCCTGCTCCCTCTGTTAGCCAGCTTTGAAAATTAATCAGTCAAAATAACCAGTCAGGTCATCGCGGTTGAGTTTTTGTTCCAGGGCGACCCTGGCCACTGCCCGGGCGACACTGCGGTGCAGGCCTTTATCCAGTGGGTCAGGCACAATATCACGGGCGGGAACATAATCGGCAATGGCTCTGGCCGCCGCCAGGAGCATGTCGGTGGTTATCCTGGGAACGTTAGCATCAACTGCTCCTCTAAAAATTCCCGGGAAACCAAGGACATTATTGATAGTTTTGCCGTCGGCGGCAAAGATGGCACCAGCTTCCAGAGCCTCTTCTGGCTCTATTTCGGGGTTAGGATTGGAAAGAGCCAGAATAATCTGGCCGGTCCTGACCATTTCTTTCTTTATTAAACCTGGAGTGCCGGTAGTGGCAATAACAACATTGCTTCTGGCCATTATTTCCTTTAAGTCTGAAATCAGCCCTCCAGCCTCCTTCAGCCTTTGGCTGGCTTCAGGATTTATGTCGGCACCGCGAATCGGCTTATTGAGATAAAACATCAGCATTTTAGAGATAGCCAGTCCTGCTGCTCCGAGACCGATGACACCAATCTCACAACTGGCCAGATCACAGCCGGTCTGCCGAGAAATATTCAGAAGAGCGGCAGTAACGACGCAGGCTGTACCATGCTGATCATCATGCATGACCGGAATCTGGAGTCGTTGCTGAATTTTTTCTTCAATATAGAAGCAGCGTGGAGCGGAGATATCTTCCAGCTGGATGGCGCTGAAAGTTGGAGCAAAATTGACCACACTTTCCACAATTTTATCAGAATCTTTGGTATTCAGCAGAATTGGCATGGCAGACAACCCGGTCAGAGTTTCCATCAGGCTGGCCTTACCTTCCATGACTGGCATAGCCGCCAGCGGCCCGACATCTCCCAGACCGAGAACAGCAGTGCCGTCGGTCACAATAGCAACCAGATGCCTGATAGCTGTATAGCGTCGGGCCAGGGTCGGATTATTTTTAATCAGCAGGCTGACCTCGGCTACGCCAGGGGTATAAACTTTTCTGAGCACACTGATATTGTTAATTTCATAACGGCTGCGGACGGCAATTTTGCCGCCCTGATGCATCTCCAGCACCTCATCCCTGACCTCCAGCAGTTCCGCCTGGGGGTAAGCCTGAACTGCTTTGACTGTTCTCTGGAGATGAGCTTCGTCGTCAACAAAGATGGTAATATCCCGTATCATGAAATTGGTTCCCATGTGAATAGTTTTAATTTCACCTACATAGGTATTCTCTGCACCAAGAACAGTCAACAGGCCACCCAGGACTCCTGGCTTTTGCTGCAGCCGGCATCTTAAAGTGCGAACTAATTTGTCTTCCCACCACATAGGTCATGCTCCTTTTTTCGATCTTCAGGGATTAAACTTTTAGATTATATAACTTAAGTCCACCGGATGTAAGAAGATCCGATAAAGAAGGCAGGATTTTTATTCTTTCTTACGGCTAAATTGGTAATAAAAGATTGGTACAACCAGAAAAATAAAAAAGGCAGAGGTGGTCAGGCCGCCCAGGGTAGCCAGAGCCAGGCTTGACCAGATTTGCTTCTGACCGGTATCAAGCTGGATTAAAATCATCGGCAGGAGGCTAAAAACAGTAGTGGAGGTGGTCATAAACACCGGGCGCATTCTTTCCATAGTTCCTTTGACAATAGAATCAACCAGCCCCAGGCCAGAATTTTTCCTGGTGAGGTTCATGTGGTCAACGAGAATGATCGAATTGTTGACCACAATTCCAGCTAAAAGAATGACACCTATATAAGCTGAAGAATCAAAAGGATAGCCGGCAATAACAAAAGCCAGAAAAACACCGACCAGAGAAAGTGGAACGGACAGCATAATAATAAATGGCTGGATAAATGATTCATAGAGAGAAGCCAGAATTATAAAGATGATAATAAGGGCGGCGATTATCCCAAAGGTCAGCTGGGCTTTTTCGCTGCTGGTCATCATATAACCAGATTCCATAGTAGCTGAGAAACCAGGAGGAAGGCTAAGTGAGGAAAAAATAGCCTTCCGGTAGTTTTCGGCTGCTTTATATGGCCCCTTAAATTCCCACATGACCACCATTTGAAATTGCTGGTTTTCCCGGTAAATTGAACCCGGGATTTCTTTTTCCTCGATTGTAATCAAGTCCTTGAGCCTGAGGTGCTGGCCGGAGATGGTAATGAGCTCTGATTCTTGCAGAGTTACCATATCCATATTTTCCGACTCGGGGAATTTGAGGTCAATTGATCTTTCTTTGTTATTAATAATTGCCCGTAAAGGCACACCAAAAGTGCCGGCCAGTAAACTTTGAAGTTGATAGAAAAGATAATTTGGATCAAGGTCATACCGGGATAGGGCCGGCTGATTGAGTTTCAGGACATACTCAGTTGAGGAAATATCTCCCCAGTAATTCTTTCCGGTGATTGATTTTATGTCACCTATCCTGGGATTCTTGTGCAGTCTGGTTTCCAGATCGGCCGCGATATCCTGCAGTTTTTTTAAATTATAGCCATAAAAATTTATCATAGAATCATAATAACGTCCGGCACTCATGGAGGAGTAGTAGCCCTGTGGATCAAAACCGTAGACGCCAACGCTGACTCCGGCAAAGTTGGTGGCCAGCCGGATGAGTTCATCTTTGAGGATATAAGGATGGGCAGAATATTCGATTTCCGTTGGGAAAGTTATGTTGATATAAGCTATCTCCCGGCCGACCCGAGTATCGATGGTTTTTTCGCAGGGATAAGTTAGTGCTTTCTCTTCAAATTTTTTAATCAGATCGTCAGTGGCCTCGAGGCGGGTGCCAGTGGGCAGACGCACCGAAACAGTCAGCCGGTCCTTTGAATACCAGCGAAAGAACTCGCCGATAACCACATTCTTTTTGAACAGACGGTAACTACCATAAGTTATCAGACAGACGATTAAAATTATTTCAACTGGATGCTTAAGACAGAAGCGAAGGACTTTGTCCACACTTAATCTGCCTGGCCTGCTTGGTTTTTTCTTTCTGACGAAGAGAAGCTTCGGGCTGAGGGCGGGGATAAGAGAAAAAGAGACCAGAAGGGAAGTTATCAGAGCGATGGCCATGACCAGGCCCAGCGGAAGGTAGTAGATTCGCAGACGACCCTGGAAAAAAGGAAAGCAGAAGAAAACTCCGATCGTGGTTAAAGTAGAAGCCAGAACTGGAGTGAAGACTTCTCTAGCCCCGCGGGTGGCTGCTTCAACCGGTTCCAGGCCTGATTCTCGTAGCCTCAGAATATTTTCAAAGACGACGATAGAGTTATCAACAAACATGCCGAAGCCTAGAGCCATGGCTCCCAGGGTCAGCATATTCATAGAAATGTTGAAAAGATAAATGAAATTAAATGAAATTATGGTTGAAAAGGCAACTGAAGAAAGAATCAAAAGAGAAGGGAGCAGGCGACGGATGACTATGAATATCATCAGAAAAATTAGAGCAGTAATGATAGTAATTAAAAGATAAAGGTTATTTAGATTCTTTTTAATTTCCTGGCTCTCATCATCCACCACTCTAAAGACGAGATCAGAAGGCAAATTCTTTTTTATGGCTTCCAGACGGGATTTTACCTCTTTGGCCACCTTGAGTGAATTTTTACCTTTTTCCTTGAGGACCTCGAGCATAATTGTCGGTTGCCCGTTAATGCGGTTTAGATAATAGATATCCGCATATTCCAGTCTAACCTCGGCTACGTCTTTGATTTGAATCGGGACTCCGCCCAGATGGGTGATAACTATCTCTTCAATACCTTTAATATCCCTGGGTGAAATAGCTACTCGTAAGAGGTATTCTTCCTGGCCCTTCTGAATCCTGGCAGAAGGATAAACAGTCAAAACGCGCCTCAGAGCTGTAGCTATCAGGTAAGGATGAAGGCCGAGATCTTTGAGCTTTTTCTGGTCAAGAGTAATTCTGACGTTAAGATCAGAGCCGCCGCTGACTTCTACCTTAGAAACACCGTTAATTGAGCCCAGGCCATTTTCCAGCTTGTCTTTGACCAGTTCTCTTAAAGTTTGGAGGGGGTAACTGCCCGAGATGGTATAGGTCAGGAAAGGCCGAACTCTGAAATCCTCAGGAACATAAGGTACTATCTCTGGCTTAACACCATAAGGGAGCTCAGGCAACGTCCGGCCCAGCGCTTCTCTTAAAGCCAGATTGGCCATTTCCAGGTCGGTTTTCGGCTGAAATTCAACTGTGAGTCTGGACGTGCCTATCTCAGAGGTCGAGGTCAGTTTTTGCACTCCTTTTACCGACAGAACCGCTTCTTCCAGCAGAGCGGTAACTTGTGTCTGGATAACTTCAGGCGAGGTTCCTGGCCAGCTGGCTACTATATCGATCTGAGGAAAATCTTCCTGCGGGGCCAGCTCTAACTGAATATGGAACAACGAATAGAGGCCAAGAGCCAGAAGGGCCAGATAGATCATCAGGGTGGCCACCGGGCGTTCAATAAAGAATTTCATGGTCTCTAATCATCTAATAAAATCAGGCCTCACTTCAGACCCGAGCACTTTTTCTTCGCAAAATTATATCTTCTACATACTCATAAAGAGCCGGGATTAAAACCAGCGTCAGGAAAAGTGACGAAGTTAGTCCACCGATGACAGCAATGGCCAGTGGCTGGAGCAGTTCTGCTCCCCGCCCCAGTCCTAAGGCCATAGGAATCAGACCGGCAATGGTGCTCAGAGAAGACATCATGATTGGTCTCAAACGGACCTGGCTGCCTTCAACCACTGCCGAATGCAAGTCCTTTCCCTGCCGACGAAGCTGGTTAATATAGTCAATCTCAACGATAGCGTTGTCAACGACAATTCCAATAAGAACAATGACCCCGATAATGGAGATAGCATTGATACTCTGACCCGTTAAGAAAAGCAGAATTATTGTTCCGATTATACCCATCGGAACAGTTGTCATTATCAGCAAAGGATGAAGGAGAGACTCAAATTGAGCAGCCATAATCATATAAATAAGAACCATGGACATGATAAAGGCCAGAAGAAGCGATTGGAAGCTGGTTTGCATTTCTTCTCTTTCGCCGCCGAAGAGAAGACGATAGTCGGCCGGCATATTCATCTCGGCTATAATTCGCTGAATGGCTGGAACAACCTGGCTGAGTTTTTTACCACGCAGATTAGCCGTGATAACGATTTCCCTTTCTTGGTTTTCACGTCTGATCTCATTCGGGCCAGCCGTTGGCTCATAGCTGACCAGTTCCCTGATGGGGATCAGCGAATTCTTATATGGGAAAAAGGAATTCAATATTTGCTCGATATTCTGTCGGGAGTTCCTTTCCAGAACGACCCGAACATCATATTTTTTTTCAAGCTCGCGGTACTGGGTGGACACAGCGCCCCTGATAGCTTCCACCAGATAACTGGCGATATCGCCAGGCGACAGCTCGGGATATTTTTCCAGATTTTCCTTATTAATCGTGATTAAGAGCTGCGGTTTACCCTGCTGCAGGTTAGGATTAACATCAACCACCCCGGGTAGTTGTTCGAGCTGGCCGGCAAACTCCAGAGCTATCCTTCTGAGTTGTTCCAGATCTTGCCCCTTAACCTTTAGATTAAGCTCATTAGAGCTCAGGGCTAAAAATTCACCAAGAGTTGTCTGTTCTCGGCTAACTGAATATTTGACATCGGGCAACCTGGTCAGATAGCTCCTGGCTTCAGCCATCATTTTATTCATTAGTTTTGGATTTTTTAATTCAACTGAAACTTCAGCTGAGTTAACTGACAGATCGGGCCGATAAGATTGTGCGGCTGAAACCAGGCCGACCTGAGAAAAAACCCGATTAATGCCCGGTTTGCCTTTTAGCCAGTTTTCCAGCCCGGAGACGATCTCTTCGGTTTGTTCGAAGGAATACTCAACCGGAGTTTGAAGACTCAGGTGGAAAGTAGAAGTTTTAAGCGGGGGCATCAGCTCTCGAGGTAAAAACCAGCCCAAGCCAAAAACCAGAATAAAGACAAAGATGGCTAAATAAAAGGTTTGACTTTTATGGTTGAGTGACCAGATAAGTGCCTGTAAATGTCCCCTGGTAAATCGGCTGTAAAGGTGGTTAAACCAGCGGAAAATAGCCGCCAGAAGAGGCTTAAATGGTCTGGTGATTAAACTGGCCAGGCCAATGATAGCTCTAAATAAAAGGCCAAAAATAATTTTTAGAATAAAAATCAGCAGGTTGAGCAAATTATAGAAAACGAATTTAAAACCAGCCCAGAATAAGAAGAAAATGTTTTTCTGGCCAAGTTCCTCCCTGAATTTTTTAAAAGACCTGAACTGGAAACGAGGAAGCTTCCATCTTACCTCTGGTCGTCGGTAAGTTCTTGCCGCCAGCATGGGGAGAAGCGTAACGGAAACGAGAAGAGCAGACAGCAAGGTATAAGTCACAGTGAGGGCTGTATCTTTAAATAATTGACCAGCTACACCCTGAACATAAATAACCGGTAGGAAAACTACAATGGTGGTTAGAGCTGAGGCAGTAATAGCATTGATAACTTCGGTCGTGCCTCGGTCAGCTGCCTCTTTGAGTGGCTGTCCTAACTGTCGATGGCGAAAAATATTTTCCGAGACAACTACTGCCGTGTCATCGAGCATGCCCACCCCCAGGGCCAGTCCGCCGAGAGACATCAGATTAAGGTTGATATTTTCCAGGAAAAGAAGATTAAAAGTCCCGATAACCGAAATGGGAATAACCGTATCTATAATAAGAGGCGATTTCCACTCCTGCAGGAAAAGGAGCAAGGTCAGGAAGGCCAGAATCGCGCCTTCAATGATCTCTTCGATAGTGGTGTTGATTGCTTCCCGGATATAGCCAGCCTGTTCTGAAATTATCTCTAAGTTAATATCTGGATTTTCCTGTCTGATCTGATCAATGACTTCTCTGGCCTTAGCGCTGACCTCAACCGTATTAGCCCCGTATTCTTTCCGGACAAGAAGGCCAATACTCTCCTGGCCATTTAACCGGGTCACTCCTTCCCGCTCCTTGATGGTGTCTATTACTTTCCCGATGTGTTTCAGCAGGATAACGCCACCCTCGGCTGTAAATTTAACGGGAATATTTTCTATGTCTTTAACCTGTTGGAATTCTCCAGCCACTCGCAAGGAATAAACAAATTTGCCCTTTCTTATATTTCCGCCGTGGAGACTGCGGTTAAAGGCAGCAATCTTGTTTCCTACCTCTTCAATTTTCAACCCAAAGGTAGCCAGTTTTTCCGGTTCGATTTCGACCTGAATTTCTCTCTCTACCCCACCGGTAATTTCGACTTCGGCCAGACCTTCGACCTGTTCCAGCCGTGGTTTGATTAATTCTTCGGCCAGCTCCTTTAGATCCAGCAATTTCTGCTCCCCGCTCAAAGCCATGGTCATAATTGGCTGGCTCTGGGGATCAAGAGCAATAATAACCGGTTTATCGCAACCTTCAGGTAGAGAATCTCTAACTGAATCCAGTCTTTCCCGGGTATGGAGCAGGGCAAAATCCATATTTGTTCCCCAGGAAAATTCAATGGAGATGAAGGAATAGCCTTCTTTCGAAATAGACTCGACCCGACGCAGGCCCGGGACCCGGCTGACAGAAGTTTCCAGCGGCATGGTAACCAGAGCTTCAACTTCCTCCGGGGCAACGCCCGGATATTGAGTCACCACTGATAGCCGCGGGTAACTGATGGCTGGCAAAAGATCAACACTTAATTGACTGAAAGAAACAATACCCAGCAGGATAATAGCCAGGTAAAACATTAAGACAAAAACTGGCCGGTCAATCGAAAACTTAGCCAGACTCATCGGTTCTTCTCCTGGCCACCCTTATTCAACAATTCTCACCGCTGAATCATGGGCCAGAGTCATATGACCTTCCACAATAACCGGCTCGCCCTCTTTGACGCCATCGAGGACTTCTACATATTCCTGATTTTCCTGACCAGTTTGAATATATCGCCATTTAGCCAGACCATTTTCAATGACAAAAACCAGCGGCCGGCCACCGCGGACCAGGACTGCCGCTTGAGGCACCAGCAGGCGTCGGGGGAAGATTTCGGTGACAATCTCTATCTCGGCATGCATGCCGGGTTTAATTTCTTCGGCCGGATTGTTCAATCCGATAAAAACACTGCAGGTCTTATCCTCTTTGTTTATAACCGGGCTGACTGCTACCACTGTTCCCTTAAAAACTCTACCCGGAAAAGCACTGAAATGAATATCAGCTTCCCGGCCAACTCTGACTTTGCTGACTTCTGTTTCCAGGACCTTGGCCGTAATTTTTAACTGGCTGACATCAACCAGAGTAAATAATTCCCGGCCGGCCTCAATTGTCTCGCCCGGAGCGACCTTAATACCCGTGATTATTCCGGAAAAAGGTGCCATTATTTTGGTCTTTTCCAGATCCAGACGGGCGATTTTGGCATTGACCTCGGCCTGAGTCAGACCCTTGGAAGAGGCAATGATTTCATCACGCTTGAGTCCACTGCCAATTTGAGCCAGTTCATAATCAAGGCGGGCCCTTTCCAATTCGGCCTGAGAAATCAGGCCATCTCTATAAGCCTTTTCCGCCTTTTGGTAGGCCTCCTGTGCTTTTTTAAGGTCTGTATTATCTTGCAATTTAGGCGCGGTCAGACCTGGTTCCTGAAATAACCTGTCCAGCAAAAGTTCAGACAGGGCTTTCAGCCTCGTTGCCTCAGCTTCTTCAAGCTTTAGCTGGTAGGAAGTGTCGTCGAGCTCAGCTAACAATTCACCCTGGCCGACGTGTTTGCCTTCATGAACATAAAGCTTTTTTAAAATTCCGCTGACTTCGGCCTTGAGGATGACATTTTTTTCGGTGTAAACTTCACCCGGTGACTTAATCGTTTTTTCCAGGTCTTTAATTTCAGCTACAGCCACCTTGACAGAAATTGGAACAATTGACTGAGTCTCAGCTGGTGGGGAAGCGGACTGCTTCTCAGCGGCTGGTGATTCTTCAGTTGCTTTCCTTTTGCTCAACCAGAAACCACCCGCGGCCAGAATAATAATGATTATGATGAGAGTCGTTATGAAGAGAGTTTTTCGACGTTGGGCCATCATACCCGCCTCGCTTTTTTCTAATAAATATCATTTATATTAAAACGACGGACAAAGTCAAAATATTTATCAAACAGGCTGAAAAAAAAGTAAATTTCTTAACAGACTGGTTTTTGCTATTTTTGATTTCCTAAAGACTTTTTGACTGACAAAAGTTATAATAAAAACCGCCGTTAGGCTTTTAAAAATTGAGAGGCCAGGCTTCAGGTCATGGAAATAAATCCTGACCGAGACGGGTCTGAAGCGGCCGGCTGCATCGAATTTATTTTATTTAGAGTTTTAATTATGACCTGAGTCAAAAAGCTTTTTTCTCTGGGCAGGCAGCGATCAACTAAAACTCAAGTGAGGAGAGCAATGAGAGTTAAGAGATTGAAGATAATCAGTGGAGTTTTTTTGGTTCTCACCTTTGTGTTGGCTCTGACAGTTTTTAGAGGAAATAACCAGTCAGATAGATGGCAAACTGACCAGGACGGTCAAACGACAATGGCAAGCGAAGGAGTCAGCCTTAATCTGGCGGGAATAACCTTGCCTTTTGTGGCCAATGAAGGTCAGTGGGCTGATCATATTAAGTATCAAGCCGGCCTTTTTTCAGGAAAATTTCTGGTGACTGAACATGACCTTGTTTATTCTTTAACTGTAGCCGATAGGCAAAGAGATAATGGGCTGATAGTCAGTCCCGGGGTACCTGGCAGTCGGGCTTTTGTCAGGTCAGAATTAACCAGAAACAACACGGTTGAAAAACTCCGGTCTGTCTCTTTTCGGGAAAGCTTTGTAACCCCAACCGGCTCTTTAGCTACTCTGGCGGCCGGCGGTCAGGAAAAAGCCCCGGTTTGTATATCTTATTTTGAAGGCAACAATCCAGACAGGTGGAAAAAGGGATTGGCCAGCTATAACAGTCTGTCTCTGGGAACTATCTATCCAGGGATTGAGGTTGAGCTAAAAGCCTCCGGGCAAAATGTTGAAAAACTTTTTTATTTAAGGCCAGGGGCAAATGTAGAAGACATAAAAATTAGAATGGATGGTGCTGATTCGCTGAGGATTGACGAAGCTGGAAAATTGATTCTCTCCTCCAACCAGAGCGAACTGGCTATGATGAAACCGGTTGGCTTTCAGGAAAAAGATGGGCAGAAGACGGCCGTTGAGGTGGTTTATGAATTAAAAGGCCAGAACGAATATGGATTTAAAATCGTTGGGTCTTATGATCCTCAACTGACGCTGGTCATCGACCCGGCTCTAAGTACTCTGCCCGCTTCCACTTATCTGGGCGGAACAGGTAACGATCGCAGCTTTTGTCTGGCTCTGGATAATTCCGGACACGTTTTTGTGGCCGGCTATACCCTTTCCTCCGCCGCTGATTTCCCGATCACTGACGGTGCTTATGATCGCACCTATCATGGTGAATATGATCTTTTTGTCTCGAGGTTCTCTTCTGATCTTAAGACACTGGAAGCTTCAACTTATCTGGGAGGAGCTGGAACTGATTATCTCTATTCTATGGTTCTGGACAGCACCGGTCATGTTTATCTGGCCGGAGCCACCAGTTCCAGAGATTTTCCCATAATTCCTGGAGCTTTTCAGGGGACTTACCTGGGTGGAGAGTATGACGCTTTTGTCGCCAAACTTTCGTCAGACCTTAGCAGCTTGCTGGCTTCTACCTTCCTTGGTGGCAGCGGAAATGACTATGCAGCCTCTTTAATTCTGGACGGCTCGTCCAATCTCTACCTTACTGGAACCACCGGTTCAGCTGATTTCCCGGTTACACCCGGGGCCTACAGTGAGGTTTATAAAGGCGGGTATGATATCTTTGTGGCCAGCCTGTCTAATTCTCTTAATTCTCTATTGGCTTCAACTTATATCGGGGGAGGAGACTATGACATCGGCTCAGCCCTGGTTTTAGGAGATGCTTATCTTATCCCCGGCTCGATTAGAACTTCTGTTTCCAGCCAGACCAGGACTGCTGTGTGGAAGGGGAAGGTAGGATCAGAAAGAAAGTCCAGCGGAAAATTGGCCGGCAAAAGGCAGGCAGAAGCGAACGAAGATAGCGAAAATTCAACTTTTAGCGGCAGCGGTGAACTGGCCAGTCCTTCGGTTGGCAATGGCTATGGATATACCGTTTATGTGGCTGGTCGGACTAAATCCAGCGACTTTCCTGTTACCTCCAGAGGTTATGACGGGTCTTTCCATGGTGGCTATGATGGGGTGATTTTCCGGATCAGTTCGGATCTGAGCGAACTATATGTCTCGACCTATCTGGGTGGAAGCAGAGATGATAATATCTATGCCCTGACGCGTGACCGCCAATCGAAGATTTTGGTGGCTGGCTATACGGCCTCAGCTGATTATCCAGTATCATCAGCAGCCTATTCCAGTACCTTAAAAGGTGGCTTTGACCTTTTTATTTCGAAACTGTCTGCCGATCTTGATTACTTGCTGTTCTCCAGCTATTTGGGTGGTACCAGCGATGACTACTGCCGTTCTATAATAACCGATTCCTATGATAATGTTTATCTTACCGGTTGGACTCAATCAACAGATTTCCCGGTGACCAGTGGAGCCTTTAGTACCAACCATAATGGTGGCCTGGAAGCGATAGTCTGCAAAATCTCGTCCAATCTCCAGGTGCTGCTGGCTTCAACTTATCTGGGGGGTATGGCCAATGATCTGAGCTATGCCCTGGCTCTTGATGATAGCGGAAACGTTTATGTTACTGGTTATACCTCGTCTTCTGCTTTTCCAGTAACTGATGAGACTTATGATGATAGCGTGAGTGGAACAGATGCCTTTGTGGCCGAATTGGGGGCAGTTGATC
>Ga0116168_1002214_pt1 | contig 12716 bp, 10 predicted proteins | sample AD_UKC129_MetaG_FD_89795 | JGI IMG/M metagenome (GOLD analysis project Ga0116168, IMG submission 89795) | Active sludge microbial communities of municipal wastewater-treating anaerobic digesters from Canada - AD_UKC129_MetaG | ecosystem: Engineered > Bioreactor > Anaerobic > Digestate | place...
CATGAGATGCGAACGGTGGACATCGTTCTCCAATTCAGTCAAGCAGGGACCTATAGCCTCTGCGCCGAGGCACAGGCCGCGGGGAATTTGCAGGCCCAGCATTGTGCAACCATCACCGCCGGGGCCGGACCCGCCCCGGGGCCTCTCGAATTGCGGGTCCAAGGGCCGGACCGCGCTACCGTGGGCCAGGATGTCACTTACGTCATCGAGATCGTCAACCGTGGGACAACGCCCCTGAGCGGCTTGCTCGTGCGAGACACGTTCGATGCCGGACTGCAACACGCCGTGGGTCAACGGGCCGTTGAGCGGGACCTCCCGGGAACGCTCCAGCCAGGGGAAACCAAGACGATCGGCGTGCTCTTCCGCGTGGTCCAGCCGGGCAGGTGGTGCCACACGGTGCAAGTCAGTGGGCCGGGCGGGATCATGGCCTCGCAGACCGCCTGCCTCGAAGCCCAGAGCGCGGGAGCGGCCACGACGACGCCGGAAACACCGCCATCCACTCAGCCGGGCGTCGGGGCGCCTTCGACCGGGCTGCCCTCCACGGGGACCACGCCCGGTGCGTTTCCCGGTACAACCACTTTACCCAGCACGCCACAGCCAGCCGTGCCGCAGCCCACTGCACCGGGTCTGCCGGCGCCACCTTTCGGCAGCGAATCGGCCACATCGCCATCATCACCAGGCGGGATCGGTTTTCAGCCTCCAAGTTTTGGCGGTGCACCGCCGTCAACTCCCACCACCACACCTCCGTCACCTTCGGCCATCACGTTGCGATTGAGTGGGCCAACGCTGGTCCGACTGGGCGAATCGGCAACGTTTACCATGGAACTCGTCAACACGGGAAATCAAGCTGTCAGTAACGTGCAATTGCGGTGTAGTTTTGATGTCTCATGGGAACCCCTCCGCGCCAGTGCCGGGTATTTGTTGGAGGGCGAGACCATCGTCTGGACGCTCGCCAGCGTGGAACCGAACCAGACCCTGCGGCGGCAAATTGAACTGCGTGCCGTGAGCGCCTCGCAGCGAGCATGTTGCCGGGCGGAGTTGGTCGAAGGATCGGCCACACTCGCCAGCCAGGAAGCTTGTGCCCGCGTGGAGCCTGGTGCCCCAGCGCCCACACTTCGCGAACGCCCCTCCACGTTGAGCACGTTCGGCCTCGGGAATGGTTCCCAATCATCCGCGGAAGTCGCGCCCGGTGGAATCGCTCCAACACCGGAGCCGTCGAGCGGAGCAAAGGAGACGCCTTCTCACGCAGAGCCGACCCGATCGCCTCCCCAGTCCTCGCTGCCCGTGCTGAAGACGTGGGTTATTGATCGTTACGAGCCCATCACCGTGGGAAAGACAAAGACGGTCACGGTCGTCGTAGAGAATCAAGGGAATAACCCTATCCACGGCGTGGCCTGCCAGGTGGAAGTTCCCCCAGAGTTCGAAGTTGATCCCGATCAGACGCTCGGACCTGCGGGAAAGGCGACAGTCCAAGGGCGAAAGGTGATTTTTGATCCGACGGATGTGCTGAATCCTACGGAAACGGTCTCTTTCACAGTGGGACTAAGGGCTGCCTCACCTGGGAAGGCTCATTTGACGGCAAAAATCACCTGCGAGGGAATGGAATCGCCAATGATGGTGGAAAGGGTAAACACCGTCATCGGGCCATGAAAGGCAGTTGCGATCCTGTGGTACTTCCAACGGGCGGAGGGTGGCCGTGCCCCGATTTCGAGTCTTACGACACGACAGTCCGCGGGGACTGCATTATGACCTTCTCTTGGAAACGGCCACACTGTTGGTGACGTTCGCGCTGGACCGGGAGCCAACTCCGGGGACAACGGGCAAAGCGCAGCAGTTGCCCGATCATCGCCGACAGTATCTGGAATACGAAGGCCCTATCTCCGGGGACCGGGGGAGCGTGGCGGAATGGGACAGCGGGTTGTACCTCATCATGCGTCGCAACGAGCAAATGCTGGACATTTCCGTTGAGGGTCGCATGCTTAAGGGACGGATTGTCCTCCGACTCCTGGATGCCTCATCGCAGGAGTGGGAGTTTCAGGTGATGTGATGGCGCCGAAGGTGCGGCTTTAGCCCAAAAGTGGGGTTGCGCATCTTGGGACAGGTTTATTTTTGTGAGTGCAACGTTGGCAAAGGTGGCCGTGGGTGCAACAATTAAGTATGGTTTTTGAGAACTGTGGCCACACTCCAGTAGCGTAGGGCCTCCATGGAACCTTCAGCCTCTGCCGAAAGCCATAGCACGGCCTCCCATGAAGGGACTTCTTCCCTCGCCTTGCGGGACTTCCTTTTTGCGCGGACCAATTTTGAGCGCCATCCGGCCCCGATGGGCAATCGTGTCCGCGTCTTCAAACTCGCCCGCATGCGGGAACTCCTCCATCGGTTGGGCAGTCCCGATCGACTCTATCCGATCATCCACATCACGGGGACGAAGGGGAAAGGTTCCACGGCGATCCTGGCAGGGACCATGTTGACGGCGTCAGGGCGGCGAGTGGGTATCTTTACCTCTCCCCACCTGGAGCACGTCGAGGAACGATTGTGCATCGACGGCATGCCGTGTTCACGCTCACGATTTGACCAGCTTCTTGGCGAGATCGTCCCCATTGTTCGCATCATGGACGAGGAAGCGGCAAAACGTGGCGAAAGTGGGCCAACGTACTTTGAAATGCTCACCGCCATGGCGTTCCTCTATTTCGCCCAAGAAAAAGTCGATGCCGCCGTGATCGAGGTTGGTCTGGGTGGCCGCTTGGACTCGACCAATGTCTGCCATCCGCAAGTCTGCGTCATCACCACCGTCAGTTATGACCACATGGACCTGTTAGGCAATTCGCTAGAACAAATTGCCTGGGAAAAGGCTGGGATCATCAAGCGCAACCTGCCGGTGGTAAGCGGTGTTACCCAGCCGGGTCCGCGAGACGTCATCCGCCGGGTCTGCCAAAAACGAGGCTGTTCCTTGTACGAACTTGACCGAGATTTCGGTGTGTCGTATCTGCCGCCGCGGCATCTCGAAAGGGACACCGCCTTGGGAAATGTCACCTTTTGGTTCCAAGGAGGTGAGGGCAATGGCCAACGGACGTGGCAGGAAGGACAGTTACGGCTTCTGGGCAGTCACCAAGCGACCAATGCCGCCGTGGCCATCATGGCCGTCAGGTGTTTCCAGCAGCGCCTGGGATGGCGCATTTCAGACCAGGCCATTCAGGTGGCCCTCCGCGAAACGATTGTCCCGGCACGGGTCGAGGTCCTCGGCCGACGCCCGGTCGTCATTCTGGATGTCGCCCACAATACGGCCTCCGCACAGGCTTTGGTCGCCACGGTGCGTGAGTGCTTTGATGTCCGGCGGCGATACCTCGTCTTTGGAACCACCCAGGGCAAGGATTACCGCGGGATGTTGGAGGTGCTGGCCCCGCACTTCGATCACATCTTCCTCACGCAATACACTTGTAATCCGCGAGCCTTGCCAATTGAGTTTCTCATTCAGGCGGCCCAGGAAGTCATCCCCACCAAGTTTAGTGTGTGTCCTCATCCGCTCGATGCCTGGAACGATGCCTGGAGCAGACTCACGGCCGAGGACCTGGTCTGTATTACGGGCTCATTTTTCCTCGCCGCCGAAATGCAGCCCATCCTGCGGGAACACGGCATGATGTCGGCCCAAAGCTTTCTCACGCGACATTCAGAAAGCGTCTAGGAACCTATCGGAAAATTCCCTCTCCCTCTGGGAGAGGGTTGGGGTGAGGGTAAGCCATCGTTGGAGTCGATCGAGAAAACCAGCAGCGAGTCGAGCCACCCTCACCACTGGCCCCTCTCCCGCCGAACGGGAGAGGCGAAGTTGTGGGATAACGTCTAAGTGGACAAGCGTCGGGGCGAGCTAGTCATGGTGCACAACGAACCAATCCTGCACATCGTCCTCTATCAACCGGAAATCCCGCATAATACCGGGGCGGTCGGTCGAACGTGCGTCGCCCTAGGGGCCAAATTGTGGCTCGTTCGCCCACTGGGGTTTCGCATCACAAGCCGCCACCTTAAACGGGCAGGGCTGGATTACTGGCAGTATTTGAACTGGGAAGCTGTGGACAATTGGGCGGCCCTGGAAGCCGCTCTCGCCGGGCGACGCTTTTGGTATTTGACGAAGACGGCCTCCACGCTCTACACCGAGGTGACTTACCGGCCCGGCGACGTCCTAGTGTTTGGCAGCGAATCCCAAGGCCTGCCCCCTAGTTTACTCACTGCACATCGAGAGGCCTGCCTCCGCATCCCCATCCGTTCTCAGGTCCGCAGCCTCAATCTATCGGTCAGTGTGGCCGTGGCCGCATACGAAGCGGTACGCCAAATCGGCTGGGGTGGGGACGGCTCTCTAGCTCCCTCAGGACCGCAATGATCGTCGGGTGATGCCTGTCACGGTTCCGCCGCTGGCTCGATGGTGACCGTCACATCCCCCCGGTTATCGGCCAATTCAGCAGGTGCGTCGTTGATTCGAAGGAAAAGTGTCCCGCTCCGCGCCGCTCTAAGTAACAAGTGACGCCCCACGGCGTAAGGTTGAAAGAAGCTCCCGACCGTGGTCAACTCCGCCTGCGGCTCGGTGGGCTCATAAGGCACAATGGCCGCCATGAGAAGACCCAGGGGTTTCCCTCGCACATAGCGTATCGTCACCCCTTGGGGTTCGCTCTCCCAGGGAGGGTCGTCTTGGACGACGACGAATCGGCCACGGGCAGTGAGCGAGTACGTGCGCCCCGCCTCCAAATACCAGCCCGAGTTCTGCCAACCTCGGTCGGCAACCACACGGACCATGACCTGATGAGGTGGGAGAGGCTGCCCCCGGGCGAAATCGCTGGCTTCCCGATCAAAGTCGTAGCCGTAATCCAGATTGCTTAGCAGGATCATCCATTGCCATTGGGCATCTCGCCAGTGATTTCCCAAGTGATTCAAAAACTGCTGCTGGAAATCGGGGCGATTGACCCAGCCTACGGCAGCCCGAAAGACCGGAGAAAACCGCGCATCCCGATCAAAAAGGGCCGTTGCCGCCCAACACCAACCGTATGGTCCCACCTCGCGATGGGCCGTCGGCCCGAAGGCCAGCACCTCGGCCAGCGACAACGGCTGACCCGCCCGCACAGCGTCTCGAACGATCTTCACGCGTCCCCAAAGGGGAACTTCCTCTCGCGTCCGCGGCACATAACCAAGGATCAATCGACTGCCGTTCCAAAAGTGAGTCCCCAATAACTCGGCAATCCCCTCGTTGTACCACGGGGGCACACCATCCCCAAAATGGGCGCGGATAAAGCCGTGGGTCCCCTCGTGAAGAAGCAAATGGCGCCGGTAATAATCGCTCGCCTGGTCGTAACACCAAAGGATGTCGCCCACCGAATACCCGTTGGTAAAAGGCGGCAACCACTCTGGAAGGACACCCAATTGGCGAAACCGCTGGGCGTCTTTCATCAACAAGCCCTGCATTCGCCAGGGGCGGCTCCCCGGCGTGAGACCAAAGTATTCGCACCACTGCGGATAAGCGGCATCGAAGACCTCGCCCAGTTGGAGGATTTCCTGCGTGAGGGGGCAATCCGTGTAGAGCGTAATGTACTTTGCCGTGATCTTCTGCAGACCGCCGGCGAGAAGCTTGGCCTCATCAATCTGCAGCAGCGGGCGCCGCTGGCCAAAGACGTCACTCGGAGGTGTTCCCGTGCGCTGTTGTCCTGCCAAAGGACCGGCCAGGAAGACAAAAACGAAGGCTACGGCGAGTATGAAAGGCCCCAACGTCCTCAGGGGCATACGGCCCGGTGAAAGCGGGCTGTTCTTGCTCGAAGCTATAGCGCATGGACGTGTCCCTTTGAGTGGCAAGACAAATCCGCAGCGTAGGGAGTGCTGTCCCTTGCTGCCTCTCGGAACTCGTGTTGCCGTGTCAGACATCGGGAGGATCCCAGTATGACAATCTTTTGATCGAGTTGAGACAACTGACGGTCATCGCCTGAAACACGGCAGCCAGTTTCTCGTAATCCCGATCCCAGCCTTGGCTGAAGAAAACATACGTTCCTTGACTTGTCCGCACACTGTGGACCTGGGCCGTACACACGAGATCCAAGAGAAAGAAGTTCATCTCGTACCCCACCAGCGAACGCCCGGCAAGAGTTAGCGGGGCCGACTGATATTCAAGCGTGTCGTATTCCTGACGCATCGCCTCCACGGCGGCCTCGGCCAATTTCTGTGGATCGGCATCCCGCGGATAGACGCTGACACTCCAGAAAGCCCCCTCGGGGCTGTAAACTGTGATGGAGTGCTTCCCCGCCCAAAGGTCGTCTTCTTCCACCCGCCAGTTCTCGGGATACTGAAAACGGATGTTGTCGTGGCTATACTCGGCCGGCATGGGAACTTCCTAACTTTTTTGCGATAGCGCCTTGTCACTCAAAAAACAGCGTCTCTTTAGATGGTGCCATCACGCAACTTGTGTTTTGGTGATCTGGAATATCTACGAAAAATACACCGAGAAATTGCTCTAGGACCGAACGACATCACTCAGTATCATGACCCCAGGCAACGTCCTGTTTAATTTTTTCTCGTTCCACCGTTGGAGGCGCAAGGAAATCACTCAAAAACGGTGTGGGGACGGGTCACCATCGCTTATATGATTGATTTTACCAAAACTGCGGCAATTTGGGCCGTCCTCGGCCTCGTGGTCGGCGGGGGTGGATGCCGTCTTATGCACCGGGAAATGCAGGCCACGCGGCTGTTGGAAAAGAGCCGCCTCATGAGCCAGCAGGCCTATTTTGCCATGGAGAAGGGGGACCTTCAGGAAGCCGATCATCTTCTGGTCCAGGCCCTGCAACTTTGCCCCCAAGACACGGAGGCCCGGGCCCGCTATTCCCAACTCCTTTGGCGATGCGGTCGCCGCGAGGAGGCCCTTGAGCAGATGAAGATCGCCCTCCGCATGGCCCCACACGATGCCGAATTGCACTTCCGCATTGCCGAGCAATACTTGGAACTAGGCCAGTTGACCGAGGCTCAGGCGCATATCCAAAGGGGCTTGGACATCGCTCGGGAAAACCCCAACGGCTGGGTCCTTCAGGGACGCCTGGCTTTGATGCGCAATGATCCTGACGCGGCGTTGCGGGCGTTCCATCAGGCGGCGGGTATCCGCCCCCAGGACCGTGACATCCTGGAATGGATCGCCAAAGCCTATCTGGCCCGAGGTGATACCGATCAGGCCCTCGCCGTCCGCCAGCGGATCATGGATACCTTCACACCGGGGGAGGAGTCAGAACAGGCCCTAGTAGCGTTGGCCGAGGCCTACCAGGCCGTCCGGCGCTACGCTTCGGCGGCTGAAATCTACCTCCAGGCCGCCCAAAAGAGTGATCACCCGGAACCGCTCCTTCTCGCCGCAGCCGAGAATTACTACCGGGCCGGCCAGCCTGGGCAGGCCCTGGGCATCACAGAACAAATCTTGGCCTCCAATCCCCAAAACCATCGTGCCCGCGATTTACAAGGTCGCCTCCAGGGTGTCACCGTAGCCTCCCAATCGCCCATCTTTCGGTGAACGCACCTGGCCGAAAATAGCCGACCATATCGTTCCGGTTGCACAGAGCACCACCTTGGGCCGAGATACCCCTTACCAGCCCGCGATGCCCGGGATAATCACGGGGTATAATTCCAAAGGTTACCTGCTTTGCCTATTCTGCCCCGTCCCTGAAGGAATAGTCGAACTCGCTCATGTCTCACCCGTCGGATAGCCGCGACGATCATGCACCAGGGGAAGGCGTTCCGCCCCCTGGCCAGGATGAACGTGCGGCAGATGAGGCGGCAGCGATACAATCCAAACAACCGGCGTTATCCAAACCTGCGGAACAACCCTCCCAACCCGCCGCGAAGGACGTGCCGCCAAAGCGGAAGCGACCGGTAGTGCTTCGGGCACCGTTGGCTAAGTCTGCCCGCTTGGTGGAGGAGGCCCAAATCGCGGCCATGCTCCCGACTGAGGTGGCGACGCCAATCACGCCGCACACACCACGTAGTCGGGATCGCTACCGCTTTTTCGCCAGTTGCTTGATCAGTGCCGTGGCCCACGCTGCCGTGCTCATCGCGCTTTCGTTATGGATGTTGAACCTGCCGCAGGGACTGGGGCCCACCAGTCTTTTTGCCACCTGGGCAGGACAAGAATCCCTGGAAGGCCCCGAGGCAGAGCTTGTCCTCCAGTCGGAATCGCAAGAGTTGACCCCAAAGGAGACCGAGCTGGCCCTTCAACAGTCGCGGATCAACGTCTTGGAGAGCTCCCCTCTCGAAGAGAACAATTCCGATGAACCCACTGCGCAGGTGGCGGACGTCGGTGATCCTGCGCGGCCATGGGGAGTTCAAGGGGCCACCTTGATGCAGTCTGTCGAGCGCCCAACAGGTGGCGGCTTGGAAGGCCGATCTCCAGAGATGCGACAAAAACTGGCCCAAAGTGGCGGAGGAACAGCCCAGAGTGAGGAGGCCGTGGAACGCGGTCTTCGCTGGATTGCCGCCCATCAGGACCAAGATGGCGGCTGGAGCTTCGACCTGAAAAAAGGAAGTTGCCGGGGCCAGTGTCGAAATCCAGGGACAGAACCTAATACGGCGGCGGCCACGGCCATGGCCTTGTTACCCTTTCTCGGAGCGGGCTATACCCATCGGGAAGGAATCTATGAGGACACCCTTCACCGCGGACTGTACTACCTTCTGCGTCGTGGACGTGTCACAGAGAATGGCCTGGACTTTCAAGAGGGCACGAAGAATGGGATGTATGCCCAGGGTTTGGCGGCGTTGGTCCTTTGCGAGGCGTATGCCATGACCAAAGATCCGGCCCTTAAAGACCCAGCGCAGCAGGCAATCCGGTTCATTGAATCCGCTCAAGACAAAAAAGGCGGCGGCTGGCGCTATCGGCCAGGCGAACCCGGTGATACGACGGTCACCGGCTGGCAATTGATGGCCCTGAAAAGCGCCGAGATGGCCGGCTTGAAGGTCGATCGCTCTGTGCATTACGGGGCGCAGCGATTTCTCGATTCCGTGGCCAGCGATGACGGTTCTCAGTACGGTTATCTCGACAAAACGCCGCGGAGGAGCACCACGGCGATTGGTCTTCTCTGTCGTATGTACGGTGGCTGGGTGCGTGGCAATCCGCCCCTGGTCCGCGGCATCGGCCATCTCGCCTCATGGGGACCATCGGCCACCGACATCTACTACAACTACTACGCGACGCAGGTACTTCGTCATTGGGGTGGCTCAGACTGGAAACGCTGGAACGACGCCATGCGCGAGTATCTCATCAACATGCAGGACACCAAGGGACATGAATCAGGAAGCTGGTACTTCGACGATGAACACTCGCGGGTCGGCGGCCGACTTTATACAACCGCCATGGCCGTCATGATCCTCGAAGTGTACTACCGGTACATGCCCCTCTACGGCAAGCAGGTCTTCCCGGAGTTATGAGGCCGTTTGCCCCGCGGCCCGCAAGGCGTCGGCGAGGATGGCCTCCGTGACCCGATCGAATGACCAGCCGGCCTCGGCGGCCGCCGCAGCAAACCCGGCATCAGGACTCAGGCAAGGGTTGGTGTTGATCTCCAAAATCCAAGGCTGGCCTGCCGCATCCACCCGAAAATCGATTCGCGCATAACCCCGAAGACCAAAGACTTGCCAGCACTGCCGAGCTAGGGCCTCGAGCTGCAATAGCAGCGGTTGGTCCTCCGCGGGGAAGACGAACCGCCGGGGCGTCGCCACATACTCAAATGAATCGGCATCCCACTTCGCGCTGTAGCCGACGATCTTCAATTTCTCGGGTGGAAAGGCAGAGAAGTCGATCTCGGCGGCAGGAAACACGATAGGCCCCCGTTCACCCGCAATGAGCGAGAGATTAAACTCTCGTCCCTCGATGTAGCGCTCCGCAAACCACGGTTCGTTCGACTGTTGAGAGCGTCGGGAAAGCTGCTCTCGTAGCCGCCACAAATCGTCCCTCGTGACAATCACCCAAAGTTGCTCAATCAGCCCCGCCGAGGCGTGCGACCAGGCGCCCTTCTGCAGAAACGCCGGGCGTGAATCTCCTTGGGCGATAAGCTCGTCCTGGCTTGTGACGTGATGCCAGTGACCGGCGTGGCGCTTTTGCAGGTTATAGAAAACACGGGCGATGGGACTGTCCTCACGATGGGCGTCGTCTTCCGTGAGTTGAGCCCGCAAACATTTCTCCTCCCAGCATGCCAGCCAATCGCGAGCGACATCGTCGGGCACAATCCACTCCGGGGTCGGCAGCCCGGTGGCACGCAGAATCGACTTGGTAATGAGTTTGTCCCCAGTCAAAAAAAGGGCATCTTCTGCACAGCCCGTGAATGGTACCCCCAATTCAGTTAATATGCCGGCACCCCACCATTGGAAAAAGTCCTTGCCGAAGAAAGATTCGACAAGATTGAAAACGACATCCGGTTGCGTACGATGGACCAGTCGGTACAGATCGGCGGGAGAGTGCCCCGCCGGCTGGATGATGGCCTCGTGCCCCAGTCGTACCAAGGAATCGGCTACGGCGCCGGCCTGGACCAACACGTCCTTATCGTCTTGGGAGGCCTCGGGCCCCACCGTTTGATGGACGACCAGCACCCGCATGTCACGGCCCCGCAGGACAACAGTTCGGCGTCTGGCAAGATGCCTCCACCCGTTCCAAGGCCGAGGCGATAATCCTCCGAATCAACTCCCGAAAAGATAACCCCTTAGCCTTAGCAATCATAGGGAGGTCCGAGTGCTCGGGATGGAGACCGGCAAGGGGGTTGACCTCCAAAAAGTGGGGCTGGCCCGTCTCGTCCGAGCGGAGGTCCACGCGACCGGCGTCGCGCCCGCCAATGGCCTGCCATGCCGCCAAGGCCACACGTTCCGCCTCGGCCACCTCGGGATCACTCTCCGCCGAGGGATACCGGTATTCCACAAGCTCTTCACAAAACTCCTTGTTAACGTAGGAATAGGCATGGGCCTCTGCCTGCGGGCGGAGAATGATCTCCATTGTCCCCAAGACCTTGGCCTTTTTGCCCGTTCCGAGGATTCCCACGGTGAACTCTCGCCCCGAGAGGTACCGCTCAACCAGCACCGGTTGCCGAAAACGCGCTAGCAGCGAGAGACACGCGGCCTCGAGGGCCTGCGGCGTATCAACCTTGGACTGCGGCGAAATCCCTTTCCCTGTCCCCTCCGCCAGCGGCTTGACGAAAAGGGGAAAGGGCAAACGGACCTGCTCGACATCGGCCTCGCAGCGAACCACCGCGTGGGCAGGGGTGGGCAGCCCCGCCTCATGAACGACCAATTTGCAAAGGGCCTTATCCAGGCTGAGCATAAGCACAGCCGGATCGGCGAACGTGTAGGGAATCTGGTAGGCATCGAGGAGGGCAGGCACCTGGGCCTCCCGTCCCAGGCCGTATAACCCCTCCGCAATGTTGAACACCAAATCCCATCGATCTCCGGCGGCCAGTCTCCGCACGAGGTTATGAATTCGCCCGATCCGATCGACCTGATGGCCCTCGGCGCGCAGGGCGTCTTCGATCGCTTGAATCGTGTCATCGCGATCGAACTCGGCCGTCTCCTCCTCGGAGAAACCTTCCGCCAGGTATTCACTCCGTAAGTCGTAGGTAAAGCCGATCTTCATCAGGGTGCCTTTGCCACCGCAGGGGGATAGGAAGATGGTTTTCCAAGATCGTTCGATTTGTGGCCCGTCTGGGATGCGGTCGGGCCTACCGGCGTCTGGGCGAGCACCGATCCACCGGGGCCACCGGGAGCTGGCGGGTCCGCTTCCGGCCCATCTACCCGCACTGGGAAGATGTTGGCCTCAACCGGGGCGATTTTGTCCCGCTCACCCGTATCAAAGAGATGCGGCTCCAGGCGGATTTCGGCGTAAAGCTGCCGCCACCAGACCTCCGCCTTTTCCCAGGTCATACCCAGCGCCTGAAGTAAATCCTGCCCGGGAGGCAGCAAGTTCACGGGGCAGCCGTCCGCCAGATCGGGCTTCAAGCCACTGGCTGTGTATTCCACCGGATAAAGGCGACACACAAGGGGCCGAACTTCCCAGGGAAGCCGGCAACCCACGGGTCCTAGGAAGACACAGTCGCCCGAGGTGGAACGCCGCAACACACGACGAGAACCATCAGGCCGGAACACGCACCTTGCCCATTCCGGGTCGTCATCCTGGTCCAGATATTGTGGATCCACGGGCTTGCGAAACTCGAAGAAGTCAAAGTGACCAACGAACGTCCCGATCCGTTGAACATCGCCCGGAGTGACGTAAATCTCACAAATTTGGCAGCATGTTTTGCCCCGCTGCGCGCACCGCGAACACAAAGATGCTTCATCTCCCATGATCCACCCCTTTCTTACTTGTCTAAGGACTGTTCCAAGGGATCGGGATACCGGAAAATGGCACCTTCGTAGTTGCGGAGAATGAGCTCATCACCCTCGCGACCAACAACATAATTCGGCTGGAGCGGAATCTTGCCGCCCCCACCTGGGGCATCAATGACAAATGTGGGCACGGCATAACCCGAGGTATGCCCCCGCAAGCCTTCAATGATCTCCAGACCCTTAGCGACGGGTGTCCGGAAATGGGCGGAACCGCTGATCGGGTCGCACTGGTACAAATAATACGGCTTGACCCGCATCTTGAGCAACTCATGCACCAACCGTTTCATGGTCTCAACGTTGTCGTTGATCCCTTTGAGCAGGACGGTCTGGGAGCCGAGCGGAATCCCCGCGTCGGCCAA
>Ga0116168_1002220_pt1 | contig 12698 bp, 15 predicted proteins | sample AD_UKC129_MetaG_FD_89795 | JGI IMG/M metagenome (GOLD analysis project Ga0116168, IMG submission 89795) | Active sludge microbial communities of municipal wastewater-treating anaerobic digesters from Canada - AD_UKC129_MetaG | ecosystem: Engineered > Bioreactor > Anaerobic > Digestate | place...
CCACACTTTATACATAATCTGTCGTCTATTAGGGTGAATCCATCCTTTATTGACTTTTTGCGCATTGTGGTCTTTGGTATGGCGTCTGTTGGGCAATGTATCCCACATTTTTCGCATAATATGCATTTATCGAAATCGACTTCGATGGAACCCTTCTTGAGGGTTATTGCATCCTTTGGACAGACCTCTGCACAGGTTCCGCAGGATATACAATCCTCAGAGACCGTACCATCCCATTTGACTTCTTGGAAGCTGCGTGCCTCGTAAATGTCACAGGATTCTACACATTTTCCACAAGATACGCAGTATCCTTTTAGTCTTCCATCAGGTCCGAGTCTGAGTGTGCCTACTGGGCAAACATCTAGGCATGGTTTTTCTTCGCATTCTTCACATAATGAGGGATCATAGCGTATTTTACCATCTACCATTTTAAGGGCGCCGGTTTCACATACACTTGTACATAAGCCACAGTTCAAACAGGAAACTATGACCCCTTCTAGTTCTTTTTCGGGTTTTCTTATCTGGACGGTGAAATCATCAGTATAGATTGCATTGTTTGGGCATTCTTCCATGCATTTGAGGCATAATGTACACTTTTCAGGGTCTATGGTTGTGTCTTTTATAGCCCCAACCGGGCAAACATCCTCGCATACCCTGCATTCGCTGCAAAAGCCTTCTTCCAAATCTACGATTATGGCTCCTGTGGGACAATAATATTGGCATCTTCTACATTTGGTGCATTTTTCAGGGTCTGTTATCACATTTGTCCTTTTAACCTCCTTTTTTAAGGGCTTTCGCCTTTTGGGTATTTTAACAGCAAAATCTAGGGCTTCGAGGAATTTTAATTGGCGTTCTTCTATGAGGTCGAATGCGTCTATGCGCGCGTTAACAGGACAAGCTTCCTCGCATAATCCGCATCTGGCGCATATCCCCTTCACGATATTGTCTTCTATTTTTATACTGTTAACCGGGCATGTGTATTCGCAGATGCCGCAGAGGTTACATTTTGCCCTGTCGATGACGAATCCACCATACTTGTTTTGTTGTATTGCCTTATTTGGGCATGCATCAGCGCATGCGCCACAGGTGATGCAACTGAATGCTTTCCCATCGATTAATCTTATAGCATCTGTTGGACACGCCTTTATGCATTCACCTATACCTTCACATTTTGCTGTTGTGATGAACATAATCCTTACTCTCCCATTTTAGCCTCTTATGATCCTCCCTAGTATTATACCAACGAATGCTGCTATGAAACCGCTTGCTAATGGCAGATCATGGTAGTATGGGAATGGGCCTAGTTGCCATGCCATTAAAATTGCGGCTATAAGGATTACAATATAGGATGATATGGGAAATTTTACTTCTTCATCTTCTTTTATCCTTGTTCCGAGGATGAAACCTATTAGGAATCCGAAGAGGCTTGGACCAACATATAACATTTGCTTCCCCCAGATTATTCTCCTTTAAATTCTAGGAAGGTTATGACAACGGCGCTCAAACCCACCAGCACTTTCAATCCAATTAATATGTTCAGGTATGGTATTATACCCGCATGTACTGCGTCCGGGTAATTGAAAACACTACCTATGCTCGCTGGCAGGAGATTATACAAGTCCACTCCTATATTGTAGAGGAAGTAACCAGAGAGTAGGAGGCCGGCCAATCCAAGGAGTATGTAGCCTATAGCCCCTATGCTCTCTAATGTTGCCATGAACCTGTGCGTGAATTTGAATGGTGTATTCTCGAATCCGTAGACTATTGCACAGAATATGAATCCTGCTGCTATGATCGCGCCACCCTGGAATCCGCCACCGGGGGTTATATGGCCTCCTAGTATTGTTGAGATTCCAAGGCATATTATTATTATTGATGCCGGGAATGCGAATATTTTGAGTATGGTGCTCATCCCTATTTCCCTCCAAGTTCTACTTTCCCTCTTCCAAAGATGAGTAATGTTACAATAACCGCTGTGACTAATATTAGAGCCTCTCCGAGGGTGTCATATCCTCTCCAGTCGAATACGACAATTGTAACCATGTTGGGGGCTATCCTCGTACCCACATAATTGTATATGTAACTTATACCAGGATTAAGAACCTTGTATAGGCCTATTATGGTATCAAAAAATGTGATTCCAAAAATGGCTAATGAAAATGTTGCTATAAGACCCCTGATCCCTTCAAACATTTATATTCCCCCAGTAGAGTAATGTTATTAAAACTCCGAAGGTTAAGATGACATAAAATATCATCTTATAAAAGGAGTCGGTTTGCTCCCTGCGTAGAATAACTGTGATGGGTGTCATTGAAGATAACATGACCCCAACCAATAAGAGGAAAAGTACCATTATGTAAATATTTAGTTTCCTTATCATTAGTATCGCTAGGAATATTGTGGATACGAGGGTGAGTTCAGCTGTTAAAACAGCAGAGGCGGATATATTCGTCACCCGCGCCTCCATCCTAGTCTTCTCTTCTATCTCCCTTATCTTCTCGATTATAGTATCATATAATGTCATGGTCTCCCCCCTCATTATAGCATTAGCAGTCCATGGGTTATGCTCCCAAATTGTGAGGTTGCAAGTTGTGGCAGTATACCGAGTATTGTGCAGATCACCAACAAGATTATCATAGAAAATATCGTGGAGGAGGGTATCCTCTCAGCTTTAACTTCAAGGCCCCTTGGCTCCGGTTTTAGATAGATTGAATAATATGCCTTCATAAAAGTCATGAACGTGACTATACTTAACAATATCATTATAATGGCAAGTTCGGGGAAACCAGCGCTTATAGCAGATTCTATAAGCATCAATTTGCTCTGGAAGACATTAAATGGTGGTATGCCAGCCATTATAAAACCTGCCAGGATCATGAGCCCGGCCACGCCAGGTTTATACTTTAAAAGACCTCCCAGTTTATCTATTTCACTTGTCCCTGTCTGGTAGAGTATTGTCCCAAAGCCCAAAAAGAGACAAGCGGTCGCCAGCGCCTCGTTCACAGCCTGGAAAAGTCCCGCTGTTATGCTCATAGTAGTCCCTAATCCCAATCCTATTCCTATATAGCCTAATTCTCCAACTGCAAGGAAACCTATCAAACGTTTGAAGTCTGTCTGCATGATAGCCATGCTAATACCAAGGGCCATGGCTGCAATGGAAAATATGATAATAGCCCACCTCACAACCGGGATATAATAGAATAATCTGAGTATGATAACGCCCAGGGCTACAAGGGTGAACACTGAGAATGCTTGGATGAGGGAAGCCGCATGAGGAAGGGCCTTACTGTACAATCCAGATTTTATAGTGTGGAATGGTGGCAAACCTGACCCATAAAGCCATCCGAAGATTATTAGACCCGCGGCTGTTAAGAATATTGGATTGCCCGGGTCTATGAGCCCCTTTTTCATGGTGAATATCATGTCTGATATGTTAACACTCCCCACAGCACCTAATAATAGGGCCACGCCCAATAGTAGCATTGGCGCCGCGACGCCTCCAAGGAAAAGGTACCTGAGGGCCATTTTATAACTTCCTTTAATATTGGAGGAGAGTATGATGCCGGCTTGTGAAATAGCAGCTATCTCAAAGAAGACATACAAGTTGAATATGTCATCTGCTAATACTATGGCTGTGACAGCCGCGGTGGCCATGAACATTAGGAAAGAGTAAACCCCGGATGGTTTTTTAACCTCGTTTAGTGATGTGAAAATCGCGAGAAACGCTACAATCCCCAGTATAAGAATGAATATTCTCTGGGCGCTGTTGAAGATGTATGTTATTGCGGGGTGGAATTTGGCTAAATACGATCCTGTGATATATGCTGGCAGATACTTTGCGATGGTGGGATTCTCTGCGATTGGTGGGTATCCTCCGAAATAGTAGACTCCATAACTTGCAATTAAGGGGATTATTGGTAGTATTATCGCGACGGTCAGTGCTAATATTTTGATTGTTCTATCCTTTTTATGGAGTAGGTTCAAGAGTAGACCGCATAGGATTGGTAGTATCACCATCAGGGCAATAAGGGATTTCATATGTTCCTCTCCTATCATATTTTTTAGTCTTCAAGTATCTTTGATGAAAGGCTACCATGTCTATGGTATAGTATGATTATTATGGCTAGCATGACTGCGAGGGTGCTTGCACCGATAACTATACTTGTAAGTACGAGGGCGAATGGTAGGGGATATGATGCGTTCTGTGCGAACCATGAACTTGACATTCCTGGCACGTAAATATATACTATGCCACCAGGCTTGTAGCCTAGCGTCACCAGGAAAAGGTTAACACCGTCACTTATAAATGAGAGTGCTATCACCTTTTTTACGAGGTTGTCGATGAAGAAGACGCCTATGATCCCGATTAGGATTAGGCTCGCTGCCGTGAAGAATGATGCTAATTGTACTGGGATCATTCTTCCATCCTCCTAGTCTTATAGACCGCGAGTGCGAAGAATACTGGTATTATCGCGGATCCCACGATTGCCTGTGTAAGGGCAACATCTGGGGCTAGCAGGAACTGGTAAAGGAATGCCATGGATGCTCCTGGGATACCTGTTAATATGGCCGCCTTTAGAAGGTCCCTTTGGATTAGTGCCAGTATGGCTCCTAACAATATTATGATCATTATCAGATATTCAATCATGGTCCTCCTCCCCATAATAGTATGCGTTTGCGATTGCATGGGCTGCGAATGGTGCTAGTATAAAGTATGTGGCTGCGAGAAGCGGCTCATATAATGTTAAAAGGGCGATGATACATGCGAGATCTGCTACGCCGAGGATGTGTATCCTCGCATATAGGACTCTGGGGACATCATCCTTAAACCTTAGAATCCCCATTGCACTCATCAGTAATAGTATTGATGAGATTAGTAGAATGGCTGATCTTATTATTATGATAGGATCCAATTTTGTTCACCCCTTCAGGACCTTTGCAAATGCTATTGTGCCTACTGGTCCGAGTAGTACGAGGGCATAGGCGATGTCTCGGCAGAATCCTATACCATGGATTTTGTTTATGAGGATGAGTATTGTTGCCACTGCGATACTTAATGCTGAGACTCCTACAAGGCCCATTGCTATTGTTTTCCTTGTGGCGATTCTGACTGCTGCGATGATGAATATTGCGAGGGATGCGAGGAATATATACTCTGATATTAACAGTAGATCCAAATCTAGTCCCCCTATTCGAGCATCTTTTTGATGTAGGGTTCGAATGGTATTATTTCCTCTTTTTCTTTGGGTATTATCGTGGCGACTTTTAATAGTCTTTTTTCTGGGTTGAGGTCTATTGAGAGGGTTCCGGGTGTCAGGGTTATGCTGTTCGCGAGTATGGTTTGTGATATTGGACGTTCTAGTATCGTTTCGATTTCAACCACCACTGGTCTTATGTCCCCTGTTAAGACCATTTTAGCCACGTTTAGGGCTGATTTAAGGATATTGTATATTAATATGATAAAGTAGGCGATTCCATAACCGATTCTTGCTATGGACATTGTCTTTACTCCCATCAATCTGATAATTAACATGATTATTTATAATAATATAAATTTTTCTATATATCATCTAACAAAAGAATTTTTAAGGGATGAACTTTCACCTCCAGATCCTATGGACCCCAGTATATATAATCTGAAAAATTTTATGCATTGTATCATCCACATAATTGATATCCCACCCCACATCCTCCATTGGAAAGTTTATAGACTTTTTCCACAATCCCTATACAATGTTTAACTTTCGGCGAGAAGTCCCCCTCTAAGGGGAATGAAAGCCAAAAAGTTTATATACTTGTTCTTCTGCCATATTTTTTGTGCTTACCTCCAAGCAAAGGGTTGAGATGCAGTGTCCTAATCCATAACCCTGTAAAATTGTAGGGTTGGGACAACCCGAATTCACACCTGTGGAGACCAAGCGTCGTTGAAGCAGGAACCCCCTCCCATTAAGAGGGGGTAGTTCACAAAATCACAGATAACATGAAAAATACCCACCCACTATTCCATGGGAGACTAATCATAATAAAAATCCTCTCTATGATTTTCATCCGAATTATTAAGTGGATTATCCCCCACAACCCTAATATTACCCAATACTCTAAGTGCAAGGGCCACCAGTAGCATCATTTCAGGATCAACTGTGAACGAAGTGCTAATGAGAAAGTAGCAACCCACAAAATCCCCTGGGCAACCATGGCCTTATTGAATCCAAATCTTCAACTTGGAGAAAACAGCACCCCATAGGTGTCCTCCATATATTATGAGCTTGAGATGCCAGCAGATTCCATCAAGTGCTTTGCTCCATCTTCTAAGTATCCTCCTATTCTTTGCCCTCCAATCAAATCAAGTGTATAATGTTATATGAGGCGCATATGATCCATATTATTATCAGGAAACCTCCAAGGCCCTTTTTAAATGTTCTGGTTGAAAATGGTCTCAGAAATTTAACCCCACTAGGCGTGTATAAATCCAAGATCACATGACTTATAAAACCCATCAAAAATGGCCCCATAATATTATAGAGGTTCAAACCAAGGAATGGTGTGAACAGGACGCCTAAGACGCCCAGAAACGTGAATGGGATTAAAATTTTCCTATCAACGAATATTAACCCTGAGAAGACCAATATCAGGGCGAGGGATTCCCTTTCATCAACACCAAAAGCCCTGAAAAAGAAATAAGAACTTATAACAAGGAGTGTCAGGAGAATTGACAGGATAAAAATGCCAAGTATTGAATGGCTAAAACCCCTATGACTCGAGAGATAAAATATCATCGCCAAAACCATCAAAAGAATCCCAATAAGATATGGCAAGCCAAGCAAATAAAAGATTATCAATGTTAAAAGTCCAATAAGGAATATGAGAGAAACCCTCCTACCCTTAATCGGATGGTCAAAATCTGGAATTGAAGAGCCTAAAACGCTAAGTGCAAGGGCAAATATGTTCTGGAAAAAGAATGGTAAACTAAAAACTAGGGCAAATATCACATGCTTTTTATAGGAGGACATGCCAACCACTAGATCACATTAAAATATTTGAGGAAAGCTTTCATTTGAAGAAGCGACCTTTCAAGGCTTCCAGGGGCTAATGAGCCATTCTCAGATACGACCTCACAAGTAACCGCGCCCACACCACCAAGATTGCATTCATCCTCAAGAGCGCCTTTATAATGTGAAGCTGCAGTCTCATAGGCTATAACATCTGATGAACCCATTCTACTTATATACTTTGCCATCAGGTAACTTCTCCTACAAGGTTTCTTGGAACAGAAGATACTCTCCCTCCCAGGGTTGCTCCTCGGCGCGGTTGAATGGAAATCCCCAAGAGCATCCACACCTAAATCAACCGCAACCTTAAATATTGTATTCGTCACAGAACCTGGAGCATGGGAAGAACGGTTAAGATCAACACCCTTAAACCAGCGGGTATTATTCATAGTCGACCATGGCGCTGCAAAGGGTATGATATAAACTGTCCCCATAATATCCAGGGGAGCAAGAAACTTAATAAGTTCAAGACTCGCAAGCTGCGGCGGAATCTCATTACCATGAACACCCGCAGTTATCATAACACGGGGCCTCCCCTCCCCCAAGGCCACTATAGGGGTTCCCCTCCTAGAATACTCAGATAATACCCTAAAGGATGGATTAACCTTAAAATAATCACCTATTAGGATATTTTTTTCCAAGTGGCCGCCGGAGCCCCTATAGATAATCTTAATATCTAGGGGATCTAACACCATTCACATCCCCCACAAATTAAATTGTTAGCCCATAAATATAATAGCATGGATGACAGACTCAACCTTCAAGAATATTATTCTAGGTGATCTAATGGATAAAGTTGTCCTTGCATTTAGTGGAGGCCTCGACACATCAGTATGTATCAAGTTACTCGAAGAAAAATATAACATGGAAGTTATCACAGCATGCGTGGATGTTGGACAACCACGTGAAGAAATCAGAAGACCGGCCCAGGTCGCGAAAAAACTTGGCAACTATAAACATTACACGATAGATGCCAGGGAAGAATTTGCAAAGGATTACATCCTCAAGGCCATAAAGGCCAACGCATCATATGAAGGCTACCCATTAAGCACGGCCCTTGCAAGGCCACTCATAGCCGCTAAGATAGTTGAGGTTGCCAAGGAGGAGGGAGCATCCGCGATAGCCCATGGTTGCACTGGTAAGGGGAATGACCAGTTCAGATTCGAAGCCATTATAAGGTCGATGAGCAACTGTGATGTTATAGCACCCATAAGGGATCTTAACCTTACAAGGTCTGAGGAAATAGAGTATGCAAAATCTTGTGGAATACCATTACCACCAAAGAAACAGTATAGTATAGATGAAAATCTATGGGGGAGAGCCATCGAAGGCGACATCCTAGAAGATCCTATGGTAGAACCCCCAGAGGATGCCTTCAGTTGGACAAGACCGCCAGATGAAACCCCAGAGGATCCCAAGACGATCCAGATAGGATTTAAGGAAGGAGTCCCCCACGAGATTAACGGGGAGGAAATAGAACCTGTCGAACTTATAAGAGAAGCTAATATTATCGCAGGAAGATATGGGATCGGCAGGGTGGATATAATAGAGGATCGTATTATTGGGATGAAAAGCCGTGAAGTTTATGAGACACCAGCCGCCCTACTCTTAATAGAGGCTCACAAGGCCCTCGAACAGTTAACATTAACTAGGAATGAGCTTAGATTCGCTGATATGATAAGTGGCATTTATTCAGAGCTTATATATAATGGTTTGTGGCATGAACCCTTGAGGGAGGATCTTGACAAGGCTATTGACCATATGCAACGTCGCGTTACCGGCACAGTTAATGTGAAATTACATAAGGGTAATATGAGGATCGTTGGGAGGGAATCACCTTACAGCTTGTATAGTGAAAAGATTGTCTCATTCGAAGATAAAAGTTTTGATCAGCGGGAAATGAAGGGTATGGTTAAAAATTATGGGTTACAGGCTAGGTTATACCAGAAGTTGTTGAGGGAATAGACATGGCCCTTGGGATGAAGTCGATCATCTCAGAGGCTGTGAAACCATAACCATACTCTTCTTCGGCCAGTTCCCCTGCCCTACCATTTATGAAGGCCGCCAGTGCAGCTGCATCCATTGTTGATAATCCTTGGGCCCATAATGATGCTGTGATACCCGCAAGACAATCGCCGGTTCCTCCTACTGTCATCCCAGGGGTTCCTGTGGTGTTTAATCGCACTTTTTCGCCTTGGAATATCATGTCAACTGGTCCCTTTAATAATACAAGACCCTTTATATTGTTCGCTATTGAATGATAGGCTGTAACCTTCTCTTTAAAGTCTTTGATGATGATTGGAGACTTTAGTGAGAAGAATTTTTTGAATTCTCCCTCATGTGGTGTTAAGATAATATTATGGTAATCTTTGATGGTGTCCTTTTTTATTAGTTTTAATCCGTCAGCGTCTATGACAATGGGTTTTCCCATTTTCATGATTTCTTGGACCAGTAGGTCGAACGCGTCCCCTGTCTCGGGTTCTAGACCCCCACCACAGCCTATTAGGATGCAATCAACCCTTTCTACCATTTTAAGCATCCCTTTTAGCATTTTGGTGTTGATGTGATCTCCTGGGAATCCCTTGACGATGAGGTCTAGTGAATATGATTTGATGGGTATCATGGCAGATTCGGGGCATGCTATTGTCACAAGATCTGCACCAGATTTGAGGGCGGCTAAACCTGCAAGTGCAGGGGCCCCTGAATATTGAGCACTCCCACCTATTATTAGTATTCTACCATTTTCTCCTTTATGGGTTGAGCTTTTCCTCTTGGGTAATCTTAGAAGGTCTCCTGGTCCTGTGAATATTTCGCACATGGGTGGTATCCCTATATCAGATACTATTATCTCCCCTGTAAGTGTGGGATCCGCCATCTTTAGGCCATCTTTCATCCTATGGAATGTCACTGTATAATCTGCTTCAACTGCAACATCCGCTACTTCACCTGTTTCGGGTTCAACGCCACTTGGTATGTCTACCGCTACTTTAAGTGCCTTGGATTTGTTTATGAGTTTTATGGCTGATCTTATAGGTTCTCTTAGCCTCCCCTTTATGCCTGTACCTAGGATGGCGTCAACTATCACACTCGTATTTGGTGGTTTGAGTTGGGATGAGTCCCTGATTATCCTGAGTTCTAATGGGGCTGGGGAGAATTTCATCTTCTCTAGGACTTCCCAGTTTTTTTTAGCCTCTTCTGATCTTACCCTTGAGGGGTGGGCTAATAATATAACCTCTACTTTGAAGCCCATGTTTAGGAGGTGTCGTGCAGCCACGAAACCGTCACCCCCATTACCCCCAGTACCTGCGAAGATTGTTACGCTCCCACTGTCTATTAGCTTGTTTATCTCCTGGGCAACTGCCTTCCCAGCATTCTCCATTAGTGAAAGTCTGGGAATCCCAAGATATTCTGCATTTAAATCCGTGACCATCATGTCAATGGGTTTCATATTTATCAACACCCAAAAGGGATATATTCATTAATGGTGATATTAGTTTCAAGGAAGATTAAGTTTTTCATTTGAGGTTTTGTCCCATGCCCCCACAAAAACCTAGGATTTCACGATGGGAATCTGCTGTCGAATACATACAGACCATGCCACCATCCATATTTTATTATGCAATGTTAGCACTCATCATATTACTCATATATGGTGTTATCGGTTCTATTTTGATCATGGGTCTCAACTTTTATGATGCCATCTATTTTACCATAGTCACCCTCGCAACTGTAGGCTATGGAGACATTGTACCCCATACCATCTCCCAGAAGATTTTCAGCGTGACCCTTGCAATAGGTGGTGTGGGCCTTATAGCATATGTTTTTACTATTGGTGTGACGGTGGTTGCCATGACATTAGAAGAAACAGTTTCAGGTGCGAAGATCCGCAGGATGATGAAGGCTATGGAAAACCATTTTATATTATGTGGTTTTGGAAGGGTTGGATCAGCCACATTTAAAGAATTGAGAAAAAGGAAGCATAAGGTTATCATAATCGAAAAGGATAGGACGCTTGTTGAAAAGGAATTATGGGAGGATCCTAACATCCTCGCAATTCCTGGGGATGCTACAGATGAGGAATTATTAAAGGACGCTGGGATTAAGAGGGCGAGGGGTATCATCATAACAACTGGTGATGATGTGGATAATCTCTTTATCACGCTCACTTCCCGGGAACTCAACCCTGATGTATGGATAGTTACAAGGGCGAGTAAAAGGGAGAACATAAAAAGATTATACAGGGCTGGGGCTAATCGTGTCATCTCACCAGAGATAAGTGGGGGGGAAGACATTTACTTCGCGGCCATGGAACCTACAATGGTGAAGATAACAGTAAAACATGAAGTCAAGGACATAGAAAGGGAAACAGAGATCATAATAAGGAATGGTTGCACAATCGAGGACATAGAATATCATCTCCCAGAATTTAAAAGGCCCCTCATACGGAAAGTTGAGGTTTCGGAAAGAAAGCAACTAGAAAAGTTCTTAAAGAGTCTCGAGGAGGATGCTCATCGCAGAAGCTCCCTTGAAAGGATCTATGAGTCAGTAAGTGGCATACACTCCCATTGGATCTCAGGACCAGATAAAAAAACCCTAGATAGGGTGGTTAAGGAATTGGAAGAGGAAGGATTGCTCCTAGGAGTGAACCTTTCAGAGGAGGAAATAAAAAAAGTAGCCCGTAAACATGGCCGCCTTGTGGAGGTTATAATAAAACCGGAGATGACAATAGTAGAAAATCATGGCGTTGAAGATATAGAAAAAGAAGCAGAGATCATAATAAGGAATGGTTGCACACTCGAGGACATAGAATATTATCTACCAGGCTTCAGGGAACCATTAAAACGGGAAATACACGTAGATAACATAGAAGACATGAAAAGGTTTGTCGAGGCTTTGAATAAGAATCCTTCAAGGTATGAGGCCCTTGACAGGCTATACACGCTTTCTGGTGGGGGTGTGCACAGCCACCGTGTCTCAGGGCCTGACACAAAAAGCCTTGAGAGGGTTGAAGATGAGCTTAAAAGGTGCGGATTCCTTTTGGGTGTCAATCTTAGCCAGAAGGAGATAAAGGATCTGATCCAAAGATCTGGTAGGGTTGTTCAGATCCTCGTAAAACATGACGTTGGAGTCATTGATGATAAGAGGATAATAGTGGAAAATGGTGGTAGGCTACTTGACTCATCTCATTATCTGCCTGGTGTAAGGCAAATTGTAACAAGGAAATTGAACATTAGAAGTTTTGAGGATCTTAAAGATTGTGAAAAGGAGCTTGAAAATCCAGATGCTAGAAGATCCCTCACAGCACTCTATAAAATATCCCGTAACATACACTCACATACCGTGGCAGCCCCTGACGTGAAGATCATCAAGAAAATAGAAACAGAACTAGAAAGGGAGGGTTTGCTTTTAGGTGTGAATCTTTCAGAGGATGAGGTATGGGATATTATAGAAAAAGAAATGGTTGAAAAATTTTGTATAGACTAGAATAGTTCATGGAGTTTTATCTGGTAAGCTCCGAGTTTTCCACCATAGTTTCCTGCGCTGATCTTCTTGACACCTGGTACTTTACATGCTGCCTCTATACCCCTCCTGGTAGCCTCCTTTACGGCCTCTTCGTTAACGCCGTCGATGACTATCTCATAGACTCCG
>Ga0116168_1002223_pt1 | contig 12663 bp, 9 predicted proteins | sample AD_UKC129_MetaG_FD_89795 | JGI IMG/M metagenome (GOLD analysis project Ga0116168, IMG submission 89795) | Active sludge microbial communities of municipal wastewater-treating anaerobic digesters from Canada - AD_UKC129_MetaG | ecosystem: Engineered > Bioreactor > Anaerobic > Digestate | place...
AGGAGTTTTTGCCCGTTATCCGTTACCCAGTCGATAGAGTTTGCCAAGCCGGTAAACTCTAACCTTCAAATAGTCGGCTCCGCAGCGAGGAAATACCTCGCCGCCTTCGTGCTACCTTCAAAAGGAACTTGTGTCAGATGAATCAAAAGCGTTACCATATCGTTGATTTCGCCCAACTGCCCGGTGTTCCGTGTCCGTGCGGGACGGCATATCGCGCCCTGGCAGATGTTGACGCATTTCCGGGCACCATCCACCGCACCGAAATCTCAGGGGCTGCCCGCGCCCATTACCATAAACGGCTAACCGAGACGTATTACATTCTCGAGGCAAGGCCCGGTTCCTATTTGGAATTGGATGGTGATACGATTCCCGTACATCCAGGCGTGTGTGTTGTTATTCCGCCGGGGGTGGTGCACCGCATCGTCGGGGACGTCGTCATTCTGAACATTGTGATTCCAAAATTTGATCCCGCGGACGAATACCTTGCAGAACTTCCTTCGGAAGATTGCCGCCGTTGTGGCGATCATGATGGGCCAACCCGGTGATGGCAGTCTGGTCGAACCGCACTTGCACTGGAGATAATAACACTCGCACAATGATCGGGGATTTCGGCCTGTCCCCGGTTAGGTCGCTACCGTTCCTCGGAGCACGTTTCGTAACTCAGCCATCGTCGATCTTTGCCCAAAAAGGGGGCTAAGCATGATCCGCCATCTTGATATGCAAAAAGACCATGGGAACCAACGGACCAGAGGTTTCATTTTCTCGTTTGCATTTGTCGGGATAGTGTGGTTCCTTCAAGCCGCTTCAGTGATTGCTGCTGATTGGCCACAATTGGGCGGTTCTCCAAGCCGTAACGCCGTTGCCATCACGGCTGCTTTGCCCGTGGAATGGAACCTCGGAGCAATTGATCGGGCGACCTGGGAATGGAAAGGTGGCCCTCAAGCTCAAAACATCCTTTGGGTCGCACCGTTGGGAACACAGTCCTATGGCTCGCCAGTCGTGGCGGGCAAGTACGTATTGTGCGGCACCAACAACGGTCGTGGATACCTCGAGCGGTTTCCTAAGGAATGCGACCTGGGCTGTTTGTTGTGCTTTTCCAGAACAGATGGTCGCTTTGTTTGGCAGTATGGAGCCGAAGTGTTGCCAGATTCCAATCAAAATTGGCCCGAACAGGGTCTTTGCTCGACGCCTTTAGTGGAGGGCAATCGGGTGTGGGTCGTGTCCAATCGGGGTTGTGTGGTGTGTCTTGACCTCGAAGGGTTCCATGACGGGGAGAACGATGGCCCCTTTGCGCAGGAATCCAGTACCGGTCCGAACGACGCCGACGTCGTGTGGGAATTCGACATGATTAACCGCCTCGGCGTGTCGCCACGCTACATGACGTCCTCATCTGTCACAGCGGCGGGTGATCTCCTCTTTGTGACAACCTCCCACGGTACTAACGAAAAAGGACAGGTCGTTCACCCGGAAGCCCCCAGTTTTCTTGCTCTTGACAAACATACAGGCGAACTTGTGTGGGCCGATCATTCGCCTGGTGATCGGATCATGGAAGGCCAGTGGTCAAGCCCCGCCTTTGCGGTGATTGGGGACGTCCCCCAGGTCATTTTTGGGGGTGGCGATGGCTGGGTGTATTCCTTTCTTGCAGAGCGCACAGCGACCGGCCAACCTGTGCTCCTTTGGAAATTCGACGCCAACCCGAAAAAGACCAAATACGAAGAGGCCGGCATGGGTGACCGAAATTATTTGGTGGCAGCACCCGTCGTCGCGGAGGGCCGAGTCTATGTCGTGACGGGACGCGATCCACAATGGGGTGAAGGACCTGGCGATCTGTGGTGCATTGATCCAACAAAACGGGGCGACGTGAGTGCCGAGTTAGTTGTGGATGCCTCGGGCAGGATTGTTCCGCCCCGCAGGACTTTTGCCGTCGATGAGACTGCTGGCGAGCAAGTAATCCCCAATCCCAATTCTGCCGTGATCTGGCACTATCGCGGTCAGGACCTCAACAACAACGGCAAGATTGACTTCGAGGAGGAGTTCCATCGCACCATTGGAATGCCCGCGGTCGCCAATGGACTCCTGGTTGTTGGCGACCATTCGGGCGTGGTTCACTGCCTGGATGCCGCAACAGGCAAGGCCTTTTGGACATACGATATGATGGCAAGCATTTGGGGATCGCCCCTCATCGCCGACGGCAAAGTGTATATTGGCGACGAGGATGGCGATGTCGCGGTTTTCGCCCTCTCACGAGAACGTCAACTGTTGGCAGAAAACACCGTAGGGAGTTCGGTCTATACGGTGCCGGCAGCCACCGATGGGGTGTTATACATCGTCAGTCAGCGCCACCTGATGGCGATAAGCCAGAAAAAGCCAGTTCCGTCGTCGGAAGGTCCTTAACTTTACGGATCAGTCATCTTTAATCTTAAGGATCAGTTAGGGGAACGATGGCCACCGCTGCATGACGATGACCGATTTGGCAATTGCTTTACATCCGGAGGGTCGGAGGGAAACGTACGAACGGAACAAAAAATATGGTAAAATGGGGATTTTCGCACTGCCCACGCAGTTGGTACGTCATGACCAGGTCGGTGCTTCGTCTGTGTCTCGTGCTTGGGCTGGCAATGATCTCGTTGGCTATTGCCAGCGTCACTTGTGCCGCGGATTGGTATGTCGCTCCAGATGGGAGGCCAAACAATCAAGGGACACTGAATTCCCCATGGGACTTTGGCTCAGCTTTGGACGGCACACACAAGATTGCCCCTGGAGATACCGTCTGGATCAAGGCTGGTACCTACCGCCACCCAGATCGCTCGCTGAATAGTCCGGGGTTTGTGGTTCGACTTCAGGGTACCGAAGAGAAGCCCATTCACGTGCGCGCAATGCCGGGCCATCGCGTCACGGTTGACGGGGGCTTGAGTGTGGTGGCTCCCAGTGATTACCTGTGGATTTGGGATGTAGAAATTCTTGTCTCAGAAAACTTCACAATGTCCCGAGAAATCAACGAACCGGGATCGCATCCCCAAAGCTACGGAAGACCTTGGGGTGGGTTAAACATTCATGCGGGGAAGGGGTGTAAATACATCAATCTGGTTATTCACGACAACGCCCAAGGCGTTAGTTTCTGGCGCGGGGCAACGGATAGCGAACTCTATGGATGCATCATCTACGACAACGGGTGGAAGGCCCCCGACCGTGGCCACGGACACGCTATTTACACTCAGAATGAGCTGGGAGTAAAAACAATTGCCGACTGCATCATGACAGGCGGCTACGGCTACACCATGCACGCCTACGGTTCAGAAAATGCGTATGTCGATCATTATCTTGTAGTGGGTAATATCGCGTACGATGGCGGAACATTTCTCATCGGCGGTGGTCGCCCCAGCAAAGGAATCCGCGTCCACGATAACATCCTCTACAACGTTAGCCTGCAACTCGGTTATTCGGCACCGTACAACGAGGATTGTGAGGTCCTCAATAACCTTATCATTTACGGTGGGCTTGCTATCAATCGTTTTCGATCGGTGCGCGAGGAAGGTAACGTCATTGTTCCTCGCGGGACCAAATCGGCTCCGCCCACTCCCCAAGTGTTTGTCCGCCCAAACCTGTACGATCCCAACCGTGGCCACGTTGTTGTTATCAATTGGTCGAAAAGCACAGAAGTGGAAATTCCGCTAGGTAAGCTGGCAAAGCGCGGCTACCGCTATGGCTTGTACGATCCCCGACATCTTTTTGACCCACCAGCTCTTGAAGGCCGCATCGACGGGGACACAATTCGCGTGCCCCTTTCGGGTGACTTCGCGGTGTGGGTGTTGAAGGTAGAGGAAACCAAATAACCGCGCTGCAACAGTTGCTGGAACAATCGCCGAATCACTGAAGTTCGGCCAGTCGCATCAGTTCATCCGGTTTGAGGATTTGCAATTGGGCACGCGATAAGTGTCTTATCAGACCGCGCGTTTCCAAGCGACGGAGCGTCCGCGAAAGGGTTTCACTTGTCAAGTCTAACTGCGCCGCAAGATGCCGCTTGAGACCTGGGAGCTTGACGGTGTTCTGCTTTCCATCCAATTGGCGGATCAAAAACCGGGCCACACGACCGGTGGCGTCACGAAGCGTCAAGTCTTCCACTAAATCGACCAATCGACGTACCCAGACGCACAGTCCGACCAACATCTGCCGACAAAGGTCGTGATCTTCCATGATGAGCCGTTGTAACGCGTCCATGGGCAGAAATGCGCACGTAGTGGCACTGACAGCCTCCGCCGAGGCCGGACAGTTGAATTGTCCTAGGGCAGCGACCTCGGCAAAGGTTTCCCCTGGACCAACCAAATGGAGGATCTTCTCCTGACCTTGCGATCCCCGTTTGAAGACCCGCACGAGCCCGTTGCCCACAATATACATCCCTGGACATGGTTGACCTTCGAGGAAAATGGTTTGCCCTTTTCGAAAGCGTACCAGACGGGCCACAGCAAACAGCCGGCGAAAGCCTGTCTCGTCAACCTCGCTAAAGAGCGGGCAACTTTGCAGGATATCTAACACCGTCAGTTCCATACCGTTCCTCGTGGGCAATTTTTGGGAAAACTTGATCTACGTCAAAAACCTTTCGCGCCCCAGACGGTATTATAGTGTTGACCGATCGATGACGTGACTGATTCGGAGTGGCTTACCCGAACGTGTGAAGTCGCAAGACGAGACTGAGTTAAGACTCTTACCGTTATCAAGTCACGATTCTGTATCAGGACGAACACGGTCACTAGTGGTCGGAGCATCGATGTTACGAAGCCCGAGAGGCAGTTTTTGGAAAGCCCTTTGAAAAGGAGAGAATGCAATGTTTTGTAACCAGTGCGAACAGACAGCCAATTGCACAGGTTGTGTCATTAGCCCAGGTGTCTGTGGCAAAAACGAGGACGTACAGTCGCTTCAAGAGACCCTGCTGTATGGGTTGAAAGGCATGGCGGCTTACGCCCATCATGCGCGGCGATTAGGAATGGTCGATGAAGCTGTGGACAGCTTCATGGAGGAGGCCCTGTTTGCCACCATGACAAACGTTAATTTTGACCTGGACAGCCTGTTTGAGCTTGTGCTGGAGTGTGGCCGCCATAATTTGCGAGTCATGGAAATGCTCGATGAGGGTCACGTCAAGCGGTATGGGCAACCGTCGCCTAGCCTGGTCAAAGAAGGGACCCAGGCAGGGCCGGGGATCCTCATTACGGGCCACGACCTGCGTGATCTGGAGGAACTGCTTGCCCAATGCGAGGGTACGCCGGTGAAGGTCTATACTCACGGGGAAATGCTCCCTGCCCATATGTACCCCAAGTTGCGCGAGCACCCTAACTTGGCAGGTCATTACGGCGGGGCCTGGCAGAAACAGCGTCGCGAATTTGACGAGTTTTCTGGTCCCATTGTGGCGACAACTAACTGCATCCTGATTCCCAAGGAGAGTTACAAAGATCGGGTTTTCACTACGCGGGTCACAGCCGTTCCAGGGGGAGTCCGGCTTAAGGATGGCGATTTTTCGCCCGTGATCAAGAAGGCTCTCGAGTGCCCGCCCCTTCCGGACAACATTGTCCGCACAAGCACGGTCGGCTTCCATCACAACGTCATCCTCGGATTAGCTGATACGATCGTGCAGGCCGTGAAAAATGGTGAAATCAGCCGCTTCTTCGTCATTGGCGGGTGCGATGGTGCTGAAGTGGGGCGAAACTACTTTAGCGACTTTGCAAGGCTAACACCGCCAAACTCGTTCATTCTGACGTTGGGTTGCGGAAAGTATCGGATTCGGGAATATGACTACGGCACGTTGCTCGGGTTGCCCCGTCTGCTGGATATGGGACAATGCAACAACGCCTATGGAGCCATTAAGGTCGCACTGGGGCTTGCGGAGGCCTTCGGTTGTTCCGTGAACGACCTACCGCTGACTTTGGTCGTCTCGTGGTTTGAGCAAAAGGCTGTGGCCGTCCTTTTGACCCTGCTGTACCTGGGCGTTAAGGGAATTACCATCGGCCCGAAGCCGCCGGCCTTTATCACACCGAAGGTGTTCAAGATTCTGCAAGAGAAGTACGATCTTCGGCTCATTGGAAGCAGTGCGGAAGAGGACCTCAAGCGAGTCTTGGCAGCATAAAGATTGGCTGGCGTCATTGGCCTACAGCACACCGCTGTGCCAAGGAACTCAGCAAGCTGGTACAACATCGGCCTTCGCCTAAATAGGCAGTTGAGTGACAAGTCTCATTGAGTTAGAATCTGCTGTGATTGCCGGGGCCACTTGCGATACAACTTCTCGGTGAGTGGCCCTTGGCGTGTTTTCGAAGGTCTCTTAATCGAGGGAAAAGACGGTGAATCAAGCGATGCAAGCCGCGATCGCCTCCAGTCGTCAGTTCATCCGGGCACTTCTTCGGTTGGCATGGTTTCCGCCAGGTTTGCGATTGCTCATGTTCGCAGTCTTCGGTGTTTGCGTGGGTCTCGGGGCCTTGGCGGTTCACACATCTCGGGCACCATCCTATTTAAGCGATGAACCCGAGGTGTGCGTAAACTGTCACGTCATGCGTCCTGAATACGTCAGTTGGCGTCACAGCAGCCATGCGGAGGTGGCCCATTGTAACGATTGCCACGTTCCTCACGATTCGTTTGTAAATCATTGGCTATTCAAAGCACGGGACGGCCTGTGGCACGCAACGGTTTTTACCATGCGGTGGGAACCCCAGGTCATCCATCTGTCTGAGCGAGCAGTGCCTGTGGTGGAATCAAATTGCCGGCGTTGTCATGAGCGGCTTGTCGCCTGCACATCACTTCGTGAACACACCGCAGGCGATCTTCGCTGTTGGGACTGCCATGGGGATGTGCCCCATGGGGAAACACGCGGACTGGCAAGTTCCCCGGGGTACCTCGATCCCAGCTTGCCTCCGGTGGGTCCACGATCGAAAGGCGTCACAATCGGCGGGCGACCTCCGCGATAGGCTTTTTGCAAGAAAGAGCGTAAACTTGCCTCAATTGACGAAGAATCCGTGATTTATTAACTGCGAGAAGACACATTTCGCTGCGAGGGATGTAAAACCATGAGCGAAGCAAAGGGTCGTCAAGAAAACAGCTTGATGTGGATTGGTTGGGCGGTGTTCTTTGTCCTGCTTATTATCACCTTTGCCTTGGGACTACTTGTCTCATCCATTGTGACACGGCGCAAAGAAGCCATCCCTTTGCCCCTACCGCGTCCCATCGCGCGTTGGGAGTCGGACAGTCGCAAATGGGCCGATGCTTTTCCGCGAGAATACGATCGCTATCGGATGATGATGGAATCTTCTACGAAAACGAAATACGGGGGTGCCTTCCCCCGCGATTACTTGGAGGAGACTCCAGCCAATGTGATCCTCTTCGCCGGTTACGCCTTTGCCAAAGACTATCTTCAAGCCCGCGGACATGTCTACGCTATCCACGACGTGACTCACACAAAGCGAGTCAATGAAAAGACGCCGGCAACATGTTGGACCTGCAAAAGCACGGACGTCCCCCGGATTTTGGCGGAGATGTCTCCAGCGGAATTTTACAAGCAGCCGTTCTCGGCTTTCAAAGATCAAATCACTCATCCCATTGGCTGCCTCGATTGTCATGACCCAACCACCATGCGGTTGACCATTACGCGACCCGCGCTTCGCGAGGCGCTACAAAGACAAGGACGTGATCTGGAAAATATCCCCCATCAGGAAATGCGAACGCTGGTGTGTGCCCAGTGCCATGTGGAGTACTACTTCAAAGGCGAGGGTAAATACTTAACATTTCCGTGGGATAAAGGCTTCCGCATCGAAGAGATCGAATCTTATTACGATGAGGCCGAGTTCAGCGACTGGACGCATGCGATTAGCCAGGCGCCGATGGTCAAGTTACAACATCCCGATTACGAAGTGTATCTCACCGGGATTCATGCCTACCGAAACATAGCCTGTGCCGACTGCCACATGCCTTATCGCAGCGAAGGCGGCGTGAAATTCACCGACCATTATATCCAGAGTCCCCTGCTCAACATCGCCAATTCCTGCGCCGTGTGCCACCGTTGGAGTGAAGAAGAGATTCGTCAGCGGGTGGAAAGCATTCAAGACAAGACGAAAGAGGTACGTCAGCGGGTCGAGGAGACCCTTTGCAAGGCCCATTTCGAGGTCGCCGCCGCCCGGCAGGCTGGGGCCACAGACGACGAGCTGCAAAACCCGCGGCAATTGATCCGCAAGGCCCAACTTCGATGGGATTTTGTGGCAGCAAACAACGGAATGGGTTTCCATTCACCGGGTGAATGTCTGCGAATCCTGGCCGCCGCCTTGGACCTGGCAAGCCAGGCAAGAACGGAATTGGCTCGGATCCTTGCCACGCATGGCGTGATTAAACCCATCATCTATCCCGACATCTCCACCAAGACCGCCGCCCAACAGGTGGAGCAAAGCTTCGTCAACGGCAACCCACCCAACCTATTGCCGAAATGATCGCACGCGCGACTTGGCTAGGCGAAACATTAACCTCCTGGCTTGGTCGCAGGCTGCGAGGTGTTTGATGCACGACAGGTTACGAATTACGCCGTTTTCGCCACTTTTCCGCTCTTTTTTGACGAAACGACCGGGCCGTGGATCGTCTCGGCCGACCGGCAACGGCCAGAGGATCGGCTTTTTCCGCAGCAGAAAAGACGGGAGGAGGAAGCTGTTTGGCTAACTCCATGGCCTGGGTGTCGCTCAGGTCTGTGCGCGGGGTACCGTATCCCCGAAACACCGGCAACCCTTTGAGTCGCGCATAGATTTCACGTCGGGTCCGCCCCTCGGGCATGTCCGGCCAGGGTCCTTCTTGATCATGGAAGTTGAAGAACTTGTCCATCAGTGGGCGAACATACCGCCAATAGGCGGCATTGTCTGTCTGTAGCACAAACAAACCATCTGGGAATAAGGAGCGAAAGACAAGGGCGAGAAATTCTGGCGAGAGGAGTCGTTTGTGTTGCTTTCTTGGATCCTTGTAGGGCTGGGGATGGTAAACGTGAATTTCCTGCACGCTATGTGGCGCAATGTAACGATCGAGAAACTCATGGCCACCGCACACAGCAAAACGAACGTTCCATAATCCTCGCTGATTTGCGCGACGTGTAGCATATCGAATTACCACCGGCAAAATATCAATACCAACGTGGTCAAACTCCGGCCGGCGGATCGCACTGGCCAAGGTAAACCGGCCGTTGCCGCATCCAATATCGAGGATCAGAGGTGCGGTACGCCCAAACACTTGTGCCCAATCGATGGGTCCCTCTGGGGGCAGTTTCTTGAGGGCGGTTCTTGCCCACTGGTCCTCGGGCAAAATCCTGCCAGGGATCGGTATCCCAAACTCGTATTCCACGTCACCTTCGCGACGGTCATTGGCACTTTTCATAAGGGGTCACTCCATCCCATTGGCGATGCGCCAATGATGTCCTACAATTGCTGCCATTGTCCCAGGCCGAATCACGCGCCGGGAAAATCAATACTTCATCGCAAAGACCAGGCAAAACACAACCTCCGGAGGCTTTTTCCAAACGTTGACTACCGAACTCGAGTACGGCATCACGTGCCGAGCCAAAATGATCATCAAGCTTTGTCAAATCATATGGACGTTCGCGCAAATTGGCCTCGTCAGCTTCGGTGGTCCGGCTGCTTCCATTGCGATAATGCAGCGGACCATCGTCGATCGCCGTAAATGGGTGACGCAATCGGAATTTCTTGACTTTGTGGCCGTCAGCCACATGATTCCGGGTCCCATTGCGGTTCAGCTTTCTCTCCATCTTGGCTACCGGCGTGGCGGACTGCTAGGAGCACTGGCCGCAGTGTTTGGCTTTGTTGTGCCGGCTGCATTCATCACCTGGGCGGTTGCCGTTTTCTATCAGCGTAGCCATGCCCTGCCTGCACTGGAGGCTTGTCTGGCGGGCGTTCGGCCTGCCGTTCTCGCTGTGATCCTAATTTCGCTTTGGGACATCGCGGGAAGGCTCACTTGGAACAAGTGGCGATTTGTACTGCTTGCGGCCGTCGTTGGCTTAAATCTCGTGGGAATTGATGCCATTGTTATCATGGCACTCACCCTTGCGTACAGTGCGTTCTACTTAAGTGTGACGGGTCGTAAATCACGTGGCCAGGGCAAGGCCGTGGAAACGAATTCGGAAAAAGGCCAGCCTCCCGCCCAAGGCCCCAACCTGTTTGGCATATTTCTTCCGACCGCAGCAGCATTTTCCAAAGCAGGCCTTGTTGGGAAGTCGCTGTATCTATTCGGAATGTTCTTCAAAATCGGGCTCCTCTTGTATGGGGGAGGCAACGTGGTGGCCGCTTATATCCAGTCAGATTTTGTGGATCGTGGTCTTCTGACCCAGGCCCAATTTCTTGACGCCCTTGCCATCGGGCAGAGTACTCCGGGCCCCGTTCTGACTGTGGCAACATTCATTGGTTACGTGTTGGCAGGCCATTTAGGGGCCATTGCCGCTACACTTGGCATCATTACACCATGCGTCATTCTTGCAAGCCTCGTTCATCCCTGGGTGGTTATGGCCCGAAGTTCAGAGAAAATTGCCACTTTCTTAAATGTCATCAATCTCGTAGTAATTGGTCTGATTCTTTCGGTTTGCCTGAATTTGGGGATTTGGGTTTTTCAAGATTTCAAGGCAATCGGGTTTGCGGTCGTCGCTGGCGTGTTGCTTTGGTTCAAAGTCCCACCGGTCCTGGTCGTTATCGCGGCAGCAGTCGCGGGATGGTTGTTTTGATGCGAAGATTTCACTCGGTTGCAGTTGGCGCCATTGATGCATAGAATTAAACCAGGTTGGTCATAATGAAGTGGGCTAGGGTGCTGCTTCCGTTTTGTGGGGCTTTGCCTTACTGAATACGAAGAAAAAGGACACCGTCAAGCGATTACGGTTTTACCAATCGTGTCGCTTTGCTTTGGTAGTTGTTTTGTAGGAACGATTCCGACCGAATTCATTCACTTCCCGTCTTACCTGCTGAATCGGCCGAATTATTGAAAAAGGCGCTGTGACCTGCGGCCTCGTCTCCAAGATCTGGGAGACGCTCAAAACCTTGACCGACTCATAGGAGTTTTCTGATTTTTGTGGAACGACATCGGGTACGGTCGAAAGCGAGAGCCGTTATTCCGGATCTTCATTCCAGAGACCAAGAGATACACCGGATTGGGGGATACATCCCGGGATTGAGAAGGATTACTTTTGATGGGAAATTTGACAACGGAATATTCTCATCGCGGCTTTTTTGCCCGCTATAACCTTATCATCTTGTGTGCCGTTACATTCGCGATCCCGTTTATGTGGATCGGGGCGGAGCGGGCGCTACTTAGCAACAAGAACGACGTCAAGTCATGGCTCCCCGATACTTATGAGGAGACCGCCACTTTTGAGTGGTATCGTAATCACTTCGAGAGTGATATGTTTATCCTGGCAAGCTGGGAGGGCTGCACGCTGGATAGCCCCAAGTTAGACCTGCTTGCCCGGCGACTAGCTTTGGACATCCAGCGGTCCTCAGATGATCCCTACCGTTTTTTCAAGAGTGTGATCACTGGGCCCCAGCTCATCAATCAGTTAGTCGAGGATCAGGGTCTCACTCGGGAGCAGGCGATTAATCGTCTTCGAGGGTTTCTTGTCGGGCAAGATGGGAAACAAACCTGTCTGGTCCTGGTGATTGATCCGGAGGCCGAGGCACGCTGGGAGAAGCACTTCGGTAAAAACCCACGGAAAAAGTTCCTTCACGCTGTTCTTGATAGCGTCTATGCTGCCGCCAAAGAAATTTGTGATATTGATCCAGATGAGCTTCACCTGGGCGGGCCCCCTGTGGATAACGTTGCGATCGACGTCGAGGGCCAAAGGTCTCTTGTCCGCCTAGCGATTGTGTGCGGCGCTGTAGGCGGCCTTATGGCCTGGTGGTGCCTGAGGAGTGTGGTTTTGACCCTCCTTGTCTTTTCCACTGGGGTTTACAGTGCCGGTCTTAGTATGATCCTCGTGTGGCTGACGGGGACCGAGATGAATGCCATTCTCTTGACCATGCCAGCCTTGGTCTATGTGGCAGCGGTCTCCGGTGCCATTCACATGGCCAACTACTATCGAGACACGCTGCGAACACACGAGCAGTGGGGATTACCGGACCCGGCTGTGGGCGCGCCAGAAAAGGCACTAAAAAGTGCTTTTTTGCCGATATTTTTGGCGACTTTCACCACGGCATTCGGATTGGCTTCATTGTCTATCAGCGAGCTAGTCCCGATTCAGACATTCGGGATTTTTTCTGCCGCCGGCATTATTGTGAGCTTTTTGTTCCTGTGCCTCTACGTCCCGGCCATGCTCCAAGAATGGCCGGTACGCAATATTACCAAACCGAGGCGGACAGCATTTTTTGATCCGGGACGATGGTCGGGATGGGAACATGTCGGCGAGATCATATTGCGGCGGGGTTCCTGGGTTGTTGCCGGGTGTATCCTGCTTATGGTCCTCGGTGCCATTGGCGCTAGCCAAATCACAACCTCGGTCAAATTAATGCGTCTTTTCTCTCCAAAGGCCAGGATCATCCAGGATTACGCCTGGTTAGAGGAAAAGTTAGGACCCCTTGTCCCAATGGAAGTGGTCATCAAAGTTGATCGGGACCGTGCGAAGCTCGATTTGCTTGACCAAATAAAACTCATCAGTGAGGTTCA
>Ga0116168_1002225_pt1 | contig 12656 bp, 18 predicted proteins | sample AD_UKC129_MetaG_FD_89795 | JGI IMG/M metagenome (GOLD analysis project Ga0116168, IMG submission 89795) | Active sludge microbial communities of municipal wastewater-treating anaerobic digesters from Canada - AD_UKC129_MetaG | ecosystem: Engineered > Bioreactor > Anaerobic > Digestate | place...
AAGACACCAGGATGTAGGCCCAAGCCGCCCGTCCGGGGCACGAAGAGCCGGGCTGCCTGTCTTACGCCACGGCCAAACCCGCCCACCGGCTGGCCTCGCAACACCATCAGATGACCGTAGTGGACGTGATCGGCAGGCACGTTCCGGAGCATGTTTCTTTTGTAGTCCGGGCATGCCAAATTGATAGCTCGGGAGATGCACGCCAGCATGGTCGCGAGTGGTGCTACCACAGGGTAAGTTTTGTATTCCCGTGGGGGTTCCCGCAGGTGTCCTGAACCCCATAGAACCCCCGTTCTCGATAGAGGAAATCCATGCGTTCCAGAGATCCACACGCCCCAGAGATGCTTTGATATACCGCCCCACGATTTGAACGACGGGTTATACTTGCCAGGCTAGAGCAGCCCCGCACTCATTCCATTTTTCCAGCAGCCCGGCTAGCTCGATACTGGCCAAGCTGCTTTATTTAAGGAATGCATTTCGGGCATACCACATAAAAGCTTTCGGGCAGCATACGCCAGCCCCTAGCGGTAAGCTCTTCACATGCTGCGGTTCGGGAATAATCCTCTGCCGATAGCTTCACACGAAGCACTTTATGTTGTCTACCGTCTGCCTCGCAATACATCGACCAGTCTTTATGCTCGTGTCGGCAGAGGTCAACAATGGATAAGCACGTTCGGCCTACTGGCTTTAGCAAGGCATTATCACATCTACCCGCACATTCTGGGCAAATCGAATTCCCCTCATATATGATCTGCCAGCCCTTAGCTTCCGCACGTTCTAATTCTTCACGAGCAAAGATAAGCCTATCCTGCCCCATCTCATCGGCTACGATATTGGCTACTCTAGCCGTTAGTTTATCGCCACAGCCACGACACTCCAAATAGCCGTCTACGGCTAACGCTGTTGCGGCATCCTTTTCTTTATCTGCCATTGCTCAATCCTTTTGTCTATGCTCTGCAGAGCCACAAACACTAATAACCGCGAGGCTGCATTCTAGCGGCTCTGCGTGTCCGATCATAGCACCTTTACGCTGGCAGGCTGGCTTTGTGCCTCTGTGGCCGGTGCCTGTGCTCCGGGTGGTGTCAGGTCGGGATTATTCAGGACCAGGGTGCGGATAATGCCGTCACTCCGGCCCGAGCCACCGTGCGTGATATTCCAGGTTAGCAAGTTTATCGTGGATCCTCGTTTTAGATCCCAGATCCTTTCCCTTGCGAGACAGCGGTCCAGTACTCTGGACCGCTTATACTGTATGTACTCATACAGTATTGTCAAAACTACGCACGCTCTCCGACCCTGAATTTCAGCCCTTTTTCGCGTATTTTCAAGCGAAGGCGGTCCCGCTAATTCTCAGAGACCTTCGTCTGACGGGATTTGGGCCTTTTTCCGGGCCGGAAAAAGCAGCTTCGTTAAAAACTGAGCTGTGAGCCTGCTCTTCCACCTGCCGATCATCACCCACCTGGAGTAGCCGCCTGCCCACCAGCGTCGCTCAGACGCGATCTGTGCGTTTTCTGGGGCCATTCCCGAAAGTTCGGCCCCTGCCTTTTCCGCCCGTCTGATCCGCCCGACCCGCTTTTTCTGAGCTAATCGTGTCCCCGTCAAGCGGGGCTGTGGTCTTTTTTCGACCGCCGCCCCACGACAGGGGCATTTTGCGTTCAGGGACGCAATTCGTGGCCGGTCGAGCGTGCATTTCCCTGCGAAAAGGACGTGTGCAATGGTCATGCTCAATCCCCGGCACGAACTCGCCCGCTCCATTCGGCAGGATTTCATGCAGCTTTTTCCCGAGCTGCTTCGGCTGCTCCGATGGATTTTCCGGCATGAGAACCCCGATCACCGCAGCGAATCCGTCAGCGAGGCCATCGCTTTCAGCTTCTACATCTACAAGACGGCCCGCGAGAACGGCAAGCAGGTGCATGTGTGCCCGCTCGCCCGGTGCGCCAGCCTGCACGTGTTGTCCGGTGAGCGATTGGCAGGCACGAACCGTAAGGATGTGGCCAGTCGGCATGGCCGTCGTGCCAAGGCAGGGAAGATGATGACTCCGTTCAGCATGCTGCCGCCTGAATCCACGGAGCATCTGCTGCCCGACCGGAAGTCACACTGGCCGGTTCCCGATCAGGCTGCGTTCAGGATCGACTGGAGCGAGTTCACCAGCCGGTGTTCACGGCGGGATCGGTTTATCATGGACATGCTCGTCGCTGGATATCGCAGGAATGAGGTGGCCAGGCGATTAAGGATTACGCCGCCCGCAATCACCCAGAGGATGCAGGCCGTCCGCAACAGGTGGCAGGCGTTCCAGGCATCGTAAACGAGCACCGCGAATGGTCCCCCTCTGAAGTCTAACCCCATCGGCTGATCGTCAGCCGTCTCAGACCTGTGTTTTTCTAAAGAAAGGATGATTCCATGCCATTAAAAGCCAATGTCAGCCTCTCGAAGAAATTGGGCCTGCCCGACTACGGCTCCATCGGTGCCCACTGCGGCTTGGAGCTGGAGCTGGATTCCACCCTGATCGAGGACGCCGAGGCGTTCCACGAGAAGATTCGCAAGTTGTACACGCTCTGCCATCAGAGCATCGTCGATCAGCTTGAGCGGTATGGCGGCAACGGGAACGGTACCGCGAACAGCAACGGCCGTGCCAATGGCAACCACAATGGCCGGTCCAACGGCACGAGCCAGCACGCCGAACCCGCCGGCAACCATCCGAACCCACCTGCTGCCGTTAATCGCACCGGCAACGGTAATGGCCGTAACGGCAATGGCGACGACACCCCGGCCAGCAATAAGCAGGTGAAGTACCTGCTCGATCTGGCCCGTCAGCAGCACAACATGAACATGACCCAGACCGGCGAATACTGCCAACAACTCACGGGCGTGGGCGACGTGTACCGCCTGACCAAAACGCAGGCCAGCCTGGTCATCGACCATCTCTCCGGCGGCAAGAGCAACGGCCACGGGAACGGCAGAACCCGCGTCAGTGGAAGGAGGTAGTTTTCGCATGATTCGATCCGAAAGGGAGCACTGGTCCTATACCCAAATCAACCAGTTCCTGAAGATCTGCCCGCTCCAATTTGCCTTCCAACGGCTGTTCAGGATGCAGCCGGAATTCATCACCGAGAACATGCCTTTCGGTTCGGCCATTCATCGCACGGCGGAGTATCTCTGGGCCAGGCGAGTCGAAGGCAAGGACGTGACCGGCGACGAGTTGGCCGCCCTGTTTGCCGACGTGTGGAAACGCGAGGTCGCGGATACGCCGAACCTGCGGTTCCAGAAAGGCGATTTTGACTCGCTGCTGTCGCAAGGGCAGGCACTCATTCGCGTCTACCGGGAGAACCTGCCCGACGAACTGGATATCGTCGGCTATAACGTCCCGTTCCAAGTGCCGCTCATCGACAGGAACGGTGAACTGCTCGAAAGGCCACTGGTCGGCGAAATGGACCTGCTGGTTCGGCACGGCAGCCGCGTGTGTGCGGTTGATCTGAAAACGGCCAGCCAGCGGTACAGCGAATCGAAGCTGGCATCGGACCTGCAACCCACGGTTTACCTCTACGCCCTGCGGGTTATGGGCCACGAAAACTCATTCTTCCGCTGGGATGTGCTGGTGAAAACGAAAACGCCCGCTTTCGAGCAATACCCGGTCGAACGGAGTGAGCAAGACTTCCACCGACTCGTTGAGTTGGTCAAGTACGCCGAGATCATGATCAACAACGGCCTGTTCATCCCGAACGATGGCAGTAATTATTGTGCAGGCTGCGGCTTTCAGACCGCATGCCGCAACTGGCACCTCTCCGACTCCCCTGAACCCTCACCCACCTGCCAACTGGCTCATGTCTGATTTCTATCTGTAAGCCCACGTTGGGCTGATTCCGTTCTGTAATTCCAGTTAACCCCGCACGCCCTCTGATTGAGGGAAGGAAGATTCCACATGTGCATCGTTCGCGAGAAATGTCTTTCCATCGATGATCTGGCCTTCCTTACCGGCTCCAACGTCATGGCCTGCGAGCCTGACGAAGAGGCCATTCAGCGGAGCTTCGCCATCCACGAGCGGGCCGAGTCCATCGAGTTCGGCCCGGTTCCGCTCAGCCAGATCGTCCGCCCCTTCCGTCGCTCGTCCACTCAATATCCCTGATGGAGATTACCCGATGTGGCGTGTTCTGCCATTTATCCTGCTTGGCCTCACGGCCCTTGCAATAGTCAATAGTTGCCGTGAAACGCCAAATGAGAAAGCCGTTGATAATGCTGAAAAAAGAGCCGAGCAGACCAACCAGCAAGCCAGCCAGCAGATTCAGCAGGCCAATCAGCAGGTCCAAGAGGCCAACCAGCGAGTTGAACTGGCTCACCAAGAGGTCAAGCACGTCCAGCGACTGCGGGATATCGAGAAGATGAAGCTCGATGCCCAGGCCGCGGAAATGCAGACCACCTGGTCTTTCTGGCGTTTGTGGATGCTCGCCCTGGCGGTGCTGTTGGTGATCGTAATGATCTGGCTGGCCCGAGAAATCCGTTTCCGCCGCGTGCTGGCACACGTCTTATTCTGCATCCGCCGCCAAGAGCAGGAAGGGGGCGACGCTTGATGGCAAAGATCATCGCCTTGGTGGCTGTCCTGTTCATTTTCATGCTGATGGTCGGCACCTGCGAATCCGGCGGCACTGGGAATACCCCTTCGCCGTCAGGTATCAGCTCGCGGCAGGTCGAGATCATGAATGCACAGATCGACACCTTGCACGAAGAGATCGCTGCCTGCAGGTCGCCCGGTGATTGGTCCCTACTGGGACTGGTGATCAGTGTTGCCGTGCCGCTGGTGCTGGCCGTGGTCCTGCTGTTTCGGGCAGAAAAGACGGCCCTGCACAATGACGAGATCATACGGCATGTGGCCCGCACCGGGCTGATGCCGGAGCTGATCGACGCTGAAAGGTTGCTGGACGGCAACAGCCAGAAGGTTTTGCCGCCACCACCCGTGCCCCTGCTGACCAAACAGAAGCGAGAATCGGTCGAGGAATCCAAGAAACCAGCCGGGGATACTGCTGATGATCCCGGCGATCATGAAGAGAGGTAATGCTTATGCTCTGTGCCGCCTGCGGTAAACGGATAACACGAGGCAGCAAGGTCCTGATCCTGTCGCTTGGCCGGAAGCAACGGCTCGGGGTAGTTCCCAAGGGTGAAGAGGTGGTCTGCTGCAGCAAAGCCTGCGGAAGCCAGGTCTTAACCGGCGACGTCTTCTCGACGGATGTCCGTCACGTGCCGGAAGGCAAGCTCTGGCCGAAGTTTCCCAAACCCACCCGCTGATCACTTCCTGCGTTTGAGTTCCCGTTCCATGCCCTTGATCGCATCCACCGTGCTGATCCCCAGGGCATGGCAGAACTTCGACAGCGTGAGTACCGTCACGTTGTACTCGCCGCGTTCGACCCCGCCGACATACGTGCGATGCACTCCCACTTCAAAGGCACATTCTTCCTGCGACCAGCCGCGTTTTTCTCGGACGGTCCGCAGGTAACGGCCCAGAGCCAGCGTAACCGGGTCTTTCGCTGCCATGTCCGGCAGTCTGGGGCTTGGCAGCGTAAAGCTCGACAGAGTATAATTAGCACATTGGACCTTTCTCTGGAGGAGGCTGCTATGTCCATTGTCGCCCGCTGCCCGGAGTGCGGCACTCAGTATCAACTTCACCAGAAGCATCTCGGCCACAAGGTGAAATGCCGGAATGGCCACGTCTTCACCCTCACGGCGGAGAATGCTCAGCCGCTTCGGGAGCCCGAGCCCGCCATCATACTTCAGGCAGTAGAGCCATCTGTCGAGCCTCCCGGTCAGCCGCAGCCGAATGGGCGGAAGACAACCCTCACCCGAAACAAGCTTGTACTGGCGATCTGCCTCGGAGCTGCATTCTTGGTGGCTTTCATGGCCTTTCGGAGCTTCGGATCCCAGGGCTCCGCGACTGCCGCCTTCTGGAATGACCTGTGGAAACACTCTTCCGAAGAGTCCAAGGCCCAGGATCTACCGCAGCTGATCGCCGAGTTAAGCCGGGAACTCGAGAAGGATCGAGCGAAAGTTCGCAAGGCGGAGTCGGACGGTGTGGACCCACTGGCATTGCATCTTGGCACGCAGTACTTGCGGGCCGGGGACGCGATTCTGGAGTGGTTTCACCACGTGAACTGGATGCAGGAGAACTGGATTCGTGTGGAGGCGGGGAAGTTGACGGGGGGTGATGCGATCCCCAAGTTCGGGAGGTTGACGAGTGCGGTGACCGCGAGATTGGGGGACGTTAACACGGCAGCGCCTGCCGTATACAACGACCTTCGGCGAAAGTATCCATCCCAGTCATTTTTGTCCCCCTCGGCAATTGACCCAGCACCGTTCCAGGCGGCCTATCAGGCAGCCCAACAAGACGAGCAGACCCTTCGGGAAGCAGTCAAGACAGGATTCGCTATAGGCCTTGCTGTAGGAGCGAACATGGCAGGCAGCGAATAGAGCCTGCAGGATGACGCATAATCCCCGTTCGTAACCCAGTCTTTCATGTTTGTATTGACAGGCCGCTCTTCGGGCGGCCTTTTTCATGCGCAAAACAGAAGGAGATACCCTATCCATGAAACCATCTGAAGTTTCCAAACGACTCGCATGTCTCGTTCCCGCACGGCTGCCGGTGCTGCTGGTGGGGCCGCCGGGTGTGGGCAAATCGGAAGTCGTAGCCCAGGCTTGTGCGGCGGCCAACGTGCAGTGCGAGGTCTTCCATCCGGCGGTATCCGATCCCACTGATTACAAGGGCTTGCCCGCGCTCGTGGACGGCAAGGCCGAATTCTTGCCGTATGGCGATCTCCGGTCGCTGCTGAAGGCCCAGACCCCTACCGTGGCATTCCTCGACGATCTGGGCCAGGCCCCCGCTGCCGTGCAAGCCGCCGCCATGCAGTTGATTCTCGGCCGGCGCGTGAACGGTTTCAGGCTACCGGATACCGTGACCTTCATCGCAGCCAGCAATCGTCGGGAGGATAAAGCCGGTGTCACCGGGATCCTCGAACCCGTCAAGAGCAGGTTTGCGACCATCCTGGAGGTCACCGCGGATCTGGATGACTGGTGCACGTGGGCGTTCTCCGCCAATCTGCCGGTCGAAGTGATTGCCTTCCTGCGCTTCCGGCCGGCCCTGTTGCACGACTTCAAGGCCACCGCCGATCTGGTCAACTCCCCCTGTCCGCGGACCTGGGCCCATGCCGGCCGGCTGGTCAACCTGGGCTTGACCGATCTGGATACTCTGGCCGGGGCGGTGGGCCAGGGCGCCGCCACCGAGCTGGTGGCCTTCCTGCGGGTCTACCGCTCGCTGCCCTCCATCGACGGCATTCTGCTCAATCCCGATACTGCGAAAGTCCCAACTGACCCATCCGCCCTGTATGCCGTCGCGGTGGCCTTGGCCGCCCGGGCCTCGGACCAGACCGCCGAACGCATCATCAAGTACGCGACCCGCCTGCCCGCGGAGTTCCAGGTGCTCTGCATCCGCGACGCGCATCGGCGCTGCCCGGAATTCGCCGACTGCCGGGCCTTCGTGGAGTGGGTGGCCAAGCACAACGACGTCCTGATGTAAATCTTTCGATCAACAGGAGCTATCCATGAACAACGCTTCCCTGACCGAGAAGGCCATGCTCGCCCGCTTGAGCATCACCCAGTGGTCCGCCCGCAAGACGGACAAGCGGGTCACCGCCCACGTGCATGCCGAATACCAGGCTTCCGAGGACTCCGGCCGCTACAACAAGGCCCTGGTCTCCGCCGAGGCCCTTCAAAAGGTGCAGCAGATCGCCGGGGCGGCCCGGGAAGAGCACTATAAGCTGACGCTTCCCTGGCGGGATGACGGGGCCCGGATCCTGCCGGCCAAAGCCTACCTGGACTACTCCAAGCTCATGCGCCGGCTGCGGAGTGACTTCGAGAACGCCGCCGGCGAGTTCTGCGATCTGTACCCCTCGTACATCCAGAATGCCCGCAGCCGACTGAATGGGATGTTCAACCCCTCCGATTACCCCGACATCGAGAAGATCCGGGGCAAGTTCAGCTGGTCGGTATCCATCGATCCCCTGCCGGTGGGCGGGGACTTCCGGGTGGAGCTCTCCGATGCCGAAGCGCAGCGCATCCGGCAGGATATCGACGGCCGGACCAAGCAGGCCCTGCAGGCGGGGCTGCAGGATGCCTGGAAACGGCTGCACGAGGCTCTGGCTCGGGTGGTGGAACGCTTGAGCGATCCGGAGGCCGTGTTCCGGGATTCGCTGATCGGCAATCTCCGCGAGCTCTGCGACGTCCTGCCGCTGCTGAACTTCGCGGACAACCCGGACTTGGAACGCGCTCGTAAAGCGGTGGAGAGCAAGCTGGCCGGTCTGGATCCGGAGAGCCTGCGCGGCAACCTCAAGTTCCGCGCCAAGGCCGCCACCGATGCCCAACAGATCATGCAGGACATGTCCGCATTCATGGGCATGGCGGCCTGAGACTGTTCCTCGATAACCCCAAGCAGAGTGGAGGTGAACCCTGATCCCCATCCGTCGACCGGTGCTACGGGAGAGCTTCGGCACCGTCTTTGACCGCGGCAAACGCCGCCCGGTGATCGTCAGTATCGAACCGCCGAATCTGCTGGGCTTCCGGCTCAAAGGCACCCGGCGGATTTATTATCTGAGCACCGAGGCCTGCTTCACCACCGCACTCAAAGCGGCCCTCAAGGCCCAAGCCGCCGAGAAGAAGGCCCGAAGGAAGAAGCGGCGGTGATTCTGTAATTCCAAACCCGAACCTACACACGCTGACACCCCCCACACCAATTCGATGGAGCGAAGCCGATTCAACCCTGTCGGTTGGCTGTGGGGGTTGTCGTTTCAACACCGAAAGGAGGTGTGCCTTGCTGGAAGTACGCAAAGCGATCGAATCCGCAGAGGATCCGATCGATCTGGTCAACCAAATGATCACGCTGCTGGCACTGCAGGGTGCTGCTAATGCAGGAAAGAACGTCTGCCTGCATGGCTGCCCCGGCGACAACGAGGGGCCATGCGTCTATCTGGATGAGTTCGCGCTGGATCTCGATACCTGTCTCATCCGCCTGACCGACGGCACGCAGTTGTCCTGCAAATTGGTCTCGTGCAGCGCGGAATCGCCGTTCCAGACTGTGGCAGAGCGGGATCTGGCTGTGCTGCGTCGGAAGTGCGAGCACGGCTGTTATGACGTGTCCTGCGGTATCTGCGATAAAGGAGGTGACGCTTGACCGTAGCCGAAAGACTCACTCGGGCTCGGGCCGCCCTGGTGTTCGATGCCCCTTTCTTCGGCGCCCTGGCCCTGCGCCTACAGTTTATCCCCGATCCTTCCCGGCAGACCGCAACCGTGGACGGGAAGACCCTGCGCTACAACCCCTTGTTTATTGACTCGCTTTCGGACCCTCAACTGCGCGGATTACTGGCTCATGAAGTGCTGCACTGTGCCGCCGGTCACTGCTGGCGTCGCGACGGTCGGGATTTCTCACGCTGGAATCTGGCCTGCGATAAGGCCATCAACCATCACGTGATCGCCGCGGGATTCACGCTGCCGGAAGGGGCGATTCCCGGCGAGGATGGATCGGCCGAGGAATTCTACGGGCGGATGGCTCCGGGCCCGCAGGAAGATCATCCCCGGCATGGCTCGGCTGAAGGTGACCAGCAGGACGAACAAGATCAGCAGGATCAGAGTCAGCCGAGTGAGGATCAGGACGATCAGCAGGACGACGAGGATTCCCCGCAGGATGAAAGCTCGGATCAGGATTCTGAACAAGACTCTGAGGACGACGACGGTTCTGATCAGGATCCCAGCCAGGATGGTGACTCTGAGCCCGGTGACGATTCCGATCAGGATTCGGATCAAGACGACGGGCAGGGAGACGGCTCTGCACAGGACGATAACTCCGGGCAGAGTAATGATCCGGATCAAGACTCCGGCCAAGGCAACGGGCAGAGCAACCAACCGCAAGAGGATCCCGGCGGATGCGGTGGCGTGATGGATGCGCCCGAGGATGACCCAGGCGACACCGAGGAAGAATGGAAAGTCGCTACTGTTCAGGCAGCTATGGCCGCCAAAGCCTATGGGGACCTGCCCGGGATTGCCGCTCGCCTGCTGGAAGCCTATACCCGTCCACCAGTGGATTGGCGAACGGTACTGGCGGATTTTATCACCCGGACCGCCCGCAACGACTACGACAGCTCACATCCCAATCGCCGGCACCTGCAGCGTGGAATCCTGCTGCCCGGCTTGCGCTCTAACGAATTGCCGGAAGTGATCATCGCGGTGGACACCTCGGGCAGCATTGGTCCGGACACACTGGCCATGTTCGCCGGAGCCGTATCTGACGTGTTGGCGGCCTACCCCACCACCGTGCATGTGTTGAGCGTGGATGCGGAGGTCCATTCCGCTGTCGAGTACCGCACCGAAGATCTGCCCATCGTGCTGGATAATCTCTCGGGCGGTGGTGGCACGGATTTCCGGCCAGCCTTCACCTGGGCGGATCAGCAGGGCATCACCCCCGCCTGCCTGATTTATCTCACCGACCTGTACGGCAGCTTTCCCGATATAGCCCCAGACTATCCCGTGCTGTGGGTATCCACCACGGGTGAGCGGGCACCCTTCGGGGAGACGCTGAACCTGCCGCAAGATCAATCCTGACAGTAGATCGGTTCGTACGATTACGAACCTGCTCCAATCCACCAACACCCATGGGAGAAACGTGATATGGCCCGAACACCCGCCATTCAACTGGTCGAAACCCGGCGTGGTTGCGCTCTCATGGAACCCCATCCGCGCTACGACGTGCTGTTGCATGGCACGACAGTGGGTCAGCTCTATTACAACCTGACCGGCTACGTGGGAACGCTGCCCCTGCCCGGCGGCGGCAAGCTCGAAATCGGCGAGCGCGGAATCAGCGTTTACCGGCGCGAGGTCAGCCGCCTCAACCGGGAATGGGCCGAGTACAGCGCAGCCGGAGTCACGTAATCGGGCAGGCCGGCATGGTCCGTACTTCTGCGGACCATGCTGCACAAATACTTACGGAGAGGAATCCATGACCACAACCATCATGTTCTCAAGGAGGGAGACCCACGCACTGGGCCGTAATGGACTCATGAAGGCCAAGGGCGTCTCGTTGTTCGCCTCCGAAGTTGACCAGACCGTCACCATCGAGCCCATCAACAGCAAAGGCCTGACCGGCCGTTGCGCCATACACATCCCGCTGGAGGATCTGGACCCGATCATCGCCGGCATGAGCCAGATCCAGGTCCAGGCAGGGCGGAACCCCGTAGCCGTGGCCTGAGACCCCCCGTAGGCACCGGTTCGTACGATTACGAACCTGCGAGGCCCCCTGCCAATCCCCCATCGCTCTGTTCGTTAACTCCCAACCGCAACCAGTTGCATTTACAGAAAGGAACCCCTATGACCACAGCAACCGAAGTTCAGACCAAGCTGACCGTGGATCGCAAGGTCCTGGTCAAGGCCCTCGAAAAGCTCAACCGCATCCTGGCCCACCGCACCAGCAAGCCCGTCCTGCACCATATCCGGATGGACGCCGCGGAGGGCAAGCTCTGGCTGGCCGGCACCGATCTGGATATCAGTCTGGCCCTGCACATCCCGGCCGAGGGCCAGTTGCCCCGGTGCCTGGCCCCCTGCAGGGAATTGCTCCAGCGGGTCAAGAGCAGCTCGGCCCCGAACTGCCAGCTCTGGCGGGAGGATGATGCTCTGGTGGTCAACGGCGGCGCCGTGCATCACCGCCTGGCCACCCTGCCGCCCGAGGAATACCCGCTCATTCCGCTCCGGCCCGAGGGCAACATGTTGACCCTGCAGGCCGGTGCCTTCCGGGATGATCTCAAGACGGCGCTGGTCGGTGTGGCCCGGGAGAACACGCGCTATGCCATCAACGGCATTCTGCTGGAGATCAAGAGGGGCAATCATCTGGTGGCCACCGACGGGCGCCGGATGGTGGTCCTCGAGCAGGACCCCATCGACACCCAGGTCAAGGAACTGGCGGTGATTCTGCCGGCGCGGTTCTGCCAGCAGATCCTCCGGCTGGCCGAGAAGGAGACCGGTGCCCTGCGGCTCTTCGTCAAAGACAACTTCAACGACAAGGGCGAGAAGACCCCGTCGGACCTGTACCTGATCGGCTCGGGCTGGGTGCTGCACACGATGGAAGTCGACGGCCACTTCCCCTGCTGGCGCGACGTGATCCCCAAGAATGAATCCAAGTTCCTGGCCGACCGCGCGGGCTTCCTCCACACGCTCCGAGAGGTCAGCACCGCCTGCAGCGAGTACAACAAGGGCGTGCACCTGCGGCTGGGGGCCGACGGGATCACCGTGTCCGCCCGGTCGTACGAGGGCGCCGAATCCAGCGGGCAGGTCGAGGGCCGGTTCCAGGGCGGCGGGGATAGCCTGATTCTCACCGGGTTCAACCCCGACTTCCTCATCGACGTGCTGGAGACGCTCAGTGGGCCGACCGTGCTGATCGAAGTCCAGCAGAACCGGCTGGGAACGGATGGCAAGGTCTACCCGTATCCGGCGGTGTTCTACAACTGGGCCGACCGGCGCACGAAATGGGTGGTCATGCCGGTGAATATCCAGGTCGAGCCGGGACCCGACTCGCTGGGCAGCAATTATCAGCCCGAGGAAGCGGTGGTGGCGGCGTAGACGCATAGACACATAGACACATG
>Ga0116168_1002227_pt1 | contig 12654 bp, 12 predicted proteins | sample AD_UKC129_MetaG_FD_89795 | JGI IMG/M metagenome (GOLD analysis project Ga0116168, IMG submission 89795) | Active sludge microbial communities of municipal wastewater-treating anaerobic digesters from Canada - AD_UKC129_MetaG | ecosystem: Engineered > Bioreactor > Anaerobic > Digestate | place...
GAGCTGAAGGGAAAACCTGTCTACTTCAGGATAACGTCAGAGAGTCCCTTCAGGTTATACGTGAACATACTCGTCCCCTACTCCCCAGATGCAGAGCCCGTATATGTGGACATAGTAAGGGGTGACGGTAAGGTCATAGGGACCCTCAGAGGCAACATCAGCACCTGGGAGCCCTACTTTGAAGAATTCGGTGGCGACCACTACCTCAAGGGCCCGGAGTTCAATGGTACCGTTGCTGCAGGCACATACCTGCTGAAGGTATACAGTCCCGCAAACAGGGGAAAGTTCTCCCTTGCAGTGGGTAGCATTGAATCCTTCCCACCGGATGAGTCCCTGAAGGCACTGGTGCTGCTCCCGGTGCTTAAATCAGAGATATTCCAGGTGCCGGTCATTCTCCTCTTCACACAGTTCCTGGGCATGATACTGGGTATGGGATCATTCACAGTTATCCTGCTACTCTCACGGCTGAAACTCGGATCAGAGGATGTTTACAGGCCACTTGTTAAGCTTGGGTGGGCCGGGGTCATCCTGACGGCCGTTGCCTGGATACTCACCTACATTAAAAACCCCCTCAACATACTGGGTAACGTTGAAAACCTCATTCTAATATTGATCATAATTTTAACCTGGCGCTTCAATGCAGCCCTCCCAGATTATCAGAGATTCAGGGGTCCCTTCACGCTACTTATGTGGCTCCTGTTCCTCCTGATAAGGGTGAGCCTCATATTCTACTGATCTGGAAGCGTTAATCCTCTGCTTCTGTGATTATCCCTTCATCAGGACGTATAAAATGAGTGCACAGATTCCTATGCAATTGAGAGGTTTCAGGGAAGGGCGAAACATTTAATAGTTTAATATGCAAATCTTAAAAAGTAGGTTGATCAATTTATAGCCTTGATTTTATGATTATCACAAGTCTCTGAAAGGTGTTTCAATTGGATAAGATAAAGATCGCGATAGTAGGTGTGGGAAACTGTGCCAGCTCCCTGATTCAGGGGATATACTATTACCGTAATAAGGGTGCCGGTGACTCGATAGGTCTCATGCACTGGGATATAGGCGGCTATGAACCCGGCGATACTGAGGTCGTTGCTGCCTTCGATATTGATAGAAGGAAGGTTGGCCGGGATGTGAGTGAGGCCATATTCGCCCCACCAAACTGTACAGCAGTCTTCTGCGATGACGTCCCGGAGATGGGCGTTGAGGTGTCCATGGGGCATGTCCTTGATGGTGTGGCCCCCCACATGAAGGACTACCCTGAAAAACAGACCTTCGTGGTTGCGGATGAAGAACCAGTGGATGTTGTTGAGGTCCTCCGGGAGAGCGGGGCTGAGATACTCCTCAACTATCTGCCGGTGGGTTCAGAGGAGGCCGCAAGGTTCTATGCCCGCTGCGCCCTTGAGGCGGGGGTAGCCTACATAAACAACATGCCTGTATTCATTGCAAGTGACCCTGAATGGGCTGCCAGATTCCAGGAGAAGGGCATACCCATAGTCGGTGATGACATAAAGGCCCAGCTGGGGGCCACCATAACCCACAGGACCCTCACAAACCTCTTCAAGAGGAGGGGTGTTAAACTCGACCGCACCTACCAGATAAACACTGGTGGGAACACTGATTTCCTCAACATGCTGAACCGTGACCGTCTGGACTCAAAGAAGGAGTCCAAGACCGAAGCTGTCCAGTCAATACTTGGTGAGGACCGCCTGGATGATGAGAACATCCACATAGGGCCAAGTGACTACATACCCTGGCAGAAGGATAACAAGATCTGCTTCCTTAGGATGGAGGGCAGGCTCTTCGGGGACGTCCCCATGAACCTTGAGCTCAGGCTGAGTGTTGAGGATTCCCCCAACTCTGCGGGCTGTGTTATTGACGCCATAAGGTGCTGCAAGCTGGCCATTGACCGGGGTATCGGTGGGCCCCTGACCTCCATATCATCCTATACAATGAAGCATCCCCCGGTCCAGTACACTGACGACGTGGCAGCGCGTATGGTGGATGAATTCATTGCCGGTGAAAGGGAGAAATAATCCCTTCCACAGAATTCTCCTTTTTAAAAATACAAGTTTAGAATCCCTGAAAATCTTCTTAACCTGATTCTATACATACAAAAAAACTTTAGAAACCCCTGAAAATCTTCTTAACTGGAATTTATTATATACAGAAATAAGGAATAAATAAAGGGGCTGTAAGGGAATCAGTCCTCTTCAACCTCTATGCACTCGTTTGGACATACGTCCATGCACACCTCACATTCATTGCATTCCTCAGGGTGCTGGACCTCGAGCTTACCATCAACTATTATGAGTACCTCCATCGGGCATACATCAACACATTCTCCACATGCATCACATTCATCATAATCTATGATTATCTTTGCCATTTTTGATTCTCCCTTAAAATTCCATGTAAATTTGATGGTTAGGATTAGAACCTCATCCCTTATAACCATTATTACGGTGTAGTACAGAGTTCTGATGAATTAATACATCTGCTGTGTATTTAAGGAAGTTCCTACTATGTATATAAAGAATCTAATTGATCTCATGAGAGGGTCACGATGAAAGGGATAAAGGTCGTTGAAACAGCATTCAGGGATGCGCACCAGTCACTTCTTGCAACACGCCTCCGTACCCGTGACATGATACCCATCGCAGAGGAAATGGACCGGGTGGGTTTCTTCTCACTGGAGGCATGGGGCGGTGCAACCTTCGATACCTGCATACGCTACCTGAATGAGGATCCATGGGAGAGGCTACGGGAACTTAAGGAACACGTGAAAAGGACGCCGATACAGATGCTCCTCAGGGGCCAGAACCTTGTGGGGTACAAGCACTACCCCGATGACATAGTGAGGAAGTTCATTGAGAAGTCCTATGAAAACGGCGTTGATGTCTTCAGGATATTCGACGCCCTCAATGACATCAGGAACATGGAGTACGCCATAAAGGTCGCCAGGGAACAGGACGCCCATGTGCAGGGGGTCATCTGCTACACCATAAGCCCATACCACACCCTTGAGAGTTACGTGGAATTTGCAAGGGAACTCGAGGCCCTTGAATGTGACTCAGTTGCAATAAAGGACATGGCCGGGCTGATATCTCCACATGATGCCCACGAACTCGTGAGGGCCCTCAAGGAGGAGACCGACCTCATGGTTAACCTTCACTGCCACTGCACCAGTGGGATGACACCCATGAGTTACTATGCCGCCTGTGAGGCCGGCGTTGACATACTTGATACAGCCATATCACCACTATCATGGGGTGCATCCCAGCCTCCCACAGAGAGCCTGGTGGCTGCACTCCGGGACACACCCTACGACACCGGCCTTGACCTTGAGATCCTGAAGAACATCAAGAAGTACTTTGAGGAGATCCGGAAGAAGTACAGCAGCCTCCTGGACCCCATAGCCGAGCAGATCGACACCGACGTCCTCATATACCAGATACCTGGTGGTATGCTGTCAAACCTTGTTGCGCAGCTCAAGGAGCAGAACGCCCTTGACCGGTACGAGGAGGTCCTTGAGGAGATGCCCAGGGTGAGGAAGGACATGGGTTATCCTCCCCTTGTAACCCCAACCAGCCAGATAGTTGGTATACAGGCCGTTATGAACGTCCTGAGCGGTGAGAGGTACAGCATGGTCACCAATGAGGTGAAGGACTACTTCCGGGGACTCTACGGCAGGCCCCCTGCCCCATTAAATGAGGAGGTCGCAAGGAAGGTCATCGGCGATGAGAAACCCATCGACTGCAGACCAGCGGACATCCTCAAACCCCAGTATGATGAGTGCAGGAGGAGGGGTGAGGAGATGGGCATAATAGAGAAGGAGGAGGACATACTGACCCTCGCCCTCTACCCTGCCATTGCACCTAAATTCCTGAGGGGTGAAATCGAGGAGGAGCCCCTGGAGCCCCCTGCAGAGGAGAAACCCCCTGCAGGTGAAGTGCCAACCGTTTTCCACGTGGAGGTCGATGGTGACGAGTTCGAGGTCAAGGTGGTCCCCACGGGCTACATGACCATCGAGGAGGCGGAACCCGAACCAGTGGATGTTGAGGGTGCCGTTAAGTCCACCATGCAGGGCATGGTTGTGAAGCTCAAGGTCAGTGAGGGCGACCAGGTGAATGCAGGGGACGTTGTCGCTGTTGTTGAGGCCATGAAGATGGAGAACGATATCCAGACGCCCCATGGTGGTGTTGTTGAGAGGATATACGCCTCTGAGGGTGAAAGGATTGAAGCAGACGACGTAATCATGGTCATAAAATAAATTTTTTTAAAACTTTCCTTATCATTCCATTGCCCCGTAAACCAGCATCAATTAGTCAGCCTCCAGCACTCATTTTATCACTGTTCTATGCATTAATGAGCAAACTATTTCTTTGGCACTAAAGTATAGAAGCCAATAGAGGCCCCCATGAAGTAATGAGCAATTCCTTTGACCCATAAAGGCCCAGACTATCCATACCAAAGTAATGAGCAAAGTATTTCTCTGGCTGTTGCTTCCTTTTAATGAAAAATTGCCCCAGAATGGTTTAAGAGAAGCAGATTTTCTATCCAATCCAGCACTCAGGCCAATCATGTGTATAGGGGATGAAGAACGTGTAATTCAAAAAATTGGTGGGGGTCAGAATTATTCGAGGTACTCTGTGGGGTCCTCAACGCCGGCAAGTTCGAAGGCCCTCTTCCTCCTCATGCAGGACTCGCAGACTCCACAGTGAACCCTGCCTCCAGCGTAGCATGAGTATGTTAACTCGAAGGGTAATCCGAGATCAGATCCAGCCTCAACTATCTCCCTCTTGGTCATTCCAATCAGCGGTGCCTCCACCCTCACACCATCCAGGGTGCCCACCTCCAGGAGCCTGTTGAATGCATCAAGGAACTCCTCAGAGTTATCAGGGAAGGTCTCAGCCTCCTCCCGATCCCAGCCAACAATAACTGCACTGGCCTTCATGGCCTCGGCGAAGGAGACCCCTATGGATGTGAATACCAGGTTCCTCCCGGGTACCCAGACCTTCCTTGCTGTCTCAAGGCACTCAAGGGTGTCATCCAGGTCAGATGGGGATGGTATATCCCCTCCAGCCGTGAGCACCGAGCCTCCAAGTCCTCCAAGCCACTGGAGGTCCAGTGTCCTGTGTTCAATTCCAAGGTGCTCTGATAGTCTCCTCGAATATTCAATCTCCATCCTGGCACTCCTCTGGCCATAATTAAAGGTGATGGCGTGGATCTCATATTCCTCCATCAGGAGCGCCGTTGCAACCGCTGAGTCCATACCCCCTGATAGTATGCTTATTGCCCTCATTTCAGTCCTCCGCTAAATCATCCTCTGGACTATCATTTAACTTTAGGTCCCTGAACTGTTTCTCAGCCATTTCAATAACATCCCTGAGTGGTATACCCGTCTCAAGTGATATCCTCCGGGCATCCTCGTATTCTATCCGTGCATTCAGGACACGTGAACCCATGAGGCCCACCTTGAACCTTGCCGTCCTGCGGCCCTTGATATCAACCTGGGCCTCCATGATCCTCCTCTCAAGGACTCCCCTGTGGACCTGGGGGAATATCCTGACACCAAGGGTCCCTGTCTCTGAGAAGATGCTTCTAAGGACCCCCTCATACTCGTTTTCCCGGCATATAACCCTTATAAGCTGCCCGGGCCTGTTCTTCTTCATTATGACTGGGGTGAGGGTCACGTCCAGTGCCCCGGCGTCCATGAGCCTCTCGAAGATGTTCCCAAGGACCTCCCCGCTGAGGTGGTCCACGTTGGTCTCAAGGAGAACCACCCTGTCATGGGGGACCGCCTCTGAGCCCCTGACTATCCTGAGTATGTTGGGGAATTCCGGGTCCATGGTCCCTGCCCCGTAGCCAGCTGCCTGGATCTCCATTGGCGGGAAGAACCTTCGGTGCCCCCTTACCATGTTCACCAGGAGCGCCGAGCCGGTTGGTGTTGCAAGTTCAAACTCTGATGGGCCCCCGGTTACAGGAAATCCCCTGAGTATCTCTGTTGTGGCCGGCGCAGGGACAGGTGTGAGTCCATGGGCGCCCCTCACCAGTCCTCCCCCAACTGCAACCGGGAGGGTGTAAACATCATCCCTGTGAAGGTTAAGGTCGAAGTATGCGAACACTGCCCCCATGACATCTGCAACTGCATCTGCAGCTCCCACCTCATGGAAGTGGACATCATCCAGTCTCACCCCGTGGACAGAGGCCTCCGCCTGTGCTATGGTGTGGAAGACGGCCCTCGCCATTGAAAGCATCTCATCATCCAGGGCGGGGTGGCTGATCCTCTCAAGGAGTTTGAGGAACTCCATGTATCCTATGCTGAGTGATTCATCAGCCCTAACATCGACGTATGTTGCCCTGATGCCAGCCCTTTTAACCTCAGATACATCCACATCTGCGCCTCCAAAGTGGGACGCGGCATCCTCCATGACCTCAGCTGTCCTCTCAGGGTGGGCCCCGAGGTCTATGAGGGCGCCCACCATCATGTTACCGGATACCCCTGCAAGCTGGGGGTCTATGACCGTTACCATCAAAGCACCGCGTGGATTCACTCTTGGGGGGAGTTCACTATTATCCTTCTTATGGGTATCTCTATTATGGTGTACTTCTCACCGGCCAGCTCCTCGCTGAACCTCCTTATTATTGGTTCAACAAGTTCCTCATCAACCACGGAGCATACAAGGATTGCGTCCCTTGCATAATCGCGTATAAGGGAAATCGCTGACCTGGGGTCCTCCTTGACTGAGAATCCCTTCCATTCTGTTGGAGAGACGCCCTTGTACTCCACTATGTAGAAGCCTGTGACACCCTCATCGGCCAGTATGTTCATTACACGGCCAAGGTTCTCAACCTCAATGAATACCCGTAGATGCACCTTCATTAATATCACCCTATATAGATATGTGGTGTGTAGATAATAAATCTGATGAGAGGGGGACAGTGTTCTGAAATCCATACGACTGTTGCATGTGAAGGTGAATTCATTGAAGGAGAAAGTGAATCTTAACGGTGCAGAAATTCTGGTTGAAGAGAATCATGTGATTGTGAGGGCAGATTCAGGACTTGTTACTGCAGATTCAAGCATCAGCATTGAGGATGAGGTCCGCCATGAACTCCCGGGGGCCCACTGCATGGTGAGGGCCGGTGATGCGGTGGCATTCTCCTCGGCAGGGAAACGGGTGGATGTCCTGTTAATCCTGGGGGAGCCATGCGGTGACCGGATACCTGAAGCCCTGAGGATCAGTGTGGAGGAGGTATCATGCACCACCGGGATCCTCACTGAGATGATGAGGCCGCAGGTGAGGGTCATGGCACTCCCAGGTGATGGATGGCCCGGTGAGGATTCCATAAGGGGGGCTATCAGGCGCTCCCTCCGGGGCGTACTCCTCGACGGGCCAGGGGTTGAGGAGCTCCTTGAGGCCCGTGGGGTCACAATTGACGGTATGGTGGAGGCTGGTATGGAACTGCTGGTTGGCGTTGATGCCACAGTGGATCTCAGGGACCGGCTGAGGTCAGAGATAAGGAGGGCCCTCGGTGACCTCAATGTCAGGGCCCTCCTTGCAGCCGCACTGCACCTTGAAGGGGACATAGAAAACAGGAGGGTCCTCGGTGTGGACCTGCGGGATGACCCAGCCTACCTCTACAGTGATGAGGTCCTGGGTATGGCGCTTGCCAACCAGGTGGCAGGTACAAAGGCGATATTCAACTTCAAAAGGTATGATGAGGAAAAACCTGGCATCCTCGGTGAACTGGGCCCCATGGTTGATGACGCCGTTGCGGGCCTCATAGCCGGCTGCATGTCACGGATCTTTGAGTGATGGGGGGTGGTCATGTGAGGACAGAGAGGTCAGCTGGGATCCGCTCAGTCAGGGGTGCCCCTGGATGAGGTTCACCGGGAAGCTCAGGGGACTTATATCCTTCTCAACGATTGTGCCCCTGAGATCAGATGCCACCGTTGAGGATATAGCTTCATTAACACTTCACTGGCCGCTGGTGGGTGCCCTAATAGGGGTGGCTGCAGGCTCGGTAGCTCTTGTTACCTCTCTGCTGCTCCCCGGGGCAGCTGTCGCCTGTGTTGCCTATGGATTCTCCATCTGGTTCACAGGTTTCCACCACCTGGATGGCCTGATAGATATGGGCGACGCCCTCATGTCCCATGGGAGCTTCGAGAGGAAGATAGAGATAATGAGGGACTCCAGGATAGGTACAGGAGGCCTTGGACTCCTTGTCCTGGTATCATCCACCACGATAGCCGCTGTTTACTCCCTTCCACATGCTATGCTGTTTCAGGGGCTCCTCATAGGAGAGTTCTCGGCCAAGGTGTGCCTCACGGGCTGCGCCCTTGTATCAAGGCCCCTTGACAGCGGGACAGGGAGGCACTTCATATTGGCGGCCAGAAATCCCCTCATCGCCATCGTATGGATTTTCTGGGCCGCTGTCGCATACATCCTTGTGGGGGTTCCGGGTGCTGTTGCCGTTGCTGTCGCTGTCATTTCAGGGATTTTCATTGGCCTTGTTGCCAGGAGGAACTTCTACTGGAGTACTGGTGACGTTCTGGGGGCCTCAAATGAGATGGGGAGGATGATGTCCCTCCTTGGCCTCCTTGCAGCCATCAGATTAGGGGTGTAGAACAGATAAGTGTCCATCCAGGAGATGCTAAAAATCCTGGACTCAAACTAAAGATAAATGGGTGTAAATCCGCGGGATGCGAAGAATTGTATTTAAGGAGATGGAGGTCAGATAATGGATGTGAAGGTTTTAAGGCTTGGCCACAGGCCATCAAGGGATGCGCGCATTACGACACATGTCTGCCTCACTGCGAGGGCCTTCGGCGCCTCGGAGGTTATACTCAGTGGTGAGGAGGACCCTAAGCTCATGGAGGGCGTTGAGGATGTTGTCAGAAGATGGGGTGGGCCCTTCAGTGTGGTCTACCGCAGGAACTGGCAGGGTGTCATAGAGTCCTGGAAGGAGGGGGGAGGGGAGGTCATACACCTCACCATGTACGGTTTACCTGCCAGGGACGTCGTGCCCGGGATAAGGGATAACGGAAGGGATAAGCTCATTGTTGTGGGGGGTGCAAGGGTCCCCGGGAAGGTCTACAGTCTTGCAGACTACAACGTTGGGGTGACCAATCAGCCACACTCTGAGGTCTCCTCCCTGGCTGTGTTCATGCACATGCTCCTTGATGGGGCTGAATTTGACCTTAAATTTGAGGATGCCAGTATAGAGGTGATACCCCAGGCGAGGGGTAAAATGCTCAGGGAGACCCATGGAGGATCAGGTGTGGATGGGGGTGATGGTAATGCTGAGGGTGATTGATAACCTGATAGTCAGGGAGAAGCTCACCACTATAAGGCAGAGGGGGATAGATCCTGCCAGTTTCAGGAGGGGAGTGTCTGATATAGGCCGCTACATGGCCTACGAATTCGCAGATACCCTGCAATGGCGTGAAGTGGAGGTTGAAACCCCCCTTGGCACTGCGGGTGGTGTTGAGATAACCGACAGGGACAGGATAGTTATTCTTAGCATCCTCAGGGCCTCACTGCCCTTTACAGAGGGGGTGATGAAGGTCTTCCCTGAGGCAGGACACGGTATTATCGGTGCCAGGAGGTCCGATGACCCCCCATTCAGGGTCTCAATAGACTACATCAGGGTCCCGGAGCTTGATGATAAGATAATGGTGATAGCGGACCCCATGCTCGCAACCGGGAACACCATGATGGGCATCCTTGATGCCCTCGAGGCCTACGGCTCCCCTGCAAGGACCGTGGTCTTCAACATAATATCCTCAAGGATGGGCCTTGAAAGGGTCCTTGAAAGGGGTGTGGATGTCTACACATGTGGTGTTGAGGAGGAGGTTAATGACATGGGCTACATAGTCCCTGGACTTGGGGATGCCGGGGATCTGGCCTTCGGGAGGCCCTCCGATTAGGCATAAACTGGTAATACTCTCTGAAGATGCATAAACCGTGAAAATGGGATGGTGGTGGCCTGATGTCCAGGCAATAAAAGGCTGTGGGGCAAATGGATCAGGAATGTGGCGGAGCTTCATACCTGTGCATGTTCACAGCAGGAGGAACGTCAGAGCATGGATAAAAAACGTCCATAAATCCAACAAAAACATGAAATCAGAAAGCAGAACCCGGCTCAGCCATAGATGGATTTTCCCCCGGCCGCTGCAACGATACCTGGTATGTCCTTAACTTTTTTAAGCCCGTATAACCCGTATTTTCCCAAAAAAGCTGCAACGATACCTGGTATGTCCTTAACTCGGAGTTCAAAGATGGCCTCCATGCCCTCCTCCTCAAAGGCAGCCACCCTCATCGATTTAACCCTGCTTGTGAGCAGGGCTGCTGTGGGTGGTGTTACTATGAAGACTGCTCCAGCCTCATGGAGGGCCCTTACCGTCTCATCTCCAAGTTTTCCTTTGCCTATGTGGACAAGCACGCCCATCGATGCAAGGTAGGGTATGCTCTCCTCTATGTCCTCCTTGTTGCTGCTTGTGGGGGCTATACCCGCTGGACTTACGGCTGTGTGCATTATGGCGGCGCCCATGACGTTGATGGGTGCCTCGCCACCCTTCAGGGCCTTAACGAGTTTTGGGAGGGCCGCGTCCCTTCCAGTGTAGATGATACCATCCATTACCACCCTGTCACCGACCCTGAGTTTTCTTATCTCCTCTCCTGTTGCTGGTAACTCTATCCTGATCATGGTATCAACCTCTGACTCCCTGAGGGGTGTCCCGCATCAGACCCTCCAGGTCCCTGAGCAGCATTTCGATGTGTTCCTCACCTATATGTGGCATGAGGACAACCCTTATGGCTGGCGGGCATGATGAGACCGATACTGCCCATCCCAGCTCCTCGAGTCTGGATGCCAGTTCATGGGGCCCAATTGAGGGATGGTTGAAGGCCACTATATTGAGTTCGGGTTCCACCACGAGCTGGTAGTCCAGTTCCACCAGTCCGTCCCTGAGTCTGCGGGTTACACCCATCACCCTGAGGGCGAGTTCACGGTAGCCCTCACGGCCCATGTGTTTCATGACCGCCCAGGTTGCGGCGGCCGAAGCCCCGGTCCTGGTGCCCACTATGGTTGACTGCTGCTTCTCTGTGAGGTAGGGTGTCTCTATGCTCATGGCATCCAGGTAGGAGGCGTCCCTGAAGAGTATGCATCCACTGGGGATGGGGGCCAGGCCCATCTTGTGTGGATCCACTGTTATGGATGAGACCCCCTGAAGTTTAAAATCAAATTCAGGTAGTTCAGCGCCGGTTTCCCTCAGGAAGGGTATTATGAAGCCCCCGAAGGCTGCGTCAACGTGGAGGTGTATGCCCTCCTCAAGGCAGATTTCTGATAGCTCCTCAACAGGGTCTATCCTGCCAAGTTCTGTTGTCCCTGCGACTCCAACAACGGCCACTGTGTTTCCTGATATGAGTTTTCTCACTGATTCAAGGTCTACCCTGTATTCATGGTCCAGTTCAGCCTCCCTGAGTCTGATTCCCAGGATATCCGCCGCCTTTCTGAAGGAAAAGTGGGCTGATTTAGGGACTATTATCTCAGGTTTTTCAGCCCCGGCCATGTTTCTGGCTGCCCTCATTGCCATGAGGTTCGCCTCGGTACCGCCTGTTATTATGTGGCCGGCTGCGGCGGGCTCTGAGAGGAGGTCCCCGAGCATCCCTATCACCATGGATTCAAGTTCCCTGGTGCCCCTGAAGAGTCCGGGGTCCCCCAGGTTGGACTCGAGGAAGTCACAGTACACCCTCCTGGCGAGGGGGTGGGATGATGTGCACATGGATCCGAGGATTCTTCCTGAGGTGTAGGTCATATCCCTACTCTGGAATTCAGCGAGAAGTTCAAGTACCTTTTCCTCGGGTAGGCCCTTTTCATCCATTTTTACGCCCAAAAAAAGTAGTTCTAGAGGAGTTTCCGTGCGGCCTTGAGGAGGAGTCTCTGCTCTGCCCTTGCAACGGTTTTCCTCACCTCTGCGACAGCGTCGGTGTTTGCGGATACACTGCTTATTCCAAGTTCCACAAGTTTCTCAACTATCCTTGGAATGCTTCCTGCCTGGCCGCAGATACTTGTCCTGACACCTGCCTCGTTGCATTTCCTTATAACCCTCTCGATGAGTTTGAGGACAGCCGGGTGTCCCTCGGTGTAGAGATCTGCCACATGTTCATTGTTCCTGTCTATGGCGAGGGTGTACTGGGTGAGGTCATTGGTTCCGAAGCTCACGAAGTCAATTCCCTCCTCAATGAAATCCTCAATTATAAGGGCTGCTGCAGGTGTTTCGACCATTATACCGAATTCAACGTCCCTGTGGGGTTTAAGGCCGGCCTCCTCGGCGATCATCTTGGCCTTTCTGAGTTCATCGGGGTGCTGTACCAGTGGTATCATTATACCTATGTTTGTGTAACCCTGCTCATGGAGTTTCTTTATCGCCCTGAACTCTGCCCTCAGGATCTCGGGTTCATCGAGTTCCCTGCGTATACCCCTCCATCCCAGCATGGGGTTGTGCTCGTAGGGCTCGTTTTCACCGCCCTCAAGGGTCTTGAATTCATCTGTGGGTGCGTCCAGGGTCCTGTACCATACAGGTCTTGGGTAGAACTCGTCTGCAACCTTCAGGATGTTCTCTGCAAGGATTTTAACGAGTTCATC